>JACCDO010341734.1_pt1 | contig 12849 bp, 23 predicted proteins | sample 7446101 | NCBI WGS metagenome assembly JACCDO01 (sample SAMN15323440, study PRJNA562643) | freshwater metagenome | isolation source: river surface water | place: USA:Blue River Watershed | collected 2017-08-16
CTCTATGTTGTCTATCTAAATTAAAAACATAGCTAGGTTGAGCATCTGTTAGATACTTAGGCTTACCTTCTTTAATTTTTCTTCCAGTATACCCTACTATTTTATTTTCGTGATAGAATGGGATAATGACTCTGTCTCTATACCCCGGAGCAGGAGACCACATCCAATTATACCAATCCCAGCCTACTTTGCGCTCATCCACCAAATACTTGATTACATCAAATAGTTCGGCATCTTGAGCGCCTTCGGCTATCCATGTGTCTATAGGTAGACAATCTTCAGGAAGATTTTTTTCAAGTAATTCAAAGGATAATTTCTTTGCTTCTACGGGCTGGTCGTCTTTAATTTTTAAAGCATACAGACCTAATTTAGAAATATCAGAACTTGACATTCCTAACCATTGAAATAGATTTTTTGTGTTTTTACTTAGAAGTTTTCCGGGACTCCATCCTGCTTTAAAATTACAATTAAAACAGTGATATTGAAAACCACCATCGCCATTTGTCAATACGCCACCTCTCATTCTGGTGTCTCTATTGTCGTTATTATGGACACAACAAGGTGCGTTGAAACTTATCCAACCGCTTGGAGTATTTTTGCGTTTAGGTGGCAATAGTGCTAGGAGTTCACTTTGAATCTCGTTCATTACACTATATTAACTTCTGTAGAGGATTTTGTCAAATGATCCGTAGTAAGCAGGATTGTCATTATCTGAATCAGTAGGGCCTTGTGCAGGCACATGCATGAATCGGATATAACTGTAGATTCCGGTAAAATTTAAGTAGTCAATTCCGGTAAAATCTGTATATGTTTTTTCTATCAAAGTGCTGTAGTTCCCAGAGGTTCCAGGACTATTATCCAATGTTGCTTGTATATAAAGAGTTCCTTTATATCCTGTTAGATAGACAGCTGCCGTATGCAGTGCATTATTACCATTGTATTCCGGACTAGCATAGATATTACCACTCTTGTGCTCATACTTTTGAATACCGTCGTTAAATGTCTTTACAAACGTAGATACTTCTATACTATCTTTTAAAACTGGATACAAGTCATTAGCTAGGTGTAAAGTTCCTGCCATTCCGTAATAGGTATTGGTGTAAGCAGGTGTATAGTCTCCGCTAGCGTCAACAGCCTTTACGCTGTATTGATAGCTGGTTCTATCCAAGTCTAAAGTATCGCTTTCGTTTAATGTAAGAAGGGCAAGACCTTTTGTCGATGTAGTGTTTACATCTAAAACTTCAAGACGCTTTTCAAGCAACATCCTTTGATTTATAGAATCAAACAAGCTAAACATAAAAGTTTGTGTGTTATAGATTCTAACTTTTTTCTGGTCGCTATTTTTAAATTGTATTTGGACCTGATTTTTAATCCCTTTTTGTATTGTTAGGTCGCGTTGATACATAACCTGATTCACTCCCCTTATAGTAGCGTCCAAATCTAGCGTTACATCGATCGTGTTGGCGTATAAATAGATTGGTAAATTTTGCATATTAGTATTTATTTGAACCAGGATGCGCGACCAATTTCAATCAAATTTTCCGTTTATATCTTGCTTAAAATCAAACGATAAAGAATATGTCGGCATCGTTATTAATTTTGACGATTATGTTGCCAGCATTTATGATCTTTCTATGATTAACAGCGACAGCTCTCGTAGGCTTTTCCTAGAAATGGGCGAAATCTGGTGGTGGGAAAGTAATCGTAAAATTCCTATAAACATATTTTTAAAGAAAGAAATGCAGATCTTTAAACCGTTTATAAAAACATTTAATTCTAAAGATACTGAGCTAATATTTGGACCTACAGTTAATCTCAGTGAAATCGCAGAAAAGCGAATTAAAAGAAAATCTATACAACTAGTTAGAACTGTTAAGAATATCCGTAACTAAGTTGTTCACAAATTAAATTCATTTGAACAACCACAGCAGCCGCATACGCAGTGGCATGTGACTTCTTAAAGTAATACTCATCGTTCCCCGGCTTCGTCCATATCTCCTTCATCACCGAGTCCCAGTCTTTCCCAATCAGATAGCGTTTGGCGGGGCGGATCATAGCCAAAACGGCCGCTAGTTGGGGTATCGTCTTGGGTTTCATCTGTCTTAGAATGGAACCATGTCCGTTGACGTGAAATAGTAAATTGCTGAAATCGTCCTGCAATAAAAGATCCCATAATGGCTCCGTATTAAGTAAAGTGCTTAAATGATCTTCGTCTTTAATATCTTTATAAAGACTGACATTTAAAAAATCTATCTTAAAATATCCACGTTCTTCTGCTTCTTTATAATCCAAACTAGCCGTGTCGGTTAGTGGATTAAATGGAATAGCGTGACAATAAACACCTGTGTTGTGTTTTTTGTAATTATCATTATCCTTAATAGATGCAGGGATATGCTTGATAATATCAAGAATTTGTTTTCTATCTGCAAAGTCAATATCAATATCCGGCACGTCTAACCTCATCATAACTTGGGGCGTAGTTGCCGCGGTGTTGAACAGTAATACCTGCGGCTACGTTAGCAAACAGTATAGCTTTTTCTATGTCTTTTGTAAAGAGATATTGGGCAGTTAAAGCGGCTAAGAAAGTGTCTCCAGCTCCACACACATCCATAACTTCTACTGGTTTAGTTGGAAATATTTCTCCATTATAGGAAGCTCCGCGGTCGCCTAATGTTACAATCAAATTGCTCGGGGTGCTTCTAGCATTCTTAGCTTCGAGTTCATTTATTTTAAAATAAACATGACTTGCACTAATATCGGCTAACTGTGTTTTCTTTGTATCAATAAAGATAGGACACTTAGCAGCCTTAATGATCCCTTCGATAAGTTCATATGTAAGGAATCCTTTATTGTAATCGGAAATGACAATAGCATCATATGTGTTGATAGAGAAAGGAGTCTTACCGCTCCATGAAACAATTTTAGGTTCCGTGTCTACCCTGAGCATGTGTTGACCAGATCGTTTATCGATATATCTAGTTTTTAAAATTTGTTCGTCATTGGTAACAAAGTCAGGATAGATGCCAAGGTTTTCTAAATTCTTTAATACGTTTGATGCCATACCAGGAACCTGACCAGTTTCTGTAATTTTAATCACAGGCACAGGTGCCTCTGGACTTAATCTATCGATAGTTCCTATTTTATATTCATCAATACAACTATCACCGATTAACAATACGTTCAATGATGTTTGTGCTTGAGTAGTCACCGACTCTGTCATAATAAATTACCCGTTTGCAATATTGTTCTGCTGTGCTAGGTCGATCTTTTTTCCAATCACTGCCCTTGACATAAATGTCTGGTTGGTATGATTTCATAATTTCTATCAGTTCTTCTTTACTATCAAAGAGCCATACTTCATCGACACATTTTAAATTGTTTAATAGAAACGCTCTATCATACTGATCATTAATAGGACGTTGATCTCCTTTTAATTCTTTAACTCGTTGATCTGTGTCAATGGCTACTAACAATCGATCTCCTAGACTTCGAGCATAGTTCAACATTTCAATATGTCCTCGATGGACAATATCGAATGTGCCATTAACCATTACTCTCATTTAATGCCTTATTCAATAATGTTAAATCTGCACAGGTATATGCTTGATATTGTCTAGCAATATTAGGAGGCATAGGAATGTATTCTACTTTTGCATTATATTTGTCTGCAATCATTCTAGCTACAGCTTCAAATGTTGTTGCCCTGCCAGATCCTAAATTCCATATTCCTGATTCGTCAACATTAAAAAACTTTTTGTGGGTTTCTACAACGTTTTCTACAGGAATAAAGTCTCTAGCAAACTTATCTGACCCTTCGAATATTTTTATAACTCCTGTTTCTCGGGCTTGTTTTTCAAACTTATAATAGGGACTTGCCTGATCTCCTTTATGTCCTTCGTTGGTGCCGTAGACATTAAAATATCTAAAACCTTGAACTTTTATATTGTTAAATTTTTGCGATAATACCTGTCTATCAAAAAGATACTTGCTCCAAGCGTAAGGACTTTGTGGAAGTTTTGGACTGTTCTCAGAGAATTCCATAGATGGTCCGTAGACGCTAGCGGAACTTGCATATTGCAAAGAAACATTGTTTATTTGACAAGCCATTAACAGCATACAGCTAAAATCATGATTCTGCCTCATAACTTTTTCTACATCAGTTTCTGTAGTTGAAGTAATTGCACCTAAATGAATGCACCAATCTAGGCCTTCAAACTCTGGAGGCTCATCTCCCCATTCATATAAACTCAGTTCGTGCTCATCTTTTAAAGCATTGACCATGTGCTGACCTATAAAGCCTTTATAACCGGTTATGAGAATCTTCATTTCTGGCTATCCCCTTTGGCCACACGATAATTGTCTTCAACGCTGTCAGGTGTGCTTACTTCGATGATTACACCTTCTTCAATACAATAAATTTGATGAGGGAGTAATGGTGGATTGTTCCAAACATCCCCCTGATTTAGTGCAAGTTCTCTTACAGTAGCATTGCTTGTCTCTATAAATCGAACTATAAATTTTCCACTGAGCACATACCAAGACTCATCTTTCTCAGCATGAAAATGCATACTAAATTGTGCGCCTGTGTTAAATTTTAAAAGTTTACCACAGTATTTGTCATTTGTAGCAAATATAAATTCACTACCCCAACCTTTTTCTACAAAACCTTCTAATCTCATAATTCTCCACTTTCAGCCATTTTTAACATTAGGCTATAATGTTCAAACGCTTTGCGAACAGCAGGATACTTATTTCGCAAATATTTTTCTTGTTCTTTTTGTTCCATTAACATTTCGAACATTCTGTAATGTCCTGTTTCTCTCATGTTATTAAAAACTTGAGACTCAAACTCTGCAATTCGCTCTAATTCGCTTTCTGCAATTTCCACAGTGTATAAAGGTTCTGTGTCATGCACAATGTCAATATGACTTTGAATCATATCGAAGTTGCCAGGATCTCTAAAATAATTTAAATTAACTTTATGATACTTGTGAGCACGTTTATTTGTATCGAGCACTCTTATTCGATGCTGTTCACAAAACTCTCGTTTAATATCTTTATTCATTCTTGTCCACTTAGCATTAGCATTGCCATTAAGGCTTTTTTATCATCTTCTATGCATAACATTACATCGGGGCTATGACGAGCTTTCATAATTCGCCAACCTTCTCCACCTATTTTATTGTGTAGGTAATAGAGACGAGGCCCGACGTGCTTTAAGCACCAGGCCTCTGCATGTCGCATTGTCGAAACTTTAAACTCTTTCATCTCCGTGTTTTAACTGTAGCATAGTATATATCTTTTCATGAATATCGAAAGTATTTTTATACAACATCCAATTCTTGTCGATATGCTCATACCACATACCTTCTGGTTGACGTTTAATCCATGCGGATATCTTTCCACTACATTTTACAGTATACCATTGAGCATGGTCAACCGTGGCCTGGTCAACGACAGTATAATATTCACCAATTTCATAAGTTTGATTCCACATCTGTGCCATTACACTTTTACCGATTTGTCTACCGCCCATTATAATTTTCATTTCTCTAGGATCACTTCCTGCACATGCCGCCCAAAGGTCTTTTTGAAAGTTATGCATTTTTTAAAATATCAAACAGTTCTGCGTATTGCACTTCGGGTTCCATATGAAATCCTGTGCCCCATACTACCCAGACCTTGCGTTTATAAATTCGACGCCACCAGACCCTCTTACCTTTGATAGTTTTAATTGGCCACCATGCAAATATTTCGTGCCAAGGATAACAGTCGGCGCCATCTTCGATAATAGTCATTTCCATAGAAACATCCTTTAGACTAATTGGTTGTCCTAAAATATTAACATTACCTTTCATGCCCACCTCAATGAAAATAACATAGCATCCTTTTCTTCCGAAAATATCCAAGTGCGGCCACGGCCGTGATAAGCACCTTTTAAATTTGCCCTACACCACTCTTTAATTTCATGTGCTGTAATCGCGGTCATCCTTGGCCAATCTATCTTGATTTGGACCCAATCTAATTCTTTTAAAGTTTTGCACAACACTTCCCAATCTATTTCTTCTTGGAGTTCTTTAACCGCAGACTCTAATGCTTCTTCCATCATGAGCAGAACCTCAGGATAAACATAGTCATATCCTTTTCGTCTTTGAAATAAAAACGTTTTTTCTTTTCAAACCAGCGAGCGCCACTCTTGCCGAAGTATTCGTTGCACCAACCGATTGCAGGAGTAACTGTGTCATTGTATTTGTTTTGATCAGTAACAGGCATACTGACCCAATGATATTCGCCGATCCAGCCCTTGGCTTTGCCTGTTTTCATAGGCTCAAGTGTTGGTTCCATTTGAACTCCGTTGAACACATTAGGATTAAAAATATTATTCATGTTATTGCCATTTTAACGAAAACCAACCGGCTTCTTTATCGCTGTCGATATAAATTTTAGTTTCAAACTCACTAACTGCCCAGGCCCACGCAGGATTTACATCCTCTTTCCAAAATTCTAATTCGCAACTAGGGCCCCATTGTTCCCAACACCAGTTTCTAATAGAGATAAACATTTCTCTATCGCCGCGTTTTCGAAATTTAGCAACATATTTAAAGTTACCAAATCCGTTCATTCTTGCATCTAATTTTTTTAATTTCACGCCCATTTTAATGTAAACCAAGTTGCTAACTTATCATTATAGAATATAAACGTTGTCTGCTTTGGAATAACAGCTCCTGAAAAATTATCCCAATTGCCAGGGGAGTATTTAAAATCAAAGTCTGTTCCTTGTTTATATCCCTGCGACCTGAGGTCTCTTACCATTTCCATAGCTTCATTGGCATCTTTATTTTTGATAACAATATTAATCATTCAATGCCAGTTTCTCTACATAATTCTTGAATCATCAAAACATCTGCTGGAGCTTCTTTAAACTTCTTAAGCCAGAACTTTACATCAAATACAGGAGCAATCATTGATAATTGTTCGTCTGACATTTTACTAATCATAGTCTTTCCAGACACTGAATTCAAAACAAGCCATGGACTAATTCTGCCATTCAACATGTCATGCACTGCCCTGTTTAGGCTAACATAGTTGAAGTAATGTGCAAAATTTGCATTAGATTCGTCTCCCCACTCCATCATTGTTTGCAGACTTCGTTGCACGGCTGCTTCAACTGGTTCGACTTTTAACATCTCATAAAGATATTTTTCATAGAGCTCATCTCGACACCAATGATCTAATTTAACACCGCTCTTAATTACATAGTCAATAAATTTATCTGGGTATATTGGATTAACATTATTGACAAAACTGCCAAATTTAACAAAAGCATTGTAATATGAGCTAGAACAAAAATCATCGTATGATTTGTCTTTTTTATTTTTTTGTGTTAGCTGATAAAATCTGTTATATGCAAAAAAACCTGCCTGAACTCTTTTTTCATCACGTTGTAATGCTCTTCTTTTTTGTTCACACATGTGAGCAATCAGAGTTTTTTCTTTCATAAAACTCTTACTACAATGTTCGCAGTTAAAAGGTTGTTCAGCTAGTGCAATCATTCGTATTCTTTTCTTTGCTTTTTGTCAAATCCCATTTTATCAAACAATTCCTCGATATCTTTTTTATCCATCATCGATGCCATAAGTTTGATATCTTCCATCTTCATTGCTGGATATAATTCTACAAGAAGCTTTTCTATTTTATTAACTTTTTCTTTTTTCCCGGCTGCAAGATATGGATGATATACCGATTGTCCAGCACCTACTCCTGCAAAAAGTTTCCACAACAATGGTTTATGATTCTTGCTCAAAGCCCAGTGATCTTTATTGACCAGTTCGTTGGTTCTTTCTAAGAACCACTCTTGAAGATCCCTATCTCCTTGGAAATTCGAAGTATACCTCATGAGGATATAAGGACTAAATGCTTTCTTCTCTTCGTCGGTGAGATTATCGTAAAAGTCATAATCTCGAGTGTCTACTGCCTTAAGCTCTCGCTTGATATCAAGTTTTGCTGTTGCCATCTTTTGTTAACCTATACATCATTATAAGGTGATCAATGGATTTTTGCAAGGCAGGATTTTCTTTTCCTGCATGACGTATATCCAACCATTCTTGCGTTAATAAAGTTTCCTTCATTTCTGCCTTTAGTGCAGGACTTATAGAATGAAGCTTCTTCTCTTTACTGCCGATTTCTCTAACATAAACAGTTTGTCCGCCATCTGGACTTTCAAAAATTTGGGGCATAATTTACCAACATTTTGTATAATCAACAATTTCACTTTGTCGGCTTACTTCTTTTACAAAGTAGGCACACAAGGGCTTATCACCGGGATGCAGAGGAGTGCATAGTAGTTGTCCGGGCTTCATTTTAGGAAAATACCATTTTACTTCTTGGTATACATCAATGATATCGATGTCATGAAATTCTGGTCTAAATCCACTTAATGGATTGAAACAATATGTTTTGAAACCTCTGTCATTGAGGCTAGTTAGAGGTAGCACCTCCATATCAGGACCTTCAGGATCTCCTACGATGGTGCACCAATCTAATGGCATAGAAATTTGATGAGGTCCTATCTGCAATACTGCGGCCGGTCCTGTAAAACTTTCTAAGAAAATTAGAGGAATGTAAAAATAATCAGGATTTTGATGGTCACTATTGTCTAGAACAGCAAACCTTAGATCTTCATCTACTTCCTCGGGGAGTTCGTTCAAATAGAACGTTTTGTTATCTAATGTTAATATTTGCATTATTGATATTTCGCTTTCTGAATCTCAAAAGGGTATTTGGCTTCTTTATAAAATTTCTTCCTTTGGGTAAGGTGCCTCTTTGCATACTTGGTGCTAGCGGTGAGATCCCAGATCTGAACGAAGTCTTTATCTTCAGCTTTTCTAATACCTCGTCCAATTGATTGTATAACCCTAACAAAGCTCTTTCCGGGCTCCAAAAGAACCAAATTAAAAATACGAGGGATATTAATACCCACAGCGGCCACACCATAAGTCGCCACAATAATCTTGTTATCACTGACTGCAACTTCATTATATTCTTCCTTTCTATCTTTGGTTTTAACTTTGCCTGATATAAAAACACTATCTGATAGTTTTTCTGTAAGGAATTCTCCAGTCTCGATTCGGTCTACCAGTATAAGGGTATTTCCTGTTTCGGCTATTCCTTCTAAAAGACTGGAAATATAAGTCATTCTGTCTTTATCAGTAACTAGAAACTTTAATTCTTCGGCATAGCTTTTAAATTCTTTCCATTCGGCAGTTTGGATAATGTTTACATGACATTGTGCAAGAACTCCTTTGTCTTGTAGTTCATGTGCCGCTACACGATTTACTACTTCACCGAGGCTTACTCGAATGCTTTGGAACTCAAAATCCTCTTTTGGCACCGTTCCTGTTAGTCCCCAACGGATGCAAGCATTGGCTAGATTTTGTGTCAATAATTTTTTAAGGACTTCTGCCTTGGCCATATGAACTTCATCAACCATGACACATTGAACACCATCTAAAAATTCTGCAAGACTTAAAAGTTCGTCATCATCCTGCGATTTTTTCTCTAAAATGTTCAAACTTTGCCAAGTTGCGATAGTATGTGTTTTGCCAATATCTTTTCTGTCTCCGTAATAAACTCCGACGTCAAGGCCGCAGTTAATAAAATCTTCTTCTGTCTGTTCGACAAGGCTTTTATTCGGGACAATAGTGATTGTTCTTCCATATTTTTCACAAATTTTTGCTAAAGTTGCGGTAGTAATGGTCTTTACAAAACCTGTGGCAATTTCTTGAATGCACTGAGGATTTTCTAAAAACTTATTGATAACTTCAACCTGGTCATCTCGTAAGCGTATAGGTTGTCCTGCAAATCTATGTCCTACAGGCCACGTTTTTTCACCCCAAAAATCTTCAAAAATTTGGTCAAATTTTAGGTTAGTGGGATTTCTTTGATCTTCTAGATCGATGTAGTAATTTTTTTCTTCTAGGTATTCTAAAACTTGAGGAAGCATTGATAGATAGGTTGTTCCTCCTAGTCCAAAAAACGAGACAGTCCCGTCCCAACGACCTAATTTATAGGCCGGACGGAACCTTGCCGTGGGGTCCTCATACTTAAATTTACGGACCAAGGCTTTTCGTGTGTCGAGATCTAAATTTTCTATCTTGACATTTATCTCATCACGAATTATAACTTTACATGAAGGCAAACTTAATTTCCTTTGTTGGTTTTTTATCTAGTATATGAATAATATTATGGTGATTTTTCAATAATTCACGAACTGTATAGTGTGCGCTATACATGCTGTAGTTTACTAGACTATTAAATCTAATGCTAGACTCAATTACTGGTTTAGGAACTTTACTGCTGATAAAAATTGCCTTAGTTTTTTCAGTCAACTGGTTGTTTAGATTACTATCTTTAACAAATTGGTTGAATTTTTCACCAGTTTCTTTAGGAAGTCTGAACAAAACACTTATTTCTGAATTTTCTATTCCTATATTTTTCAATAGTTCTAGACTGTTTGTTGTTTTTTCTATTTCGCTTCCACCGGGTATGATAAAAATACAAGGCAATAGATTTTTTATAATACCTTGAATTGAAAAAATTGAATTTTCTTCCAAATTTATCGAAAATTCTACGGTTGGATCACTATCTAAAAATTTAATGATTGCAGGGTCGATATTTTTCTCTTGAATTTCAAGAGATACCTTTTCATCCCAGGTAAAAATTCCCATTTTCCTAGCAAAAAATAATGCCTCTGTTACATCATCAGTTTTTAACGGGGGAATTTTTTGGCCAATATTGCACAATTCAAACCCTTCTTCGGTTTTTGTAATCGACGGCACATATTTTTCTAAATTATTTTGAATTTCATCAAACTGATTTAGATAATTTAGAAATTCTTGATCAAATACAAAATCATTATTAGAACAAATACCTTTGATTAGGCGAATAGAGCGTTCAGACAAGGCAAAAATCCATGCTTTTTTCTCTTTGTCCCAATTTGCATAAGGCAAGTTGATTCTTTCTTTTCTAATTTGTTCTAATAGCTTGTCATTCCATGGAAATTCGACCTTAATGGCTTTTCCATACTCGTCGTGCGGTATGATTGAGACAGATTTTTGATTGTTTGCTACTCGTCTTGCCAATTTAAAGGCGGGGTTATCAAGAAATGGCCTGATACTTTTGTTTAAAATGAGTTCTAGCTTGTCTGCTTGGCGAGATAAGATTTTTATTGCCAAATTTGCTTGTTTTTCAGTAAGACCATTACCCATAAAAATTTGATTACAAAAACTTGTAACCAATTTTTGGTCGTAAGGGTTAATTGTTGCCTTATTGGAGAGCAGAAGTAATAGGTCTTCGATATACATTGTATTAGTATACATGAAAAAACGAAAAAAATCAAGTGAAACTTGATTAAAGAGTAATATCTTCCAAACCTGCGGTTCGAAGTTTGATAATATTACTTAATTGCCATTGTTTGATGTCTAGTGCTTTGATAATACCTAACCATTGGTTACGCAACATGGCAAATTCGTTGATAATTTTTTCCATATCAACAACATCTGCCTCACCATCGACATATTTCTCAACATCTCTTGAACTAAGAGCCCGTTGATAATTTTCCAGATACTTCTTAAATGCTTTACTTCGAGTTCGACGGAGTTCGATGTTCAAATATTCGAGAATAGCTTCAATTTCTTGAAGCTGATTGAATCTTTGTTCAACAATTCCAGGTAAAGAAGCCGAAGCTTTTTCTATGTTTCCATAAATTTTAGCTTCGGCTCGAGCACTATCGAGTTCTTTGTAAAAGTATTCTATGCAATCTGGTAAATGAACAATGTCCTTACTGATCTTAGAATACCATGCCATTAATAGTCCTCTTCTTCCTCTTCCCAACCATCATATTCGTCATCATTGTCGGAGTCTTCAGCTTCTTTAAATTCTCCGAGAACGATTTCCAAAGCATCATCGAGATGAGGATCATAACCCATCAGACCTTCCAGTGTTACTGCGTCGACATCCTTGCCAACTAAAAAATCTACAAATTGATTAGCGGCAGTTTCTCGAGTTTTTTCAGGAATGTAGTCTCTGAATGTGTCCCAAATTTCAATAATTAGCTGTTCTTCCATTATTCTTCCTCAGATTCGATCATTTCTACAGCAGGGGATTGAACAGCACTCGAATCCCACTCAAGCATAATCTGCATGAGCTTTTCTTCAGTCCAGTTCTTGCGGAACTCCGCAATAATTTCACCTGTCTGTTTGCTTGTATAAGCGAGTTTATTACCTACTTTAGATAATATACCCATCTTCTCAAACATGTCAACTAATCCGGAGGTAGGAGCCATACCAGTTGAGTAAGGAATCTTTACCTGCACACTTTCAAAAGGTTTTGCATAGCGGGTTTTCATGATTTTACATGCGCTACGAATACCCAGGACATCACTGACCTTGTTGCCATCCTCGTCCTCTTTGAGTTTGAGTTTCTTCATAGCAACAACAATACTACTTGCATAGATAAAGCCTTGACCACCGCTGATCTTGTCGTCCGGATCGAACATGTCTTGGCTCGCATACGTATGGTTTGTAGCAACCAAACCAACGTTGTAAGAACCGAACATATTTACACAGTTACGAACAAGAGCAGTCAATGCCTTTGGCTTACGGCCCATGTCACCTTTTAGGTCACCTGCTTCGAACTGATTTAGGTCAGTAGGAGTAAGCAACATGCCTAGCGAGTCGATAACAAACAATACCTTAGGACGCTCGTCTTCGGGCATAGTTTTGTATTCTTTCATAAACTCACTGATAGTCTTAGCTACATCATCGATCATAGCCATATTGAGTTTTAAAA
>JACCDO010786709.1_pt1 | contig 12849 bp, 1 predicted proteins | sample 7446101 | NCBI WGS metagenome assembly JACCDO01 (sample SAMN15323440, study PRJNA562643) | freshwater metagenome | isolation source: river surface water | place: USA:Blue River Watershed | collected 2017-08-16
AGTTGCTGCAGCAGCTGAGAAGCCCATGCGACCACCGATGAACACATTGCTGCCAGAGGCTGCAGTGCCCAAGCCCAGGTCAGAGACTTTGGCGCCTGCAATACCGATTTTCAAAGTCTGGTTGGCTTTGTCACCGATTTGCAAAAGTTTGTTATTGAATGAACCGTCCAACAAGTTAATGCTGTTGAACTGAGTTGTTTTAGCGGTGCGGTCGATTTCAGATTTCAATTGCTGAACTTCGGCGTCGAGTGCTGCACGGTCTTGGGCGTTGTTGGTGCCGTTGACTGCTTGCACAGCGAGTTCACGCATACGCTGCAAAGAATTTGTAACTTCGTCCAATGCACCCTCAGCAGTTTGCATGAGAGAGATGCCGTCGTTGGCGTTTTTCACAGCCATTGTCAGGCCGCGAATTTGTGCGTCCATGCGATTGCTGATGGACAAGCCGGCTGCATCATCCTTGGCAGAGTTGATGCGCTTGCCGGTAGACAAACGTTCCATGGCCGTTGATAAAGAACGGCCGACTTTCATGAGTGAATCCTGAGCAACCAGCGACTTCACGTTCGTATTAACAACAGTCATGGTAATTCCTTTGAAGAGTTAAAGAGTTGGAGGTTTTGCCTCCCCACAGCCAAAGAATCGGTGTTGTGTTCACAAGCTTTAACGTTTACTAAAAAAAAACTTGACAAATTAAAAAAGCGGCAATTCTTTGCCGTTATGTCATTGCCACATGGATTTTTTTTGCCGCATTTTTTGCACAAACAAATACATTGTTTGTTTCTCTTGAGTAAATGTTGCGAATGAAGAGATTGGCCTGTGAATTGCTAATGGGCTGTGGGTCAATCATTAAAGAACGGTACTTCGGCACCGAATCCAAGAATGCACTCCAGCATTTGTCTGGACAAACAGGTTTAAAACGTGGCAACAGCAATAACAGGTATTTCCAGTAAATCGCTGACTCAGATCAAAGCGCTGAGTACGGCGGATATTGCTGTGACCACCTCCAGCGAAATGGCCACGTTGAACAGCGCGCAAATTGCAGTGATGTCAACGGCACAAGTCGCTGCTATCAGTACAGAGTCCATCTCGGCGTTGATGACTGCGACTATCAGCAATTTGTCACCGAGTCAGATGTATGCCTTGATCACTGCACAAATCGCAGCGATTGACCCGAACAGTCAGTTGCCCAATATGGGTTCCAAATTGATTGCCGCCATGAGCACCGCTCAGGTGGTGGCACTGACCACAGAACAAGTCAGTCAATTGGCGACGGCACAGTTGTCAGCGATGACGACCAAGCAAATTGCCGCCATGGAAACGGATGACTTGCAGGCCATCACCACCACGCAATTGGTGCACATGACGGCCAAACAGTTGTCTTCGATGTCTACGGATCAAGTGGTGGCATTGACCACGGCACAGGCCAAGACACTGACGACAGCGCAGTTGAATGCGATGAGCAGCACACAGGTGGTAGCGATGGAAACAGAGGACATGTATGTCCTCTCGACCAAGCAATTACAAGCCTTGAAAAACGCCATCATTGCCGCCTTGACCACGGGGCAATTGACCAGTTTGAGCTCGTCGCAAGTCGCGGGTTTCAAGTCCTCGCAAATCGCAGTGCTGACCACCGATCAGGTCCAGTCATTGTTGACCTCTCAACTGAACAATTTAGGCACGGCCCAGGTGTCGGCCATGACCACCAAACAGGTGGTGGCAATGACCACCGATCAATACAGCAATTTAGGCACCAAACAACTGGCCGCCATGACAGCCAAACAAGTCTCGGTGATGGAAACCGATGACTTGCAGTCTTTGACGACAGCGCAAGTCGCAGCCATGACCACAGCGCAAGTGGTGGCCTTGACTACCGACCAGGTAGTAGCGTTGACAACAGACCAAGTGAGCAACCTCACTACGGCACAAGTGGCCTCGCTGACAGTCAAACAATTGCAGGCCATGCAAACCGATGATTTGCAGTCTTTGACTTCTCTTCAATTGCGTGTGTTGACTACGGCTCAAATCGCAGGCTTGACCACAGACCAGGTCGCCAGTTTGACGACCGTGCAACTCAACAGTTTCAAGACCGCGCAACTCAGCGGCTTCAGTACCAAACAAATTCAAGCATTGACCACGGACCAGTTCAGCAATCTGGCAACCGCACAATTGGCAGCATTGACGAGCAAGCAAGTCGCATCGATACAAACCGATGATTTGCAGGCCTTGACCACTGCCCAATTGGTGAAGATGACAACGGCTCAGGTGGCTTCACTCACCACCGACCAGGTGGTGGCATTGACCACAGACCAGGTCGCCAATTTGAAAACAGCCCAGCTCGCGGCCATGACGGCCAAGCAAGTGGCGGTGATTGAAACCGATGACCTGCTGTCATTGGACACAGCGCAATTGGTGGCATTGACCACCAGTCAAGTGGCAGCTTTCACCACTGACCAGTTACAGACCTTGACCACCGAGCAATTGAGCAATTTGAAGACTGCGCAATTGTCATCTTTGACCACCAATCAGGTGGTGGCATTGACCACCGACCAGGCTTCCAATTTGAAGACCGCGCAAATCGCGGCCATGACTACCCGTCAAGTGGTTTCTTTAGAAACCGATGACCTCGTGTCTTTGACCACAGCGCAACTGGTGGCGCTGACCACTTCTCAGGTGGTGGTGTTGACCACCGATCAAATACAGGCTTTGACCACAGAACAGTTGTCCAACATGACCACGGCACAAGTGGTTTCATTGACAACAGCTCAGTTGGACGCGTTGACCACCGATCAGGTCAGCAATCTGGCCACATCGCAACTGGTTGCACTGACCACTTCGCAATTGCAGGCCATCGAAACCGATGATTTGCAGGCCTTGAGCACCGATCAACTGGTGGCTTTGACCACGGCGCAAATCGCGTCTCTGACCACCGACCAGGTGGTGGCATTGACCACCGACCAAATTTCCAGTTTGAAGACAGCGCAATTGGCAGCATTGACAGCCAAGCAAGTCGCTGTGCTTGAAACCGATGACCTGCAGGCCATCACCACCGCACAAATTTCAAACATGACGACGGCGCAAGTCGCCGCGTTGACCACCGACCAAGTGGTGGCATTGATCAGCGATCAGGTCGCTAATCTGAAAACATCTCAAGTGGCTGCTTTGACTGCAAAGCAAATCGCGGCCATGGAAACCGATGACGCAGTGACATTGACCAGCGCACAAATGGCTGCATTGACCACCGCGCAAGTGGTGGCACTCACCACAGACCAAGTGTCCGTTCTGACCACGTCGCAATTGGCCGCCATGACCACCAAACAAGTGGCTGCCATGGAAACCGAAGACCTGGTGTCAGTGTCTACCGAGCAATTGCAAGGCATGACCAGCGCACAAGTCGCTTCATTGACCACCAAACAAGTGGTGGCTTTGACGACTGATCAGGTGAGTAACCTGACGACCGCGCAGCTGGCGGCCATGACCACCAAACAAGTGGTGGCGATGGAGACTGACGATCTGGTCTCGGTCACCACCGAACAACTGATGGCGATGACAACGGCGCAAGTGGCCTCGTTCACCACAGACCAAGTGGTGGCTTTGACGACAGATCAAGCCAGTAACTTGACCACCGCACAACTGGCTTCCATGACCACCAAACAAGTGGCCGTCATAGAAACCGACGATTTGCAAGCCCTGACCACCGCGCAACTGGTGGCCATGACCACAGCGCAAGTGGCTGCATTCACTACCGACCAAGTGGTGGCCTTGACCACCGACCAGGTATCGAACCTGAAGACCGCGCAATTGGCGGCGATGACTGCCAAACAAGTGGCATCCATGGAAACCGATGACCTGGTGGCCTTGACCACGGCGCAATTGGTGGCCTTGACCACGGCACAAGTGGCTGCGTTGACCACCGATCAGGTGTTGTCATTGACCACTGACCAAGCGGCCAGCCTGAAAACAGCCCAACTGGCGGCGATGACCACTGCCCAAATCGTGGCCTTGACCACCGGTCAGGTGAGTAACCTGACCACGCAGCAAATCGCCTCCTTGACCACCAGACAAGTCGCGGCCATGGAAACCGGTGATCTGGTGTCTGTCACCACCGATCAATTGGTGGCTTTGACGACAGCGCAAATGGTGGCCTTGACCACCGATCAGGTGTTGTCATTGACCACCGACCAAAGCAGCAGCTTGAAAACAGCGCAAATCGCTGCCATGACAACCGCTCAGGTGGTGTCACTGACCACGGACCAGGTCTCGACATTGACCACATCGCAAATGGCGGCATTGACCACGAAACAAGTCGCGGCCATGGAAACCGATGATTTGCAAGCTGTCACCACGGCCCAATTGGTGGCCATGACGACGGCTCAAGTGGTGGCATTCACGACGGACCAGGTGGTGTCACTGACCACAGACCAAGTGTCTAACCTGACCACGAAACAACTCGCCGCTTTGACCACCAAACAAGTGGTGGCCATGGAAACCGATGATCTGCAAGCCGTCACCACCGCACAACTGGTGGCGATGACAACAGCGCAAGTCGCGTCGTTTAGCACCGACCAAGTCGTGGCATTGACCACCGATCAGGCCTCCAGTCTGACCACGGCACAACTGGCTGGCATGACGACCAACCAAATTGCGGCGATGGAGACAGCCGATCTGGTGTCGGTCACCACCGCACAACTGGTGGCCTTGACCACCGCGCAAATGGTGGCATTGACCACAGACCAAGTCAGCAACCTGACCACCGATCAACTCGCTGCATTGACCACCAAACAGGTGGCGGTGATGCAAACCGATGACTTGCAGTCGGTCACGACAGCACAAATGCAAGCCATGACCACCGCGCAAATGGCCAATATGACCACGGCGCAAATGGTGGCCTTGACCACGGACCAAATCAGCAATCTGACGACTTCGCAGCTTGCCGCATTCACCACATTGCAAGTGGCTGCCATGGAAACTGACGATCTGGTCGCTGTGACGACGGCTCAGTTAACCGCCATGACAACAGCGCAAGTCGCGGCATTCACCACCGACCAGGTGGTGGCATTGACCACCGACCAGGTCAGCAACCTGACCACGCAACAAATCGCGTCCTTGACCACCAAGCAAGTGGTGACCATGGAAACCGGTGATTTACAAGCCGTCACAACAGCCCAATTGGTGGCTATGACGACAGCCCAAGTGGCATCGTTCAGCACCGACCAAGTGGTGGCCTTGACCACCGATCAGGTATCGAATTTAAAGACCGCGCAACTCGCGGCCATGACCACCAAACAAGTGGTGGCGATGGAGACTGACGATCTGGTCGCTGTGACCACAGCCCAGTTGTCAAGCATGACCACGGCACAAGTGGCTTCATTCACCACCGATCAAGTGGTGGCCTTGACGACTGACCAAATAGCCAGTCTGAAAACAGCACAAGTAGCGGCACTCACCACCGATCAAGTGGCTGCGATGGAGACCGCTGATTCGGTGGCGTTGACCTCGGCGCAAGTCGCGGCCATGACCACGGCGCAAGTGGTGGCCTTGACCACCGATCAGGTCAGCACTTTGACCACGGCACAGCTCGTCGCCTTGACCACCAAGCAGGTGGCGGCGCTTGAAACAGATGATTTACAGGCCATCACCACCGACCAGTTGGTCGCTATGAAAACCTCGCAAGCGGTGGCCTTGACCACCGCCCAAGTGGTGGCTTTGACAACAGCACAGGTGAGCAACCTGACCACGCAACAAATCGCGTCCTTGACCACCAAACAAGTGGTGGCCATGGAAACCGATGATTTGGTTGCGGTGACCACCGATCAGCTGGTGGCCATGACCACAGCGCAAGTGGCATCTTTGAGTAGCGATCAAGTGGTGGCTTTGACCACCGGACAAATCAGCAGCCTGAAAACAGCGCAGCTGGCCGCTATGACCACAGCGCAAATAGCAGTGATGGAAACCGATGACCTGGTGTCGCTGTCCACAGCCCAATTGGTGGCCTTGACGACCGCACAAATTGTGTCTCTCACCACCGACCAAGTGGCTGCTTTGACCACCGACCAGTTAGTCGGACTGAAAACATCACAAATCGCTGCCATGACCACCGCGCAAGTGGTGGCCTTGACCACCGACCAATCCAGCACGCTGACCACAGCGCAAGTGGCGGCCATGACCACCAAGCAAGTGGTGGCGTTGGAAACCGATGACTTGCAAGCCTTGAGCACCGCGCAATTGGTGGCTATGACCACGGCGCAAATTGTTTCTATGACTACCGACCAGGTGGTCGCACTGACCACCGACCAGGTATCCAACTTGAAGACCGCGCAACTGGCCGCCATGACCACGGCGCAAATCGCGGTGATGGAAACCGATGATGTGTTGTCGCTGACCACATCGCAATTGGTCTCGTTAACGACAGCCCAAGTGGCATCTTTGACCACCGACCAGTTGGTGACATTGACGACAGCACAGCTATCGAGTTTGAAAACCGCGCAAATCGCGGCCATGACTACCGCGCAAGTCGTGTCTTTGACGACAGACCAAGCCAGTACGCTGACAACCGCACAACTGTCTTCTCTGACGACGGCGCAAATCGCCGTGGTTGAAACCGATGATTTGCAAGCGTTGACGACGGCACAACTGGTGACCGCGACGACTGCCCAAATCGCATCGCTGACCACCGACCAGGTGGTGGCCTTGACCACCGACCAGGTGTCTAACCTGAAGACCGCACAACTCGCATCGCTGACCACCAAGCAAGTCGTGGCGATGGAAACCGACGACGTGGTGGCTCTGACCACAGCGCAACTCGTTGCATTGACGACGGCGCAAGTGGCTGCCTTGACCACCGACCAATTGGTGTCTATGGGCACCGACCAAGTGGCGGCATTCACCACGGCTCAAGTGGTGGCCTTGACAACCGCGCAAGTGGTGGCGTTGACGACAGACCAGGCCATCGCCCTGAAAACAGCGCAACTGTCGGCTATGACGACGGCGCAAATCGCTGCAGTTGAAACCGACGACTTGCAAGCGCTGACCACCGCGCAACTGGTGTCACTGACAACGGCTGAAGTGGTGGCTTTGACCACCGATCAGGTCGTGGCCTTGACGACTGACCAGGTGTCGAATCTGAAGACCGCGCAACTGGCCGCCATGACCACGGCGCAAATCGCGGCAATGGAAACCGATGACGTGTTGTCACTGACCACATCGCAACTGGTGTCATTGACAACCGCGCAAGTAGCGACGCTCACCACCGACCAATTGGTGACCTTGACCACAGCACAGTTGGCCAGTTTGAAAACCGCGCAAATCGAAGCCATGACCACCGCGCAAGTGGTGGCATTGACCACTGACCAGGTCAGTAACTTGACGACCGCCCAGTTGTCTTCCATGACCACTGCACAAATCGCTACGCTTGAAACTGATGATTTGCAAGCACTGACGACGGCACAACTGGTGACATTGACCACGGCGCAAATGGCGACGCTGACCACCGATCAGGTCGTTGCCCTGACCACCGGACAAGTCAGCAGTCTGAAAACATCGCAGTTGGTGGCCATGACCACGGCGCAAATCGCGGCGATGGAAACTGACGACATGTTGTCGCTGACCACATCGCAATTGGTCTCGTTAACGACAGCCCAAGTGGCATCTTTGACCACCGACCAGTTGGTGACATTGACAACAGCACAGTTACCAGCTTTGAAATCCGCGCAAATCGCGGCCATGACTACCGCGCAAGTGGTGTCTTTGACGACAGACCAAGCCGGCGTACTCACAACCGCACAACTGTCATCCATGACCACCGCGCAAATCGTGGCAATGGAAACCGACGACTTGCAAGCGCTGTCCACCGCGCAATTGGTGTCCTTGACGACTAACCAAGTGGCTGCTTTGACGACAGCGCAGGTGGTGTCCTTAACCACCGGACAAGCGACCAGCTTGAAGACCGCGCAACTCGCTGCCATGACCACGGCGCAAATCGCCGTGATGGAAACCGACGACGTGTTGTCCCTGACCACATCGCAGCTGGTGTCATTGACGACAGCCCAAGTGGCGAAGCTCACCACCGACCAGTTGGTGACCTTGACCACGGCCCAGTTGGCCAGCTTGAAAACCGCTCAAATCGAAGCCATGACCACCGCGCAAGTGATGGCCTTGACGACTGACCAGGTGTCTAGCTTGACTACCGCTCAGACAGCCAGTTTGACGACCGCGCAAATCGTGGCGCTGGAAACCGACGATTTGCAAGCCATGACGACTGCGCAAACGGTGGCCTTGACTACTGCGCAATTGCCAAGCTTGACCACCGCGCAAGTGGTGGCCTTGACCACCGATCAAGTCATCAGTCTCAAGACCGCGCAACTTGCAGCCTTGACCACAGCGCAAATCGCAGTGATGGAAACCGATGATTTTGTGAGCTTGAGCTCAGCGCAACTCCGTGGCCTGACCACGGCACAGTTGGCTTCCTTGACCACGGCACAGATTTCCTCACTGGGCACCGACCAAGTGGCTTCGTTCACGGCAGCACAAATACCGTCACTGGCCACCAAGAACATCGTCGCCTTGTCCAATGAGCAAGTCGCGGCTTTGACCAAAACCCAATTAGCGGCGATGACCACCGCACAAATGCTGTCCATGGAAGTGGCTGACGTGCCCTACATCACAGCCAGCCAGATCTCCGGTCTGACCACCGCACAGTTGTCTGCCATGAGCTCCAGCCAGACGGCGGCCTTCACCGACGAGCAACTGGCGGAGATGAGTGCGGCTCAATTGGGTGCTTTTTAATTCATTTAGAAAAATAAACTCAAAATTAACTAAAGTTTTGGGGATTGCTGTCGATAGGGGTTCACTGCTTGGAATGTTCCAGGCTTGGGGTAAACCATGGCTACAGCAATTTCAGGCGTATCAAGTGCAAGTACAACCACAGTAAAAAGTTGGTCTACAGCGGATATTGCTGCGACTTCGTCAACTGAAATGTCAGCGTTGACCAGTGCCCAGGTTGCTGTCATGACGACAGCACAAGTGGCGGCTATCAACACTGAGAGCATTGCGAGCCTGAGCACATCTACGGTATCTAGCTTATCGGTATCTCGGGTGTATTCTTTAATCACCTCGCAAATTGCAGCCCTGGGCACCGAGCAATTCAGTAAATTGACCACTGCGCAACTGGCGGCCATGTCGACCGCGCAGGTCAAAGCGATAGAAACCGAAGACCTGGCGGCGATCACCACGGCGCAAATCACTGGCCTGACCAGCACGCAAATGGCTGCTTTGACAACAGCCCAGGTGGTGGCTCTGAGTACAAACCAAGTAGCGGCGCTGAACACCTCTCAGGTGGCGGCATTGACCACGCTGCAGTTGGTGAAGATGGAAACCGATGATTTGACTGCCTTGACCACGGCTCAGATCAAAGGGTTGACCACCGCACAAATAGCTGCTTTGACCACGGAGCAGGTCAGTATCCTGACCACGGCACAAGTGGCCAATTTATCGACAACTCAGATAGCTGCGCTGAAGACGGCGCAAGTGGTGGCCTTGTCCACCGATCAAGTGGCGGCGCTGAAAACGGCGCAATTGGCAGCGTTGACCACGGCGCAATTAGCGAAGATGGAAACCGACGATCTCGCGGCCATCACGACCGCCCAAATCAGTGCTTTGACCACCGCACAGGTGGCAGCGCTTAAAACGGCGCAAATAGCGGCCTTATCGACCGATCAGGTGGTAGCCCTCAAGACAGCGCAAATAGCGGCGCTGACGTCCGCTCAGGTGGTGGCATTGACCACCGATCAGGTGAGCGCACTGACCACCGCGCAACTGGTGGCCATGACCACGGCGCAACTGGCGAAGATGGAAACCGATGACATTGCGGTGATTTCCACCTCACAGGTCAAGGCCTTGACGACTGGGCAGATAGCGGCCTTGACCACCAACCAGGTGGCGGCCTTGTCCACCGATCAAGTGGCGTCGCTGAAAACGGCGCAATTGGCAGCGCTGACCACGGCACAAGTGTCGAAGATGGAAACCGATGACGTCGCAGCCATCACGACCGCCCAAATCAGTGCTTTGACCACCGCACAGGTGGCGGCGCTTAAAACGGCGCAAATAGCGGTCTTATCGACCGATCAGGTGGCATCCCTCAAGATAGCGCAAATAGCGGCGCTGACGACCGCTCAGGTGGTGGCATTGACCACCGATCAGGTGAGCGCACTGACCACGTCGCAACTGGCGGCCATGACCACGGCGCAACTGGCGAAGATGGAAACCGATGACATTGCCGCTATCACCACCGCGCAAATAACCGCGCTCAAATCCGCGCAAATCGCTGCTTTGACCACGGCACAAGCCGTGGCATTGTCGACTGACCAAGTCGCCGCGCTCAAGACAGCACAAGTCGCTGCTTTAACCACCGCCAGTTTGGCGGAAATGTCCACAGACCAGTTATCTGTCATTTCCACAGATCAAATAAGGGTGCTGACTACCAACCAAGTCGCTGTGTTGACAGAAGCGCAGGCCATGGCTTTATCGACAGACCAGATCTCCGCGTTGAAGACAGCTCAATTGGTGGCACTCAGCACAGCGAATCTGGCTGCGATGTCCACTGACCAAGTGCAGGCGCTCACGACAGCGCAGGTGTCGGCGCTGACGACAGACCAGGTGGTGGCCTTGACCAGTGATCAAGCGGCATCTTTGGACACAAGCCAGGTGGTGGCGCTCAAGACTGCCCAAGTGGTTGCCCTGACCACCGCCAATTTGGCGGCCATGTCTACCGATCAGGTAGCCGCATTCACGACCACACAGGTGGTTTCACTCACCACCGATCAAGTGGTGGCCTTGACCACCGATCAGGTGTCTACGTTGACAACAGCGCAGATTGCTGCGTTCACGACAGCGCAACTGGTGCAGATGGAGACCGATGACATTGCGGCCATCACTACCGACCAGATCACTGCGTTGAAAATCACACAAACCGCTGCATTGACCACTGCTCAAGTGGTGGCTTTGACCACCGACCAGGTGTCCTCATTGACTACCGCGCAGATTGCTGCGTTCACGACAGCACAACTGGTGCAGATGGAGACCGACGATATTGCGGCCATCACTACGGAGCAAATCACGGCGCTGAAATCCGCGCTTGTGTACACGCTAACGACCGACCAAGTGGTGGCTTTGACCACCGATCAAGTGTCCACACTCACGACAGCACAGTTGGTAGCACTGACCACTGCACAGCTGGTGCAGATGGAAACCGATGACATCGCGGCCATCACCACTGCACAGATCACGGGGCTGAAGACTGCACAAATCGCGGCCTTGTCGTCTGACCAGGCTGTCGCCTTGACCACCGACCAAATTGGCGCGCTGACGATCGCACAAACCCTTGCTTTGACCACAGACAATGTTTCGCAGATGTCTACGGACCAGGTGGGTGCGTTCACCACGGCGCAGATTGAAGTGCTGACCACCGCACAGGTGGTGTCATTGACCACTGACCAGATTTCTACGCTGTCGACAGCACAACTGGCATCGTTGACAACAGCACAACTGGCAAAGTTGGAAACCGATGCCATCGCGGCCATCACCACTGACCAGATCACTGCGCTGACCACCGCACAAACGGCTGTACTGACGACTGCGCAAGTGGTGGCTTTGACCACCGATCAGGTGTCCACGTTGACAACAGCGCAGATTGCTGCGTTCACCACGGCGCAACTGGTGCAGATGGAGACCGATGACATCGCGGCCATTACCACTGACCAGATCACAGCGCTGAAAACAGCACAAATAGCGTCGCTGACGACAGCGCAAGTCGTGGCCTTGACCACCGACCAGGTGTCTGTCTTGACCACGGCGCAATTAGCAGCATTCACCACGGCGCAGTTGGTGCAGATGGAAACCGATGACATCGCCGCCATCACCACCGATCAGATCACAGCGGTGAAGACCTCTCAGATCGCCGGGCTGAGCACCGATCAAGTGGTGGCCTTGACCACCGATCAAGTGTCCACACTCACGACAGCGCAGATTGCTGCTTTCACCACGGCGCAATTGGCCAAGATGGAAACCGATGACATCGCCGCCATCACCACGGATCAGATCACGTCGCTGAAAACTGTACAAATTGCGGCCTTGACTACTGACCAGGCTGTCGCCTTGACCACCGACCAAATTGGCGCGCTGACCACTGCACAAGCCGTTGCATTGACCACTGCCAATCTGGCTCAGATGTCAACCGATCAAGTGGGTGCATTCACCACGGCGCAAGTGTCTGCGCTGAACACAGCCCAGGTGGTGACTTTGAGCACCGACCAGGTATCTACGCTGACAACAGATCAACTGACATCGTTGACGACTGCTCAACTGGTGCAGATGGAGACCGATGACGTCGCGGCCATCACTACCGAGCAGATCACAGCGCTGAAAACAGCGCAATTAGCATCGTTGACGACCGCGCAAGTGGTGGCCTTGACCACCGACCAGGTGTCCACGTTGACAACAGCGCAGATTGCTGCGTTCACGACTGCGCAACTGGTAGAGATAGAAACCGATGACATCGCTGCCATCACCACTGAACAAATCACAGCACTGAAAACATCGCAGATAGCCGCACTGACAACAGCGCAAGTGGTGGCCTTGACCACCGACCAGGTGTCTACATTGACAACCGCGCAGATTGCTGCGTTCACCACGGCGCAGTTGGTGCAGATGGAAACTGATGACATCGCCGCCATCACCACCGATCAGATCACAGCGGTGAAGACCTCTCAGTTCGCCGGACTGAGCACCGATCAAGTGGTGGCCTTGACCACCGATCAGGTGTCCACCTTAACCAGTGCACAGTTGGCGGCATTGACCACG
>JACCDO011822394.1_pt1 | contig 12849 bp, 5 predicted proteins | sample 7446101 | NCBI WGS metagenome assembly JACCDO01 (sample SAMN15323440, study PRJNA562643) | freshwater metagenome | isolation source: river surface water | place: USA:Blue River Watershed | collected 2017-08-16
ACCGAGGCTCTCATCGTAGTGTTTCGTGAAGTGGCACTGAGCACCGTCTGGAATGAATATCTGATGTCGCTCTTTTTGGTTCTGCCAATATTCGTCCAACTCCTGCATAATGATTTCTTTCTGCTCTTCCTCAGTGAGAACGACGCACTCGCCTTGCTCGATTTGGATTCCATCCTGCCTGCTCACATCGCTTCTCAGTGCGACTTCCCGACTGGTAGTAGGCGCCTCGCCGTTATTGCCAAGGAGCTTTCCAAATTCACTTTCGCTGTTGTCTTGGTCTGCGCTGAAATCGTCTCCATCCTCCGCTTGTTCTTCTTCGTCGCTTTCAATGTTTTCCAGCTCCATAATAGGCGCTTGAACTTCGGGTACAAACATCGCCACGAGAGTGATCAAACCCTTGGCATACAGTTGCGACTGCTCTGGCAACGACCAAGTCTTCTGTAGTGCAAAAGACACAGGCTTATCATAAACAATCGGTGTTCGCGATTCTTTAGCTAGGCGAAGCTTTCGCTCGAACGAGGTCGGGTCGCCAGATTTGCAGATTAAAAAATGCAACTCCACACCCGTGAAGATACGAACGCCGCAAAATGTGTCTTCATCGGACTCTGTTTTAATGCCTTTATCCCACATCCAAACCTGCAATTCGCATTTGTTCAGAGGTTTGTCATGAGGGATGATAAAAGTATACTCCTCATTGAGCCACACGTATTTCGCGTGATAGTCCAGATCCAAGTAAGCCATGCTTAACGGAGAGGAGCACATGACCTCGCTACCATTCCAGATAAACTGTAAATACGGCTGACATCGCGAGGTCACCAATGTCATTTTAGGTACTCCAATACGACTGGGCATGCATGTTAGATCGCGCAGGGAAAGCGTGAAGCGGTTGGGCAGATATCCGTCTTTCGCTGGAGTGTAGTTGATCAATTCGCCATCATCTCCAAACATGCGACAAGAAATACGTATAGCTCCTTGCACCAAAGCATTTTGCTTGTCATCAAAGTAGCGATTTGGACGTAGATCGTACCAAACAGGTTCGCCATTGTTCATAACGAGGCTCTCCAACGTTATTCCCGATATATTGGCTTCACCGAGAAATGAAATGGTGCCTAATCTGGACTTATTTTGCACCTTGACGAGTAAAGAACAATCTAAAAATAATATTGAAGCAGGGATAGGCAAGTAGAATATCTCATTTTCCCACTGCGGATTCAACTGGTTGGGACAAATGGGGGTGGACCCCTTCTCGCGGCCGTTCCAGATCGTTGTTACGAAAGCATTTGCAGTGCCGAACTTATCTGCTTGCTTCAATTCTGTGCACTCAAGAATCCGTAGCTCAAGATGGTAAACATTTTTGAGTTGCGAAATATCCACAGTGCCATCCAGCGACGCTAACTGCGAGGCGCTCAATTGCACGCTGTCGGTCAGCGCACCTCGTCTGCTCAAGTGATTTACATGTTCTTGCTCCATTTCAACGAATCCGCGCAATTCGATATAGCCGCCGACTAAGCTCTGGTCTTCGATAGGAAAGTGTTCCGATTTCTGCAAAAGAAATGAGAATAGTTTGGGCACACCCTCGTCGCACGCTCCAGACAAAGCATGCACCAATTCTTCGCCTTTAATGTTCGCTTGTCCAAGAAATACACCCAACCCACCCGTTAGAGGAGGTTCTCCATGAACAGCTATTTCTAACTCACACTGGCGAATTGTCCATACAGGCGGAACTCTGAGCAAAATGCAACTATTGTACTGCGGCTTTGTTGTGCCGGTGACCAGACCCGTGCGACCCACTTCGGTTCCGTTCCAACGCACAACACACATACTGCTGCACATTTCATTTTCATGCTTGCCTTCCTTTTTACTGTTTCCAAACATGGATTTCTTTGACAGATTAGCCATTGCGTTGGATGACTGCGACAGTTCCTTCGCCGAGACGATATTCAGCGTCACCCGGTGGTGGAGAGCGGCATCAGAGAGAGGACCTTCTCCGGGCGTCAGTTTGCCAGAAATATAAGCACCAGTTATCTGCATAGCGCCTTTGACAAACTTGTTCTCTTTGACACTGAGAGAAGCGGACTTGCCTAGATTGACCCATTGCGAGTAACCGCGTTCCACCGTTACTTCCGAGCCATTTCCTGTGCTCACTGTCGCCACTGAATCTTCGTCTACGACCCCGCGCTTATTTTTTTTCGTAACTAAGCCCAGCAAAGACTTTAGTTCATTTCCTCCGACAGCAGTAGTACCCAAGAAAGTGTCTGCACCGAGCAGGCTCTTGTCGAACACATCAATGCGCAGCACGCCGTCGCTTCCGTCTTCGTTGGTGCATCCGCTACCGGCAGGTACATATATTTGAAACTCTTGGTTGTCCCATCGTGGATAAGAGCTGTTTGACACCACAACTGTTCGTCCTACCTCTTTCTCGTTGTAAAACAACACCGCATACGAATTGCTCTGCCCGACCATGTTCACCTTGCTTAAGTTCTTTGCCGCAAGGATTTGAATACGAATGGTGTCTTCGGTGTCTTCATCTTCGTCTTCTTCGTCATCATCATCATCCTTTGCCGTGCTAGCTTTGCTCTCTGCAGTGGCCTCTTCGTCCACGTCAGCACCCAAACTACTAACTGCGTTCCTAATGTCGCCAGATGGTTCATTTGGTCGATTGGGGGCGTGCTCAACGACTGGTGGTATAAAATGACCAAGCACTTCGACATCGCCTTTAGCGTTACCAGAATCATCAAAAGCTGTTAACCACATCGTAGAATTCGTTTCTTTAAGAGCTGCTACAATTTTGAGTGAATCGCCTTCAATTATACACCGGCCCAGAACTTTTCGTGCTTTTGATCTTTCGCCGTGAGCTAATCCGACACTAGCAGCCAAAGCGGAAAAAAGAGCTGCACCAATAGACCCTCCTCTCTCTTTTGCCGCCTTTTTCTCCTTGCGCTCTTGTTTCGCGGTCACATCCGATTCGTCATCAGCGTAATCCTTCCTCCAGTCTTCGCCGTCACCGCCGTCAGCGTCGTATATTACAATTGTTAGCAAGCAGTCTTCAAAAGCAAAATCTTGTGAGGTTTCCATGACAGCTTTAAATTTCCAAGTTGGGTTTTTCTCCGTTCTAACAATTTGGGATTTACCCACGAGCATGCCATTGAAGAAAACTTCAACAAAAGCATCTGGAAGATATCCGAGGATACTGCTTTTCGCAATATTTCTACCTCTAAGTATCTCTAATTCTAAAATGCCTGGCGTATAAATCGATTCAAACCCTGTAAACGTTGTGTCGTTAGCTGCTTTTTTGCGGAGAGCTGCGCGTTCCCATACGCTTTTTCTACGAACTTGCAATTGATTGTTATTTGCAGCGTTCTTGCGGCGTACGCGAGAACTCTTATCTCTCGTAGTATCATCAACGCTTTTATATGAAGTCGTGGCATCTAAAGATGCTTCGTTTAAATTGTCATCCATGTCATGAAGTTCTGCGTTAACATCGTTTGATTCATCATCAACTTGAGAAGTGGGAGAGGCTGGAAATTTGATAAGGTCTTCCCCATCATTATCATTCTTTTCCTTGGCTAATTCTATGCCTTTGCCATTTAGAGAATCTGCCCTAAAATTGTGAATCAAAGGTGAATCACCTAACGAGGGAAGCGCACTTGATGATGAAGCAGTATGCCGTTTCATAGAATCATTTTAGGTGCATTTATTTGAAAATTTGTAAAGTGCATGTACATTTTTAAAACTAAGTTTCATTTAAGAACTAACGAAGAATTCAGAAGCTTTCCTTCTCCTTGTTTCCTGTTACTAGTTTGTAATTTTTGTCTTGTCTGAAGCATTTCGCCTTTTCCAAATGAAATTATTCATTTACTTGAATTAAATGGAGAATAATAGTAAAATAACGGAGAATAAATTGCAGAATTTGCCTAAGAAACTCGATAACTCTGCAATACCATCAGCTAATGAGTTGCTCTACTTCGCAGGAGGGAGTCTATCATTGTTTGGCATTGGTATCGCACTTGGGGCTCGATATGTAGCGAAAAAAGAAAATTTTGTGATCGGTTATCGATCAGAAAGTGTTCGTTTTGCGTTGCGCGCTTTAATGTATAGCTCAGTGTTAAGTTTAGGCACTTTTAGCTTGGGCACCTTAATATTCATGCAAGTGTCAGGTATTCGATCCACAGTGGAGCTGGCTAATTCCATTAAAGGAAAGTTAGATAAAGTCGAATTTATGAAGCCTGCTCCCGATGTAGCAAATGACATAAAGGAGAAGAATAAATTGACGTTGGAAGAAGAGCTTGGCTACTGGAATAAGTTATTTTTAGCTCCTCGATCCGCCAATGAGCGCGCTGCTGCTGAATTGGAAAAACAAAACATAGAGAAAAAAGAGCGAGAGCAGGAGATTGATCGCAATCTTTCTTTTTGGGAACGCCATTTTGATCGTCCTGTCGTAGAAGGGGTCGAGAAACGGGAGAGTTTGTGGACGAAATGGACCAAGAGTAAAGATTTGAAGAGCGCAGACTCTAATACCAACGGAATGAAGACGGCTGCTGAGTCATTACAAGCTACAATGCAGAACAAAGAGGCTAATTTCGACGCTCCTGAGTTCTTGGAAGAACAAAACCGTCAAAGTTTTAGAGAAAAGTACTTCGGTGGGAACAAAAATCAATAGGTGTTTAGTTACATAGTGTAAAACATGTATAATATGTCTAATTCTTATCACGTTGCTAGAGATATATTGGATAGAAGTCCACATTAATCTGCTTCAGGGTTATACATATCCGCCGTGAGTTCCTTGATAACGTGCAGCTGCTGATCGTTCAGTGGGATCTTCGGCTTCAATGTCAATTGGAATCGAATGTCCTCCATCGCCGCTTCGTGGGTCCATTGAAAGGTCTTAATCCAGCGATTACTATATGACAAACATAGACGCGCAATTTTACGGGCATTCTGTGAAGATTTGCAAGCCAAATCCGGTACGAGCAATTTCATTTGTACCACAGCCAAGTTGTGGTATGCAACGGCGACCAAGCAAAGCTGCTTCGGAGTAGCATTCGCAAAAGCTAGACGTCCATCTTCTACCATTGCTAACACGTGATATAACATTTTGTGTGCTTCTTTAAACTCTCCACCTTGGCTCTGGATAGCCGCTATGTGCAGCATACACACGCAGACATTGTCCAAGTTTCCCAACTCTTCGTGATCCGCAATAGCCAAGTTCGTGTAGGTCATAGCACTCATGTTCTTTCCACGCTTGTAAAAGTAAAAGGCTAGGGCATCACATATATGTGGCATGATTTCCTTGCGGACAGCTTTCGGTAAGAAGTCGCTTCGCTTGCACCAGCCTTCCGCCCGCTGCAAAATCTCCAATGCCAAGTCGTAGTCCTTCCGCTCAATCAGCATGATACCAAAAGCATTTGCAGTAAGAATTAGCTGTCCCCATAAAGAAATCAACTCATCGTCTGACAACTCAGCCCGTTTCGCTTCTTCCTGCTTCTCGTCTGCGGCGATCTGGTGCCAAACATTGCCGTCGGGGTTGTCATCGGGCCAAGTCCCTGCTCCTGTCACGAAATCGGGCTTTTTCGTCTCTTTAATAACTTCTTTTACTGTATGATCTTTAAGCTTCTGGATAATCTTTCCATCTTTTCCCACAAGACGCACATTATCATCTAACTGTACACGCTTGCGCGTGCTGTGGCGAGGATTCAGAAACGCTTCGATGCCGTCGATCTTGCCTACATGTCGATCACGCCACATGCCATCAATGGTCTTCTCAAGAATTCCCAAATATTCTTTAAAGAAGCCTTTCTCATACAAATTAAACAGCTGCGCTTGTAGCTTTTCGCCACCTGGTAGTCGCGCCCAGTTGCTGTACACCTCCCCGCTCGTGACAAACCAGATAGGGAACACGCGAGGAGACCCACGAATCGATATCTCTTTGCCCTCCGAGTTCGGTGCACCAGGCTTCTTTCCTGTACGTCCAACACGCACAAGCAGACAAGAACGATATTTACTGTGATTTCGAAAGGACTTCTCCACATGCGTCATTTCCAGCCCACCCTCTTTGGCAGTCTTCATGCCCGGCTGGTGACTGGGATGTCTGCTAACTGTACTACTATCCGATGCATCCGAAACTCGTCGTTGACTTTTTGTTGTTTTGCGCTTTCCTTTGGTCTTTATTTTAATATCTTCGCTGTCTTCCACTTCGTCAATGGGCTCCAGGGTCTCTTGATCCACCACCTCGCCCCCTTCTATGTCCTCGTCCTCGAAAGTTTGATCGTATTCGCCGCTTTTCGGACCTCTTCCGTCAGGAGATCGAACATAATTTTCGACGCCTTGATGCGTTTCGTCTCGGTTGACGTCCACATATTTGAGAATACTCTTGCTTTCTTTCACGTCCACATTGCTGTGACTCGTGGCGTAAACACTGAGAATATGCCTCGCGATTTCGTTTTCCCATTCGCTTTTATGCAACGCAAGATGTGGATCAACTTTATATTCAAAGTTATTCACTCGCAGCTCACCATCCCATTGGTAGTCGGGATGTATAGCGGGTGGCTTGGGTTCAATGACGGGCAGCACAGGCTCTGCGAATTCTACGGATTTCACTAAAATGTTTTTAACAGGATTAGATTGACCTTGTGTGGGAGTAGTCATGCGCACAGAAGGTAATCGAAAAGGAGTTTTTGCGCTGTCGTCGCGTCCATTTGCTCCTTCTTCCTCTTCAACGACTTCCTGCAATGGCCCATCTTGGTGCTCCTTGGGCTCCATGTAGTCGCTTATATCGGAAGAAAATTGCAGTTTTTGATTTTTACTTTTCTTTTTAAGCTTGTGCTGTTTAGCAATTTCTTTGCGCTGATATTCTTTTGTTTCTGATACCAAAAACGCAGTTTTCTTTAGCATGAACTGTGTTGCGTCGTCATATTTGTGGAAAAGTTCCTCTCCGAACTCCTCATCAGAGCTGCCGACATTCTTTGCACCATTTGCAGAATTTATTTCGAAATCTTCTGCATGCGCCACTTCGGCCAGTTCTACGCTCTTCTTTTTTTCATGTTTTTTATCTTGTATTACTTTTTTCCAGCTTGCTGGAGCGACGGACTTCTCCAAAGGATTGTTACGCAATGATGGAGGTAAGTCCGCGTGACGTTTAACAAGATTAGCCGAAGAAGACTCTATATTCTTCTTTGGTGCAGGTGTAACAACATCTTGGTTGTCACCAGATGTGCGTACAACATAGGAGTTTTGGCCAGATCCTTCAGCGACAGCACGAACAATGTGTGTTTTTTTGTCATTCTCAAATTGCTCGAAAAGTGGAGCAGCTTTACGATCTTTAGCTTGTTCGTAGAATTTAGACGTTTCGTTATCAGCATCTGTGTCTTGAATTACGGGTCGCTTCGCTTTTATTTGAGCAACTAAACCTTGACCTGAGTTCCTAGGTGGCGGTGCAAATTGCTGCATGAATTTTTGCATTTGTTCTTGATATTGCTGCTCAATTTGAAGCTTATGCGCAGCTAGCATCGCCTCGTTCTGCCTGCGCATTTCTTCTATAAGGGCTTTGGGATCCAACCCCCCTGTAATAACGCTAGCAGTGGAGTCCATTATAATTAGACGTTACGGCTGAAAAAGTTTATTTAAAGAAGCTAAAGGCTCATTTATTGCCACGAAATGTGCATTTAAAATATCTGCAATCGCCTTTTTTCACGAAGGGTGAAGACCTTTTCTTTATCAATGAGGTCAGGTTGAGGTTCCTTTCTTGCGCTCCTCCGACAGCCGAAAATTTCCACGGGACACTTTCGAGGTTTTGGGGTTCTTACTGGGAAATTACCCTCATACAGGTCCAAAATGGCCCAACCAATGCCTGTGGTACTTGTTACCGGAGGTTATGATCACAAGATTCGTTTCTGGGAGGCTACGAGTGGAGTTTGCGCTCGTACAATTTCCTTTGGTGATTCGCAAGTGAATTGTGTCGCTATTTCAGCAGACAAATGCTTATTAGCAGCCGGTGGTAATCCTCTTATCCAAATTTTTGAAATTAATAGTACCAACTCATCTGGTGAGGAGAAGCCTTATCTTACCTATGATAGACACACCAGCAATGTGACAACTGTGGGGTTCCAAAAAGACCGCAAGTGGTTATATTCGGGGAGTGAGGATGGGACTGTTCGTATATGGGATCCCAGAGCAAATATATCAACTCGCATGTATGATACGACTGCTCCGGTCAATAGTGTTGCTTTGGCGCCCAACGAACTAGAGCTAATTACGGGAGATCAGAATGGAAATATGAAAATATGGGACCTGCGTAGTGACTCTTGCAGAGAAGAGCACCAGCCTTTAGTTGATGTACCTATTAGAAGCATCTCCATAGCTTTCGATTATTCTCTTGTCGCAGTGGCGTCTCAAAAAGGGAAAATATTCATTTACTCTCGGGGACATGAAGGAAACAGCAAGTTGGAACTGATTCATGAGTTTCAGGCTCATAGCGACTACTTGCTGAAGTGTGTGGTTTCTCCTGATGCAAATACGCTTGCGACTACCAGTGCTGATAAGACAATAAAGTTATGGAACACCGTGACGTGGGAATTGGAACGGACCTTAGTGCAGCATGTGAGGTGGGTGTGGGATGCCGTGTTTTCAGCTGACTCTTTATACCTTGTATCAGCCAGTAGCGATCAAAGTGCAAAGCTATGGGATTTAAGAACTGGTGAAGTAGCACGACATTATAGTGCACACAACCTCGCGGTCACGTGTGTAGCGTTGAATGACAGTTCAGAACATTGATTTTCATATTTACAGGTGTGTTTGGTTAATATATATTTGTGTAGCACCCTAATAAGCTTATGATTGACTAAATACTATGCTATCGTCATCCTGATCCGACCAAAAGGCTGTCTTGTAGCCCTCCAACACATTCTGGGACAGTTTCCACGGATGGGTCAAGCCTTGCTTCGGGAACATGTATAATCCGCGCTGAATATAGCCGGCACTGAAATCAAGCAATTCAGAGACCCCCTGTGTACCACCATTTGTTTCTTTTGAAAATATTGGCGTGAATATACTTTTACCAAGAGTTTCCATTCTTTTTAAGGTGCGCACGACGTAGGCCATTGTGATGTCAAGTCGGAGGGACCAGCTGGCGTTTGTATATCCAAACAAAAAAGCCATATTGGGCACAGTTGACAGAAAGCATCCTCTATTAATCACACAATTACTAGGTTTTACTTCGGCGTCGTCGACGAAAAATTTAATGCTTCCCATGCAAACCAATTCCAGTCCCGTCGCCGCGATCACTACGTCGGCTGCAATGAAGTCGCCTTTTGTTCCATCATTTGCAAGCCATAGACCATTTTTTGAAAAGGAATGTATACCTTCGGGATTTGTAAAGATTTTTACTGAACCCTTTTTAATGCATTCAAAAAGGTCCCCTTCTAGAGCGACGCACACTCGTTGATCCCACACCGCGTAAGGAGGAGTGAAGTGCTTCGCCTTTACTTCTTCAGACAGCGGGATCTCGCGTAGTATGCTTTTGCGGGCAGGCTTGGGATACCTGCGGCTAATTACATATTGAAATACACTAACAAACACAAATTTGATTCGGATAATGATATCCACAAGAAATAACAACCACGAAGGCAAAAAGACAGACAGCATTTTTTTTATAGATAGCATGAAGCTGGCGAAAAAGTCTTCGGCGGGGCGAGTAACTACGTATGTTGGCGTTCGCTGTATCCAAACCAATTCTCTGACTTTATCCGATATTGCGGGAATGAGACTAATAGCTGTGGCTCCACTTCCAATTACAGCCACGCGCTTGTCAGCAAGGTTTAAGTCATGAGGCCATTTTTGGGGATGCACGAGTGTTCCAGAATAATCGGATAAACCTCGCCATTCCGGCATATGCCCTCGTTGGTGATCGTAATAACCAACGCCTAGAAAAAGGAAGGAACAACTTATTTCATGAACATCACCGTGCATTTTTATATGCCACTTGGCCGATTTACTGGAGAAGCAAGCATGTACAACTTTATGATTAAATCGCACCAAACGCGATACATCAAACTCTTCCGCAGTATCTCTTACATATTTAAGAATTGTTGCGCCATCTCCATACACTGATGTGGAAGTCCATGGTCTGAAAGAGTAGGCAAAGCTGAACATGTCTGAGTCACTTCTAACACCTGGATACGTAAATGTAGCCCAAGTTCCTCCTATGGAAGCTCCTGCTTCTAGAATAACTAATTTCTTTTCAGGGAATGCGCGCTTATAGCTAATTGCAGCTCCAATGCCTGAGATTCCCGCTCCGATAACCACAACATCCGCATGCTCTACATCTAATTTCATTGCAAGTTCTTTCCAAATACTGATAGGCGCCTCTAAGAAAGGCCCGAAGAAACGAAATGCCGAGGGAGGAACAGACCTTCCAGGAAAAGGAAAGGCTCTTCGTGGACTGCGGTGGACTTCTAAATTTTCCCAAAGCCATTTTCAGAAACCCAGCAGTTCTTTCTTTTCTTCGAAGCTGAATAGGCTCCACAGGTGGTTTACGGCGGCATGCGATATTTCTTTGTTTTTTTCCTTGTTTGCCAATTCCTTCGGAATGTTTCAGGTTATGACAATGGTGACAGAGTATCCGCAACGATCCAAACTTTACATAGTGGATGGAAAACTGTTGCAACCGATTTACCACTAACGCATATGCCTTATTTTGGCAAAGATTCTGCATCCTTGACTTTAAATACACCGCTACCTCAGCCTGATGCAGATAATCCAAGAAGTATGACCGTAAACCCAGACGAAGATGTTAAGATCCAACTCGCATTCGGGAATGCATTATTAGTGCCGTGGATTGCAGTATTTGATAGTAAGAAACACCGAAATTTAGAATCTCTTGTGTTAACATTTTACACAGACAGGTATAACATAGTGCGTGTAGTGCACGAGACGAGATACTCGACGAGCGCCAAAAAGCTTGATCCTAAGCATCCCAGTGTAACAGGTTTTAACATAAAATATGTTTGGCGTGGTTTGGAAGATGAAGATACTCCTCATGGATTATATGTCATGTTTATTTCCACCGTTTTATTAGGCACCCTCCTCGTTCTTATACTGAACTGGTCTACTAACGAAGCTGGTTCCGACGATATACGAAATCGCAAAGGCACTGCAGGAAATGCAAGCAAACGGCAATAATAATAGTTATCATAATTAGATGTTGGTTTTTGACTTCTCTGTAAAAAGCGGAGTATGCATCAAGCAGGGTTAAATGATCGTTTTACTTGGTCAGTAAAGCCAGTTGTTCACAGTATTTGGTCACTTGTTACTGTAATGTAAATATACAAAAATATCGAATTTGAATGATAGATTTCCTTGTCGTCCCTAAAGGCGTATATTTTTATGACTCCTTCTTAGCTTTACTCTTTTTGGATGCTTTGGGAACCTGTGGCCTTCCTGTTTCCGCTTTGTCCAGTTTATTTGCTTTAGAATGGGAGGTACCTTCTAATTTTCCCATTGCTGCATCAATTTGTTGCAAAGATGCTTCAAAAGCACCACGATCTTTATCTTCAGGATGTGATGCAAGGAATGCAGCGATAACTTTATGGGAATGACGCAAGACCTTCGCGTACCCTTCGTCAGTCACCAACGCTGCTAGCATATCCTGATTGTGAGGGAACACATTTTGCAACACATCGGACTGCTTCTTAACTAAATCGCGTATTGCATCTTTAAATTCAAATGCTATGCCTAGAAGGCCTTGCGTGCGCATCCAAGCCATGGCCGTGTTTTTGTGCAAGTCGAATAGCGAGGAGGATAGCGTCCCGTGAATGGCGGCTTCTTCATGTGCTGCTAACAGCAAGCTTGCAGCCGTATACATGCGATCCAGTAAAATAGGTAAACGCTGCAAATCAGCATTTTTTTGCATTGCTATCGCCCATGTTAACAGGTTTAAGCCTAACTGCATTCGGGCGTCGTTGTAAACACTCAGCGCTGCGAACTCCCACGATCCGGGACCATATTGTGCATATGTCCTCAACGATTTCCCTAACGCGTTCTTAAAAGAATCGCTACTATACGCAAACGGAGACATTTTCTTTTGAAGACGCTGAAATTGGTTGAAAGCAGCGATATGCAAGGTTTCCATGCTTTTGAAGTCAACAGGGCCGAAGACGCGGTAGACCAAGCCCCATGGCAAAAGCGTGAGACCGCGCCATTTTCCGCCGTCTCCAATCTCTATATCATTCACAGCTTGCATATCTAAATAAATTCCTCCAGTAAATGCATGTCCTGCCGCATTTTTAAAGGTGTTTGAGTTGTTTGCTTCGGTACCGCCCAAAGAAGCGACACCGAATGTGCTAGCACCATTTCCTACCAAAGTGTTCACCACTAAGATAGCATTTCCCTCGCTTGTTCGGTCGGTACTGATTCCTCTGAAGTCCACTCTAGGGAATACGGTATTTGGATACAACGTGGCTTGCTTTTTGGCGAACCATGGATAGGCAATCATTTGAAAGTTCAAGTGTGTAATATCCGGTCGACCCTTCGCGTAATAGTCTTGTCTCGTACCTTCACATTCGCGTAAATAACGTGTCGGATTCCAATCCAAATCCGTGTGCGCCAACAGTAATGAATTTTGTGGCAACGATTCTAAAATCGCTTCACCGTACGTATGCATGATCCATCCCGTTTTGCTGCGATCCATCGTCGAGTATCGACTCTGCACCATAAAAGCAAAAACGAAGACAACAATGCTGATCTGAGTTAGGGCGCTGGTTCTTTCCGAAATCTGTAATGTGCGCGAAAATTGATCGAATAGTAGCGCGGCGCCTGTGCCACCCAAAAGACATAACAGAATGTGCGGCTGAATCC
>JACCDO010676334.1_pt1 | contig 12848 bp, 7 predicted proteins | sample 7446101 | NCBI WGS metagenome assembly JACCDO01 (sample SAMN15323440, study PRJNA562643) | freshwater metagenome | isolation source: river surface water | place: USA:Blue River Watershed | collected 2017-08-16
CACTTGTTATTAAGTTACACAGATTGGACCCTAGTTCCTCTCGACAGTACCGGCCTGGGAAAAATCATTTCCAAAATGTAAAAATTATCAATAGTTAATGAATAATATCACACTGGAAAAGGAAACATTCAATATGAATTACAGCGTGAAAGGAAGCGCGTGATATGGCGGCGCTGCCTCCCCGCAAGACAAGCCGTCGCAGTGCGGCGCAAATGCCTACTACTTTACACGTGGTAGTGGGTGGTGGAATTGCAGGAGTATCGTGCGCTCAAGAGTTAGCAGCGAATGGTCAACAGGTTTTGTTGCTATCGGCATCAAATATACTCAAAGAATCGTCAAGTGTCATGAAAATATCAAAGCATCTGGAAGAATTGGCTGTTTATGAGAAGAAAACAGACTGTTTTCAATTGGAAAATCCAGGGATTACTGTAAAGCATGGTGTCTTGAAGGCTATTGATGCCACTAAGAAGATTATTTACACAGATGATGAACAATTTGCATACACTGAGTTGTGTCTGTGTACTGGAGCAACGCCAAAATTGGTGACTAATCATCCAAACGTCATTGGAATTAGAGATTTGGAGTCAGTTACTGAGTTAGTTAAGCGATTTCAACTTGGAAAAAAGGTTATTGTACTTGGCAACGGTGGTATAGCCCTCGAACTGCTTCACGTGCTAGGATTTTGTGATGTAGAGTGGATTGTTAAAGATGAATACATAGGAAGCGCATTTTTTGATGCGTCCGCATCAGCATTCATCATGCCTACGTTATTGCAGCGTGCAGGAATGAATAATAACGAAATATTTTCAACTTCTGTGAGCAAAGAGCTGACTTTGGTGGAAGATGTGAATAGGGGCTCGGAGTATAAGATTGCCGGCACTGGTCTGGGACCAGAGTGGTTGGTGAAATCAAAGTTAATTGAACAGTTACCTACTGACGTAACGAAGCAAATAGGTAAGCTAAACGTCCATTTTAAGCAAGAAATCGTTGCTTATACCGACACGCAGAAGAGGTGGGTTAGATTGGACTCTGGTCATGCGGAGGCGCCACCATTGGATCCGTTGGTTTATACCGCTGAAATATACGTTTTAACCAATACGGGTGACGTCATTGGTGGCGACTTCGTGATCAGTGCCACTGGCGTTACGCCGAATGTATCGCTGTACAATGGCGATGGACAGGACAAGCGGATACTAGTTGATCATGAAGGCGCTATCGTCGTCGATGACTATATGCGCAGTAATATCCCTAACATATACGCTGCTGGTGATTGTTGTAGCTGTCGTAGATCAGATACCAGTGTCACCAATTGGTATCAGATGCGGCTGTGGACACAAGCGCGATCAATGGGGATATACAGTGCGCATTGTATGCTTGGCATTGCTGACTCTATGGCCAGTGATTTTTTCTTTGAATTATTTGCCCATGTCACCCGATTCTTTGGCTACAAAGTCGTGCTCCTCGGTCGATACAACGCCCAAGGCCTCGGCAATGTCGTAGAGAACGCGATTAAAGAGATGGTGGTCGCTCCCGATGGCTTGGTCAAGAGAGAGCATGGCGCAGTTGCAGCTCAGGGTGGGGCTATTACATCCGCGAATTATGATGTGGAATGTGACAGTTGTAGTAGCAGCACAGAGATATGGACCCGGATCAGTCCCGGAATGGAGTACATCAAGCTGGTTGTATCCCACGGTAAGATTGTGGGTGCGTTGCTTATAGGCAATACCGACTTAGAAGAGACGTTCGAAAATCTGATACTGAATTGCCTCGATGTCAGTGCCATCGGAATCGAGTTGTTGAACCCAGACGTGGACATAGAGGACTATTTCGACTGAGGTAGAGCGGCGGGTGGTGAGTAAGTTATTATATACACATAGTGTCAAGTTTGTAACATAATGTAATGCTTATGGGTGATCTACGACAAGCGCAACGAGCGAAAGTATTCGTTGTATTTCTCAATGATTTGAATTTCACTTTGTCCCGTTTCAAGCAGAGATTGAACGGTGCTGCCAACATCGCCCTCGGTCATCGCGCGGTTATTCTCGTGCTCTTCTACTATATTCAATTGCCGATTCAACATGTCCATAAGGTTTGATATCTTGTACTTCACTAGGGCGACCAGCTTCTCTGCGTTCCCGGTGCTAGTCTTAACCTCCTCGACTACCTCCACTTGCGATGGTCGCACAAACAGGCCTCGGTTGTCGTCACACGTGAAGTATTGCACGTCGTTAATCATGCCGTTATTCTTGCCTCCGCCCTGGTGCAGCTCGAGCCCTACCCAGTATCCGGTGGAAAAGGCAGTCTCTCCAATGAATCGAATGGTTGCACTGCCCATATCCTCTTTGCTCTTGATCTTCACTTCAAGTCCAACGGAAAGATGACTGGGCGGGACTGTGTGTAATGCGTCATCGCTGCTGGTGATCGCTGGGCTGGCGATATTGATTGGTAATGATGGAACTGCTTCGTGTTGATGATTAGGCGATGTAAATGCACTTGGATATCGTGATGTAAACGATGTAGATGATGGTGTTGCTAACTTATGACCGGAGGTGGGAGGGGTCTTACTTAGCACCGGAGGTGTTCTGTCTAGGGTGAATTGGGGGGTCACTGGCTCTGACTTGCATACTTTCCAAGTGTCATTCATGGGTGATATCATAGGAGATAGATAATTTTCTGTATTATTGGGTATAGAAACATTGTCGGCTGATTCTATTAACTCAACGATTGGGCTGGGACTGAGTGCGCCATTACTGAAGGCCATGTTGCCGGTACCCACGCTTTCTGGGCTTTCTTTGCCTGAATTATTCGATATTGACTGCCTTCGCGACAATTTTCCTCTTATAATTGCTTGTATTGATGTAACCGCGCCGTCTTCAAGGCTTTGTCGACGTACACGCAAGGGTACTTTGCGGCTTGGAGTTATGCTGACTCCATCTAATACACTGGCATTACCAGCATCCACTTCACTGGCATTACTATCACTAGGGACAGTATTGTCTGTAGATGTAATTGTATCAACCACAGAAGCCGTATCATTTATTTCTGATACCGATTCAATGACTACATTCTCGATGGCTGTTACTTCATTAGCCGCTAGAACCGCCGCATCGTGTTTCAAATGCTCGATCTCTGCCTTGGCTAGTCGTGAACGTAACGCTGGGGAGACTTGCGATTTAATCTTCTCTGCTTTTTTGGGGAAAACTTGAAATAGATTCAGGTAAACCAGCCTAGATATCTCACGGGCTTTGACTGAGGCGTCTTCAAGACCGTTCTTGATGCTGTCCAATAGTGAGTCTGCCTCCTTTTCGCTCACATCCCATGTTAGCAGGATATCGTTGATATAATCTAGGCAACGCTCACGGACAAATTTTGCTTTGTTCTCCTTCAATTCATTAATTAGAACAGGTAGACCTGATTTGAAGGTTGTGTGCTTGATAACGTGGATAATACAGTTGTCGACGAATCCACTCATAACTTTATTAGGCACCTTGATGCCATCTAAAACGGTTTGAAATATTTCACGTAGTAAATATTTCATTAAATCTTTTGTAATTTCTGCTAACTTCATGAGGAATAAACAAGTATCTCTAACTTGCTGTGATCTCAAGTCGCTTATCATAGATTTTATTGGATCCTTCAGTAGTCTGAAGACTGATGTAGTAAACTGGTCGACAATGACTTGGTATGTAGAAGTTTCGTACTTTGCTACAATTGCTGTCAGGTTCAACATCGCCTTATTCCTCTTGTCCCATTCCTCGCTGTCCGTCCGGAGTATAACTTGACATTCCTTCTCTATTTTGCTCTCCAAGTCAGCCATTGCAACCTACTGATGGCTCTTTGCCGGTGGTCCGAATGCTTCGAAGCTCGCGATTTTTATTTTTTTCATTTCTACCGGATAAAATGGACCGGCGGAACCGCCAGGATAGGAGCCTCTATTAGGAGGCTATAGTCGCATGTAGTAATCAGATTAAACACAGAGATAACTGAAGTTGAGAGAATTAATTACATGAAAACAAGCTCAGCAATCGAGGCAGCCGGATGCCACGCGAAATTTGCAGTGCTCCACCTCGGTCAATTCTTCTTCTGTTAGAGGTATATTGTGACGAAATAGAGCCATTTGACTAGGTGCCTCGGCAACTCCTACCTCTAATAATTTGATTCCTCGTGATATAAAAACTTCAATTCCTAATTTACGAACTATTTGACACCATATATAATGTGATAACTCTTCTGCGCTACTGTGTACAATTGGAAGAATGATACAATCATTCTTTGGTAATGAAAAAAATGAGCCATCTTTACATTCCATGCATAGATTATTGGTATTTGTATTGTCTTCACCTATAGTCATAACATCTGATTTCATTGGAACAATAAAATACTCATTCATCGATTTACATATCGAACGTCCGACACTTTTTATATCACCAAAATCAATTAAATAGCCATCAGCACCTGTCGAAAGTAAAGCAATTAGTCGCGTGTATTATATACATATTGAAACTCGTGGTATCGTCCTTACCTATTGCATTCGTGCCAACGACCTTGATCGAAATACGGTAATTGTGGCCATGCAAGCGCTCCCGAAATCCTTCGAATGCGATGAAATGCGAGCAGTTGAACTTGAAGTCCTCTTTGCTCACATACACCTCGTACTCGCCCATTGCAGTGACACACGCATACGATCGTACATCACGATGACTGAGATTTTTCCTGGTACCGGCAATAGCCGCATTGCCGCCGCAATCAATACGTATTAATTGAATATTACTGACTTATTGACTCGGTAAATCGATGCCTCTGGCTGCTGATTGATTACTTGTACTTTTGATATCACATTGACCAGGAATAACCCTGTAGGGAGCCTGCGTGGCCTTGTCACAAATCCTCGAAGTCCTACTTGCAAGTGTTCTTGTGCTATAACAGAGTGTTAAATGGATTGTTTCGACTTAGCAGTCTCGGTTTAGTTCGTTGACTAACATCTATACCTATTGGTAACCAGGGCCTCAATCAAGGAAGTCTGAGAAGACTTTTCTTCAACGAATCAGAACTGAAAATATAATTCTTTAGCATCGTATTTCTTACGACAGGGAGCTGCCTTGCGTCTGGCCTCTCGTTGACAAAGATGCTGCACTGCATCTCGCCTCTTTGAGGTATTTGAGCGATCGCATAGACACTATTGCGTAAGTCCTTCGGCTAGGTGCGTACTTTCTCCTGTTTCCTACTGCTAGGTTAATCGTGCTATGAGGAAGTATCGGTCTAAGCAGCAGCGAAGAGGCTCTATCAATAGTGATGAGTTCTTCTCTGGGTTGTCTAATTTGGCGGCGTTAGCTTCGTCTTTGATATCAGAATTTACGGGAATTAGTAGTCCCACTGCTGCTCTTTCAAGAGAGGACTCGGTTGGGACGAGTGAGAAAAGATCCGTGGATTTCACGCAAGAAGCGTTCAAGATTATGGCTCGCAAAGACAAGAATCCCCATTTAGATCCTATATATAAGTCAGCAACAACAGGTTCGGTTATCTATTGTGGCGATTACCATGTCGCTTCTGATATTAAAGCATTAAGGAAACACAATATAAAATATGTAGTAAATTGTACTCGACCATCGCCTTCGGGTGAATTACCTAACTACCATGAAGGGCGAGGTGAAATTAATTATTTTAATTTCCCGATAGCTAATTGGCAAAAGTGTGTACAACACAAGGGTAAAAAGACATTGATTGACAGCAGCGCCCCGGATGTGTATCAATTTTTCCACAGATTATTTCAATTTTTAGATCAAGCAATGGCTAGTGGCGCTAATGTCCTTGTTCATTGCTTGGCAGGATGTCATCGTGCTGGCTCGACATGTGTCTCCATTCTTATGCACTATAACGATCTGAGTCTTGATGATGCTATTATTGCGGCCAAAATTTCTAGACCAATCATAGATCCCATTGGTTGCTTGCCGGAGTTGCTGCAACTATTTCAGACGGAAAGAATAAAGCATTCGAAACGTAATACGCAAAAAATTGCCACTAGTTTAAGCCAAGAACAAAATGATTCCTTGCGAAAACCTTTTCGAAAACCTTCATTTATACAAAAACTAACAATTGACACCGAATCGGCATCGGCAGACAGGATGTCCAGGGCAGATTCTGGTGATGGGGATGATTATCAGAGGTATAAAGACGCCCGGAAATCATTGGATAGCATTCTGGCCGCTGAAAATGCCTTGAAATCACCTAAATCGTCTCTAAATGCTATCAAAAACAGTGAATACCAGAGCATGATGGTGAGTAAGAAGTTGCCGGCGGGAGGAGTGTACTCAGCGCACAGTAAACGGCTGACGTATTAAATAACCAACAGTAGGAGAAGTGTGTTCAGCGCACAGTAAACGGCTGACGTATTAAATAACCAACAGTAGGAGTGTGCTCAGTGCACAGTAAACGGCTGACGTATTAAATAACCAATCGACGAGTCCCGAGTGTAGACAACTGTGTTTATGTAACGATAATTTATCTACTTATTTATAAAAAATACATCAAAATTTTGTATTCATTACTATGGGATAGCTGCCCTAATTCTGTTCTTCACTTCCGGAGAGAACTGCCTTGGGAAGTTGATCAGAAGTGTCACGTGAAGATTGCCTTTGGCGGTGTTCTTGGAGCCGCGCTTAGGCATTCCTTCGCCTTTGATGACTATGATTTCAGAGCAGTAACTCACATTGTCTTTCTCAATTTGTACATCTCGACCATCTAAATGCTTGATAGTTTTTTTGAATCCAACTAATGAATCGAGTAGGGATATTTCGATGCTTATGAATAGATCGTCGCCTTTTCTAGTGAAGTACTCGTGTCTTTGCTGTTGCACAACAAAAATTAAATCGCCGGCAATGTGCCCAGGCATCTCATCGGCTATTTGATCAAATTTAATGGTGTCCCCATCTATCATACCGGCTTTAATATCTACTGTCAGCTCGATTTCCTCTTCTTCTGTCATGCCTTTAGGGCATGCTTTGCAGTTACTTTTCCATGATTTACCAGGGGCAACGCAGTTAGCATCATGTACTTGTACTTGTTGCATAAATCCAGGAGCTAGTTGTTGTACACGCATTTTAACGCCAGGACCTGTACAGTCTCTATCATCTTTCTGACATGAAGATGCTTCCACACATAGAACTTGTCTAGCATATTTCACATCCAATACTTCACCAAGATATAATTGTTGTAATGTAACACTTAATGGAACTTGTACATTTGGTGTTCTTGCTTCTTGTTGTCTACCTCTACCCCCCATACCGCCGAAGCCAAAGGCTTCAAATATACTAAATGGATCTTGTGCTGGTGTATTTCCTCGTTGTTCTTGCAATTTAACAGCTTCTTCACCACCACGATTATACGTCTCTCTTTTCTCAGGATCACTCAACACCTCATATGCCACAGATAATTCGGCAAATTTAGCCGCAGCATCTTCACTTGGGTTCTTATCAGGGTGATATTTCAATGATAACTTACGATAAGCTCGTTTAATATCTGCTGCAGATGCGGAGCGAGGCACATCCAGTATCTTATAGTAATCAGCTCCAGCGGAGACGCCTTGCCACAAAAGCAAGAATAACAAACAAAGTTGAGCAGTTGCCGCGAGAGTCATTAGAGGAAGCAAGACTGAAGCGATGTGGTACGGTGCTGGTTCTTCGGTAGGGCTTGGGCTCTACTTGCTTGGAGCTGGTTTAGCGTCCTTGTATATCCAGGTTACGCGTGACTCGTCGACAGTCGCCGGTCCGACCTTGTTCCGGTGGCGATCCATCAGGAAGAAAGTGAAAAGAGCGATAATAACGTTCTATTACATTACAACTGGCAGCGTTGTCCCCGCTCGGTGACATATAAACATCGTAGCGCGCTTTCTAGGATTTTACATGTTCCATAGTAATTCTTCCGCGTCTACATCCCTTTGTGTATTCAATTTTTTAATATATACTTTACTGCCTCTTGTGGCATTATAACTACGAGTTGGCGGCAGCAGCACTGGATCGGATGCGAGAAACCCTCTCTCTTCGAACCATTGCATGGTCCTGGTACTTAGTACGAATATATGAGTTATTCCCATCAACAACGCTCTACGCTCCAAGTACGCAAGTAGCGTCTCTCCTCTTCCTTCGCGTCTATAGGCTGGATTAACTGCCAAACAGCATATTTCGGCATGAGTATCCCCGTACCTTTTCAACATGCCACATGCTAACGTCGTGCCATCTCTAGTTACAAGGAAACAATCCTGCATGTCCTTTTCTAGTTGATCTCTTGATCGAGGAATCAATATCCCCTCGGCTTCCAATGGCTTAATTATTTCTTCGACGGACCTTACATCTGACGCCTGAGCTTGTCGGATGCCTTCGTAAACGTCGCGTGAGATAAGCACGCCCGCGCCATCCCTGGTGTACAATTCCTTTAGCAGGTTACCAGATGCTGCGGCGACTAGATGTGCTCTTCTTACGCCACCTAGTAATGCATGCACACTGCGCGCCACTAGCTGGACATACTCGGCAACGGAAGAGGTGCTGTCGAATGATAGCGTTGCGTTGTTGGCAGGAACTACCGTGTCGTTAGTCATACTCTTTTTCGTTGCAAACTTTCGTCGTCGTTTAAAAGGTGTGAGTAACCCATCCTGCTTGCTCAGGTTACTGATGGTAGTCATGCACTCTTCGCTCAGCTTCTTGGCGCTGCTCTCGTCGCTCGTTCTAGATTCGCTTTCAAACTTGTTGTAATCATTATTATTAACAATTCCGTACTTCTGTAATAGGTTCACTGCTTGGGCCAGACGCATCGACTGCACTAGCTTCAATGAGCGGTTATCCAGCAACGACTCTCCCTCCGTTAAGTATATTATTTTGGTTGCTTTCATGTTAGCCGCACATTCTGCAGCAAGTGACTCGGACGGAACATTGAAAACTTCGCCGGATGGTGAATACCCCAGCGAAGTAAGCATGATCACATCACCACCTTCCAGACGCTTCTTAATGTTGTCAACTTCAATCTTCCTCACTTCTCCCGTGAATTTAAAATCGATACCATCGCGCACTCCGAGAGGTTTGGCGGAGTAAAAGTAGTTGCCACTAACGACATTAATGCCACTATTCCCCGGTTTGCCCCTGAAACCCCTAGCCAATGATGACTCAATATCAAAGCGTACGGAGCCCGATGCCTCTTTCAAGTACGACATTATTCGATCGTCGGTAACGCGCATACTGTTATGGAAGTTTGTTGTCAATCCAGCTGACTTTAATCTCTCGTCTAACTGATATCGAACTCCAGCAATTAGTACAATTTGGACACCAAGTAAATGTAAGATAGAGATGTCATCCATGATGGAATCAAATGCTACCCTATTCTGGTGTAAGTGGCCAGGAATGTGAATAACCATGATAGAGCCTCTATGTTGGGCGATATATGGTGCACATTGCCTAAATATAGACGCAAACCCTGCATCTGTTTCGACCTTAAAATATTCATTATTTGTATTCAATATTGTGGTATTGTCAACGATAGGTACCGAAACAGTTGGTACATTGCATCCCTTTGGTAATATTGTAATGTAAGATGCATCATTACTTGTCAATTCATCGTGTAATCTATCCTCATTACCATTTATAGTTGTATCATAAGCAGCATAGTAATCGCTACTGCTACTAGATACAACAGTTGATGTCTTTAAAACTGATTTTGGTTGTAATGTCACGTCCCTTGCTCTGTGAGAATTACTACTACCACCCGTGATGCCACCATTCTTTAATGATGCTAATAGCACAAAGCATTCAAGCCACTCGACGAACACAGTGAAGAGCAGTAAACGATATAGCCAGGCACGATTCTTGCCCTGGACCATGTGGCCTGTGACCTACGAGTGCGACCGAGTGACGCGGTGGACCGCGACTGTTAACTCTTTTTCAAATGCCAAGCATGCCATGAAATGGTCGAGGCCCGCGAGGGCCTGCTCTGGAGACTGACCAGCAAGTCGATTGAGAGAAACAAGAGATATTGTTGAAGAGATATCACGGTACGTTTCAAGCTGCTGGATTCGCTAATTCTCGTCTAGGAAACCGCAACGAATATAAATCAAAATGAGCAGGAATCTGTATAATTACCCTGCCAGCAACAGATACAATTAAACTATGTTTAAAAAGGCAGTAACGCAGCTAGACTCGCATCGTACCTTCAAACGAAAGCAACTGCTCGGATCTCGCGTCTCGGACCGATCATTATCTAATTACCTATATACCATGAAATCAAAAGTACCGGTGCGATTTTTCAACTTTGAAAATTTCTACCGAAAATATTATTCAATCGGTTCCTTTTAACAGGGAAAAGTGGTAAAATGACATACTTTTTGACACGGTTGAGCGGTGTGACGCAGGTTTAGGTCGTTCGTAGTTTCGCTAAGCGATGGAAGAGATCAAAGTCGACGTTGAGCCTGCTCCAACAGAGCCCTCCCGCATGGAGAAAGTTCTCCAAAACACGCCATTAACGCAGTTAATCCGTGCATGGCGCAAATTTAAACTTAAAGTGGCGGCGCTCATAATACTCCGTGCTAGGCGGCGGAGGCGCGCATGTATCATGATCCAGAAGCATTATCGCAGGGTATTGGGAAAACGACGGTATACTCGTTACCAAGTTATTCGTTATCGTGAAAAGTTACAAGAACGGTATAGCAGTACGGAAGGATTGTATAAATATTACTTTGAGCAAAATGGAGCAGCAAATAAAATTCAACATTGGTTTCATAATTTAGTTTGGCGAAGAAAACGTATTTTTAGAAAGAAATACGCTAAATTACTGAAGGCGAAAGAAGAATATGTCGCCGAGAGGAAGCGTTTAAGAATGGAGTATCTTAAAAGCCAAGAAAAAGGGAGTATTATTGGCAATATTAGTGGCTCTAATGAAGATGACAAGTTCATCATCGACGCTGTGAACTGTATCAATGCACGTGTGCGAGGAATATTGACTAGAATTAAATTCAAGGAAAAATTACGGAGACATCATGCTATAATAGCCATTCAAGCATTGGGTCGGGGTTATATTGTGCGCAATTACAGGCTGCCATCTGTTGGCACTCGAAGCAGAAGCAAGTGGATCAAGCTAAGGAAATGGAATAATGCTGCAAAAAGTAAACTAATTATGAATAATTTCAAGCTACAAATCGCGTATTCCATAAAAGATTTGTTCGCTTCAATACTCGCAACGTCAAAGCTTATGATATCGTCGAAGGCGAAAAGTCAGCTGCTTACCTCGGCGAAGATTGGTCCCTATCCCTCCCGTCAATCAACATCCGTTGTGACCCCAGTGGTGTTGCCATCTGACTACCCGCTGGCCACAATCGGGCGACGGAGGCCTGGGGTGCTCTTCCACAACTTCAAAGTAACCTCCGGGTGGCACATACGCAAAATGAATAAGGCCGCCAGTAAGATCCGTCGCGCGTGGAAAACGTACAAAGTGAACTCTGCCTTTTCTGTGTTGTTTGAGCGCCGACATATCATCCTTGTGCTGCGGATACAGCATTGGTATATCACATGGAAGCGCCGCCGCCTGGTGGCAAAGTCTCTTAAGGTTATACAGCCTTTGTGGAAGTTTCGTATGGGACGGTATTTCCGTAAATGCAAGGCTGCTTTGAGGGTACAAACGATGTATCGTCGCCATCTGGGTATCAAGGTGTTGCGTCACTTGAAATGGGGTCGAGTCAAGGGGATCCATATCATTCAAGGCTGGATCTTGCGTCGCAAAGCGTATCGCAATTATTACTATAAACTGTGTGCTAAACGCGCCGTTAGTGAGCAGTTACTGGCTGGTTCGCAATTGTTTGAGCGAACTATTTTGTTTAAAACGATTGATAACATGTACAACGGAAGCAAGAAGATAAAGAACATAGACGTCCCGCATGAAATGCAGCGCTACTTCATGACGTTGACCCAGCAGCAGAGCCAGATGGACAGCAGTCGCATCATCAAACTGATGAAAGATTGCCAGATTATCGATGATAAAAAAGTTAAAGGAGAGAAAAGTGACGGTGCAAAGCTCGATGACAAGGTCATTGAGCTCCTTTTTTCCAAGGCGAAATTGGCCGCAGACAAGCGTCTGTCGTATCCAAATTTCATGGTTTACTTGGAGAATATGGGGGCGATCATGTTCCTGAACATAGATCCCCAAGAAATCAAGCCGTACGGCGGCGACGAAGGCAGTGGTAGTGCTGCTGCTGCTGTGACCGCCGCTGCGGTTGCGAGCAGTAATGAAGAACTGCCTCCTCCTCCTGCCACCGACTCGCCTAGTTTCATCACAAGGAAAGGGTTGCTGTCGGCGAACGATCTAATACTGTCCTTCCGCTTTGGACGCTTCACGGGTAAGGCAGCACTCAGTATGAAGTTTGTATTCACGTACCTCTTGCCTCTCCCGGAGATGCAAAAGGTCGTAGCGTCACTGAAGCAAAAGGGTGCGAACGCACTTGCTGTCAAGCTTATCATGGAAAAATGTGCGCAATTACAACGTTGGACACGTCACTGCTTGAATATGAAGCGGATGAAAGCCAAAAGTAACTTCAAAATCGAAGAAAAGATTAAAGAGTTGAAGAATATCGCCGCCAACAAGATACAAGGGATGATCCGGGGGTTCGTGGGGCGGCGCCAGCTCATGCGCATGGCGCAAATCTTGTATTGCAAGTATGTTGATCCTGAAAGTCAGATGCCTTATTGGTACAACTCCCGCACGAAAGCCTCGTTCTGGAAGAAGCCGCGGTTGCTGGGTAAGCTGGACTGCGGTATACCTATCATGATGCCCTCCGAAGCCGAGATGTACGATGTGCCGTGCTCCGTTTGTATCACTGA
>JACCDO011057634.1_pt1 | contig 12848 bp, 11 predicted proteins | sample 7446101 | NCBI WGS metagenome assembly JACCDO01 (sample SAMN15323440, study PRJNA562643) | freshwater metagenome | isolation source: river surface water | place: USA:Blue River Watershed | collected 2017-08-16
AAAACAAATGAGGAATACAGTGCTTCAGCAAATATCTTATTTTCCAACGAAGATAGATACTGGTCTGGAACAAATTTTTTATCTTTAAGAAGTCTTATGAAGGTTTCTTTTCTATTTTTACCAGTATCTTTAATTTTGTTTATTAATGGTTTATTTTTAGATAATTCATCAGTCAAACTATCTATAGTAGGTTGAATATCTGTTAAGTATTTTTGATTTGTTTCTTGTTGCTGTTTTCTACTTTGAATTTCAAGCTTTAATAATTCTTTTTCACCCATTCCTGATGTGTCTATAGGGTCTCCAAATTCATCAAAAAGTTCTAATGGTTTCTTTGAACTCTTTTTAGAAGAGGGAGTAGTAGGTTTAGGAGGAGGAGGTGGAGGGGGTGTTAAAGGTTTAGGAGGTGGAGGTGGAGGTGGTGGGACAACTAAAGAAGAAATTGTAGGTGATGGTAGTGTAGAAGCCATAGGAATGCTTGATGAAGTGGGAGATACTTCTTCTTCAGGTATAGTTGATTGGTCTTCTATAGTTTGAACCAGTGATAGCTCTTCAGGATTATATATTTTACTTTTAAATCTTTCATAAAACATCTTTTTAAACTTGGATTGATTTTGATTTACAGTATGGTAATATGGAAATATAGATTTATCTGGTATCACTTTATTTAAATATTTCAAATAAATTCTATAACCATCAGGTTCCATAGTTAATTTGCTTGAAGGATTGTTAATTGCTCTCTTGATTTCATCTTCTAAATTTGGATTTTCTTGTAAAAGATACATAGCAACTTCATCGGCATAATTTATCATATTTGGGTCAGTTTGAATTTGTTCGTATTTCTTTTTTCCTTGACCTGATTTGAATATTTCTAAAAGAGGTTTGTTCCAATCTTCTTTTACTTGAGGAACAAGAGGAGCAGGTCTTTGAGGAGATTTCATAGGAGGTGATGGTGGAATAGTTAAGGAAGATGAAGAAGCTCTTTGTTTAATATCTTCTTGAACTCTATTTTCAATTCTATTTTTAATTACAGGTGAAAAACCAAATGCTAATCTTTCTAAATCTTGTTCTTCGCTTGGTGTTATAGTTTTTAAAAGTTGTTTTTCATATAAAGCCTCATATTCTCTTTGACTTAATAAATCTTGATTAAGAGCAGGGAACGAAAAAGGCGTGGATAAAGTAGGAATTACAGGAGATTGAACTGCTGTAGTATAACCAGATTGTAATTGTTGAATATTGGGATTTGGTTGTAAAGTAGAAGCAGAAGTAGAATAAAGAGATGGAGAAGGAGTAGAAAGAAATGATTGTAAAGGAGTTTGAAAGTTTGTAGATGAAATTGATGGTGCTTGAATTTGTTGTTGTTGTGGAGGTGCTTGAATAGCTTGTTGAGGAGGCTGTGAGGAGAATGTAGGATATTGTGTAGGAATAGTATTAGCATAGTTTAAAGGAGCTCCTGATATTAATTGCTGATATTGTTGTGAAGCTGAGGGAGGTAATTGAGGTTGTAATGGTCTATTAAAAGCATTTGCTAAAGCATTTGCTAACAAAAGATTGATATTATTATTAGGATTATTGTTGTTGTCTGGACTGAAGAATTTACCTTGTCCCATTTTAACAGGTGCTAAAGAAGAAGCAGTGTTAAGTGTAGCACCTGTTTTCATATCATCAAGAGTTTTAGGTTTAGGTTTTGATTTTCTTTTTTTAGGTTTATCTTTCTTGTAATCACCTAAATCAATCTTAATATTAATCTCATTATTAATCTTTTCATCGTCTATCCCTCCTTGTTTCGTAGAGACTATTTTCTTTTCAATAGTTCGTTTATTTTTTTCAACCATTCTTAATAATAATATATATTAAAATTATGAAAATGAAAAATTGATTTAAAACTATAATCTTATAATATCTTATGCCGAAAGTTCCTACTGATTATTCAAGAACTATAATCTATAAGATATGTTCTAAAGACCCAACTATCAGTGATATTTATGTAGGTCATACTACAGATTTGATAAATAGACGATATTGTCATAAATCAAGTTGTTATAATGAAAATAAAAATGATTATCATTTTTATGTTTATCAATTCATCAGGGAAAATGGTGGTTGGGTTGCGTGGAATGTAGTTCCAATTGAGGAGTATGCTTGTGAAAATGTTAATCAAGCAAGAATAAGAGAAAGATACTGGATTGAGTGTCTTAAACCAACCTTAAACAAAAACTTACCATCAAGAGATATTAAAGAATTCCATAAAGCATACTACCAATCACATAAAGATTATTCAATTCAAAAACAAAAGAAATATTATGAAGAAAACAAAGAAGATGTCAAAAACTATCTAAAGGAATGGAGAATGAAAAACAAAGAAAAAATCAAAATTGCGAATAATGAATGGAGAACAACTAATAAGGAATATAAATCAAAAAAAGATAAAGAATATTATGAAAAAAATAAACTCAAATTACAACAAAAATATGAATGTGATTGTGGAGGGTCTTATACAACAGCCAATCAATCAAGACATCTTAAAACAAAGAAACATCAAAGCTACTTATCCTCATTATCATAAACGAGAACTTCTGTAAAGTTCTTACGTATCCTGTATTTTTCAGGAATAGAGTTGTTTATTAGAACTACCAAAGCATTATGTATGTCTTCAGTAGCAAAGTGATAAAGCTCTTCAAATTTAGTCTGTGTGATTATACCAGAGATTTCACTATAAACATTATCCAAAAGCTTTTTATAATTATTTGATTTGAATATTACAAACATTCTAACATTAGACCTTATAATTGGGGGAATAGCTTTTAAATGCTGACAAGTGATAAAAATATTTATATGGTGATGCCTACATAAAATAATGAGATTATTCAATTTTGATTTCTTTTTCATTCCAAATGCCCCTGAAGAGACCATATCATCAAATATAATAAAATAGATGTTTTCAGTCTTTCTTGTTGGTCTTTCATCATTATCAAAACCATTATATTTATCTAATAATTCCATCTCTTCATCAGTCATAGTATCCACATCTTCATATTTATGAAATTTCTTATATGCTTCTACATATTTATTCCATTCTCGCTTTGTTTCCTGCTCTTCAATTAGTTCTTTAATTTTTTCTTCCAAAATTTCATCGCTATAATGTAAAATTTTGTCATCCTCTTCTATCTTTAACAATTGTAAAACGCTATTAGCACTGCTGTTTATTGTGGGAGATATCAAGATTATTCTCATATTCATCTTATTCCCTTGATGGTCGTAAATCCCATATTTTTCATAAAGTTTCAATAATGTGGTATAGGCATAGCTTTTTCCTGCTCCAGTCATTCCAATAAATAGAGCATTATAATAGAATGGTGGTAAAAATTCATTTGAAGAACGCGGTTCTGGAACTTTATTCACTCTTATCTTGTATGGTTTAATAATTTGAACGGCTTTAATATTCATTTTTTTGAGTTTTCCTTAATATAAAACAATAAATAAAATTATCTAATATTAAAATAAGAAGGAACAAGAATATTATGGAGGATAAAGAATTTGATGTCAAACGATTTGAAGAACTTGTAGAACAAATTAAGAGAGAAAATCCTAAACTTGATTTAGAAATTTGTAAATACATAGCAGGTTCATATTTAATCTATGATGTAATGAAAGTAGATAAACCTAATGATGAACTGGAACAATTTAAGAAAGCAAATGAAATGATTGAAAAAATGACTTCTATAGAAATTGAAGCTTAAATCTTTTTTATTTAACTATATTAGATAATGAATAAAGTTAAAGCCAGAATAGTATGTTTTGGGATTGATGATGAATTACGCAATGATACATCATCTATTTTTTCTACAGCCATAAATTCATCTCTTTATCCTGTTCCTACCCCTATTACTCCTAATTTAGCACCTGTTATAGACGGAACACGAACAGGTATAGAAGCAGTTAATTTCACTCAACGATTAAATACTAAAAGATTTAAATTTTCATTAAATCCTAATGCCAAGAATTTAAAACTATCACAGAACGCTAAGTTAGTCATTGAAAGTATCACTATTCCAAATGTGATAAATGATGCTTTTTTACAATCTAAATGTGTCAATAATGTGATTTTAAAGCTCAAAGGAATTTCAAATCATAATATATGGGATAGTTCAACTCAAGGTAAAGGAAGTTCTATCATTTTCACTTGTCCTATACTGCTTAATACTCAAGGATTTGGTCGAACTTTAGACAGTGTGAATGCCACTGCTTCTCCTGATTTGAATTTAGTTTCTCAAAAAGCTCGAATTAATTGTGATAATAATGGATATTTATTTATGAATACCAATCCTAATCTTTTATATAACTTTAGTATCAGTGAAGATTTTTTCAAAAATGGAATTTTAGAATTTGAATTAATATATGATATTGGTAATATAACATCATTAACAACTATTATTGGTGCTCCTGTTAGTAGTTTGATTTTAGGAAATGGTGGTAATAATTATACCAATCCTACTACAGTTTCATTTTCAAGTCCTTCTGGAGCAACTGGAGCAACTGCTTCTGTAGATATTGGTTTTCCTGTTTCAAGTGTTATTATTAATAATAATGGTGCTGGATATACTACTAACCCTGCTATTACTTTTGATGCTCCAACAATAGCAGGAGGAACAACAGCAACAGGAACAGCAGTTAGAGGGTTTCCTGTAGCATCTACCACACTTGTAGCAGGAGGAACAGGATATAGTAGTGCTCCTACAGTAGTTTTTTCACCTCCTCCTCCTGTTATAAATGCTACTGCTACTGCTGTTCTTACTGGAAATTCTATTACAAGTTTAAATTTGACTAATGATGGTTTAGGTTATATATCACAACCAACTATCACTATTACAGGAGGAGGTGGAACTGGGGCTGTTATAACTGCTATTTATTCAGGTGCTACTACGAGAATAACAGGTTTTACAATTAATAATGGAGGAACAGGATACACATCAGCACCAACAATTACAATCACAGGAGGAGGTGGAACTACTGCTACTGGAACTGCTAATCTTACTACTGGAGCAGTCTCAAGTATTACTATAACTAATGGAGGAACTAATTACACCACAGCTCCTACTATTTCTTTTACTGGAGGAGGTGGAACTGGTGCTAATTATACTTCTACTTTAGGAACTACTGGAATTTTGAAAACTATCACTTTAACTAATGCTGGAGGACTTGGTTATACGTCAGTTCCTAATATCACTATAGGAGGTGGTGGAGGTGCTACTGCTACTGCTGTTTTATCTACCACTTTAGGAGTTATTAGAAGAATTAATTTATTAACAGGAGGAAGTGGTTATACATCAGCACCAACTATTACTTTTAATAATGCTACTGGAACAGGAGCTACTGCCACTTCTACTATTTCACAACCAATAGAAGCTCACTATACTCAATATCCTCAAACATTAGACATAACCACAGATAAAAATGATTTGGAAAGTTTTATGATTAGTATGGTTATTACTGATGAGGAAGATGATGACAAAATTTTTAATGATAAGAAACTTCTTAATAAAATCAATCGTATTCTTTTAGACAAGTTGGATAAATAAAAGTATTGGATAAATTATAAAGGACAAATGAATTTAGGTGAAAATACAGCATTATCCATTTCTTACCCTGAAAGAACCAATTTATACATAAACAATATAAATAGCAAAAATAAAAATCAAATTGAACTTTTAATTAAAGATGGGTTGATTTCGTGTAAAAATGAAGAAGACTTTTATATATCTGTAATAAGTTTCAATACTCTTTATTCATTCTACCAAGTTATAGATAGTTATAATAATAATTTTAATGTTTATCATAATGGAGTTAAGACTTCATATTCAATTCCATATGGTAATATATCTGTCTATACCATTATAGATTATTTCAATTCTATTAAAAATTCTACAGATATAATTATAGGATATGACAAAATCAGGAATATATTTACATTTTCCAAACAAAACCAAAATCATACAGTCGTTTTAGAGCTTATTAATTGTCATTCTTTATTGGGCTTTAGAAAGACAGAGACTTCAATCACAATTCCTTCCAATTCTTCAATAACTTCATCAATTCCTATAAATGTTATGTCTATAACCAATCTTTTTCTTCATTTAGATGCTGGTTATGATTTGTCTATAAATGATAATAATTTTGATAATCATAATTTAGAAGATACCACCATCAAATCTAATAATATTGTTTGTGCTATTCCTGTTCGTGAATGCTATAATGGAATTATAAGTTATAATAATAATGATGCCACAACTTCATTTAATTTCAAATGTAATAAACAGGAAATAATTCAAAGTTTAAGATTATCCATTAAAGACCAATATGATAAAGATGTTCCTATTGGTGATTGTTATATAATCCTTCAATTAAGTAAGCGTTTAAATACAAATCCTATGATTATCATATTGAATGAAATGAAAGATTATGTATTAAAAATTCTACTCCTTATCAGTAGTTTCTTTGCTTAATAAATGTTGGGATTTTGTAAATATTTCATCAAATAATTAATTCTTTGTTCTTTAATATCATTGATTATTTTTTCATTTGATAATGAGGTGATAGCAGTATTTCTCTGTTGTTGCTTAACCATCTTATCATATTGACTTGATTTGTATTCCATTTCTTTAATTTTCTCTTGTTCCTTTTGTTTTTTCTCAATCTCTTCTTTTTCTTTTAAAGATTTTACAAGAATATCATATTGCTCTGCTTTTTGTCTTATTTCCAACTCTTTATTAATTCTTATTTGTTTCTTTTCTTTGAGTTTCATAATGGCCTTTTCCCTTATAGCATCTAAATGATGTTTATTATTATTTGACCTAGTTTTCTGTTGAGAAGCGGGTTCTTGACAATCTACCACTTCTTCTTCCTCTTCTTCTTCCCGTTCCTCATAATCCTCTTCTTCTTGTCCTTGTCGTCGTTCGCCTTTGGCTAGCGCTAGCGCCTTAAAATCCTCTTCTTCTTGTGTATCAGGTTCTTCATTGGTTTCACAGTCCTCTGGTTCTTTTTTATTACTATTTGAACCAACAAAGGAAATGTGCTTTTGAGATTTTAGATGTCTATTATAAGAAGATTTAGAGCAAGTAGTTCCACATTCACAATTAATAAGTTTATACATTTTTAATAAATGGGGAGAAAAAAATAATGGATTTTAAAGAGTTGCGAGAAAAGTAGGACTGAATTTTTGAGTATTGTAGAAGTGATTTGGAAAAGATTGGGGATAAAATACTTCAGTTCCATAAGGTTTTTCTTGTTCCTTACTTCTTAAATCATTATAATAACTGGCATTTAATCTATAACTACCATCTAAAGTTCTACCATAATCATTTGAAGGAAATTCTTTTAAATCTTTAGTTAAATCAAATTCTTTAATAGGTTGTTTAAGTTCTTGAAAATTATCCTTTGTTTCCTTATAAACATCGTCGTGGTCTGCTTTTAAAACGCTGTATCCTTGACCTGCTTTCATCCATTCTTCAGGTTTATATGAAGTCTCAGGCATATAAGAGGTTTTACCAAATAAACCGCCACTCATCCTTATCTATTTATAACCAAGATTTAATTTAATTTTTTGAAAACTTTTGATTAGAAGCGAATATCTACATTACGCTTACCATTGAGGTTGAGAGTAGCAGTAGTACAAACTAAAAATGTAGGAATAGAAGCTCCAGCAGGATTTAAATCAACGTTAGCAAAAGATTGATAGTTGTTTCCTGCTTGTGCTGTATAATTGATAGTTTCAGTTTCAGTAAAGCAAGAAATAGCAACTGCTTTTCCATTAGTATTTAATCCTCGAAGTGGATACACATATTTCACATCATCCTCACTCTTGACCTCAAAGGAAAGAAGACCAGTGAAATAACAATGGTCGAAATCATAAATATTTTTAAGTCCTTTATGTGCCTTGGTATCAACACCAGCAACATAATTTCGCCAATGACGAAGATTGTCAATATACATTTCACGTTTGGTTCTTGGTTCAAAATATACTTCATCAACTTTCCAACCAAGACGCTTAACACCGTGTCCTGAACGAACAAAGAATTTAGAATTATTGAAAGTGTAAGGAAGACCTGCTGATACTTGATTTTCAAATGAGAACTGAGAGCTACCAGTATGACCGAAAACCTGACCTGCTATGTGAGTTATTACAGGATTAGCAATAGTATCATAACCATTAGGGCGGAAACAGGCAAGAACATAATTAAGACATTCACTATTCACCACTAAACGATAGTCTATTTGACGTGAAGTAGTAGCAGTGTCCGTTTGTAATACATAGCGTTTGAAATGATATTTATAAGCACCACTATCTACAAGTCTATTCATAATATCATAATATTCACTGGTCTTGAATTGATATGCTTCAACGTGTAGGGTAATATCACGAATATAATAGACAGCAGTTTCAGCTACAATATTAGCCACATTTGGAGGATTACCAGCTCTATCACCATCTTGATTGCCTAATGTGGGAATACCAGTATCTCCCATAATTCTTCCACCAGTTAGGACTTCAACATTTTGACGAGCAAAATTAGTAGCACCAGTAGTTCCACCAGCATCAGCACCTTTGGTTTCAGTATTTACATCAAGAGTAGCATTCACTTTATTAGCAGTGTTAGTATAAATTTGACCTGCTGACACAGCAGAACCAAGAGAACAAGAGGCAATTTGAGAATTAAAGACAAATTCCAGTTTCACCTCACCAAGAACAGCAGTATTTATGATTTTGCTTGAACCTTCTCCAAAGAAACCGACACTTTCTCCTAAATTCATATGATAGAAATTTCTTAAACGAGCATTGATATCATTTTGAGAAGCATCATCATTAAGAACACTGGCAGGATATCCACGTCTGGGAACTACACGGCCAGCCATACCGCCTGCTGTTGGATATGAATAAATCATTGAAGGGTCTCGGCAATCATTAAGTCCAGAGTTAATTTCAACATCATAATTATCAAGCCAATCTTTTACCCAGTTATGAATGAAACCATATCGTTTAGTTCCTGACACAAGAATTCCATTAATATATACATTAATTTCTTCAATAAGAGAAGCAAGGCCGTATCTTGGAGGATATACAGATTGAACGTAATTATTAGGACTATTAGCATCAGCGTTTCCACGATGATTAAAGTAAATTTCTGCCTCTAAAATAGCATTTTCAAGATTAAGGACACTATCACTTGGAAGATATATCTCAGCCCTCGGGCTCTCACTTGATACTAAGGGATATGATTTATTAACAGGAACTAATTTGACATTAGCAATTTTATAAATATTCTCAATATTCTTAATCCTCTCGCTTATCTCGATTGGCAAAACAGATGTATAATTTGACCTTGACATATTTAGTTCTAATATATAGCAAGAGAAAAAAAAATTAAAGACAAGATTTATTTTCAATATAAATTAAAATGTTTTATATAATTATAATAAATCATATAAGTAATTATGCCAAATGCTTGGGTCTCTTTCGTGAAGGAATTTAGTGATAAAAAGAAAATGAAATATAATGATGCTATGAAGTCTGCTGAATGTAAAGAAGCATATCAAAAACAAAAACCAAAGTCTATGGATGAGACTTCAAAAGAAATGGTGAAGATGCCTAAAATGAAAATGCCTAAAAAAGTCCAGACTGAAACCATTCAATCACCTCTAAAATCATTTGAACCTCCTCCAGATACTATAGTTGAAGCAAAGGTTAGGAAACCTAGAATGAAGAAAGTAAAGGAGGTTCTGGATAAATTAATGTAATCTATATATAAAGGGAAAAAATGATTTCACAAGCTCAAGAAGTTTTATTAAAACAATATAAGGAAAAGGCCTTCATTTCAGCTATACTTGCTGAAGAAGCTTGTAATTATTATAGTTTTATAAAAAATATCATTAACATTCCCCTGATTGTGTGTAATTCAGTTATGGTTTGTGTCAATTCCATCATTACAGACCAAGACACTCTTAAAATACTTAATATAATTTTAAACGCATCAACAGGATTGATAATAGGAATGATTAGTAATTTTAAGATTTATGAAAAGATTAATCAATTCCATCAACTAAATTCAAAATTCATAAAGCTTTCTAATCTTATAGATAGTAAAATGACTAATGAATTGGAGAATATTAATAATGTATTTATTGAAAATATTATTATAGACTATACTAATATTACAGAAAGTCAAGAATTTGCTTTTCCTACAAAGATTAGGAATAAGATAAAAAAACAATATGAAAACAGACTATCCTTGCCTTTAAGTCTAAATGCTGACATAATTGTGTGTGAAAATAATGTTTGCTGTGTTAGTAAAGGCAATGAAAGTCCAAATGATAATAATGTTTAGAAATAAATTGTAATTTTTCTTTTTTCAATTGTTATTGGTGGAAGTTTATCATATCTTCTCTTATAATAATTTTTATTGTATTGATTAAGATGTTCTTTATGCTTATGATAGTATTCTTTAAAATATTCTTCCATTTACCTTTGAAATAAATATATATGATTATTTTTGATTTTTTATTCTTTGGGGACTAATCCACAGAAAAAGCTTCCATTACTTCTCTTAAAGTTAATACCTCCTAATCCAAGAATATCTTCCTTGAATTTAGCAGATGTCATTTTAGTTCCCATATTTTTTACTTTAAAGTCATTGAATAAATCATTTGAAGAAATTCTATCCTTATCATTGTTGGTAATGATATAGTTATCCATTATAAATCCTAAAACAACATTGCTATCAGTGATGTAATCTTTGCTATCATCATCAATTTGCTTTGGTATAGTTTCTTTTTTAATTTTAGAGGCTTCATTAATAAAGCGTTCAACAAGCAATTTTATGAATGTATTACGGACAGCTGTAGAAGTCAGGACATTACCCATTTCAAGATTAAGAAGTGCTTGATGCTTATTATTAGGGTCTGGATTGTCAATAAACTTGACTGGATAATGAACCACTCTAACCCTTCTACCAATTCCTCCATCTACAGATGAAAGACTGGGTTTATTATTACAACAACCTTCAACACGGAAGAAAATAGGAAATTCAATAGCTTCAGCATATAAACCCCTTGCCTTCAAACTTCCTTTATAACCATCTGCCAATTTCTTCATCAAAGCTACTTGAAGTTTATTATCACCATCGTTTTCAGGCTCATTAAAGAATACCAAACGACTTCCTTTGGTTTTGTGTAATTCACTTGTAGCATTAGCAGATTTAGGTTGTTTAGTAAAAGTATCAGCATTAATCTCACAGAAATAATCACCAAGAACAGATTTAAGCATAGTGAATTTGGTTGATTTAGAATTAGAGCCTGAACCAGTGTGAATGTTAAATGTTTGGAAAAGTCTTTCACCATTCAAAGAAAGAGCATCATTATTCCACATATACTCCCTAACTTCTTCATCAGGATAGATGGTCTTATAATAATCTTCAACAATGGTCTTTAGGTCGTCATCTACATATTCAGGGAAGTCATAACCAGTATTAATCATAATGTAGTCATTTGGTTTGGCATCACGAATTTCTAAACTTCTACAATCAAGAACCTTATTTCTAAATGCGAAGAGGTTTCCATTACTATCTATCTTGGTCTCAAAGAACTTACTTTTATTGAAATCTATCACAGCTATCTTAACCACACTCTCAAGAAAAGAAGCATTTTGAAGATTGATTGAAATCTTTAGTGCTATTGCTGATTTGTTTGCGTAAATTTCCTTCAATCCAGTGTCTTGAGTGTTGAAATTCAAATTACTATAATACTGAACTACTTTGAGGAATAATTTATGAAAAACTGACTTTAAGAGACCTTTATAGATAAATGCTGTTTTTGATTTAGTCCAAATGTTTCTAATATTACAATAGAACCAACAGGAACAATCTTCATCATAAACAATAGTATCCTTTAAAACTAATTTGGTGATTTTTGAAATAGAAGCGTGAGAACCAGAAGAAGAAAGACAGTCATTTATTTCTGTTTTGAATGTCTCCAGATAACTATTTAGACCTGTTTCATATTTATCAATAAGAGCAGTCAAATCATCATCATTAACCTCAAGATTTTCAGGAAAGTCTAATTGACTGTCAAATGGTTTAACTTTAAGTTCAATATCATAACCAGTTCTATCCATAGCATACTTTCGACATTCATTTAAAAGCTCATCATCTATCCTCTCATCCATTCTCAATTGTAATCCATCAAAGATTAAGGCTACTTCATAACCATCATTATACTTCTTAATCAATCCTTTATCAGTGAAGAAATCAACATAAGTCTCTAATAGGTCATTCTCAATAACCTGAAGAATACGACTAATGATTTTTCCAGAAATATTTTTATCATCCTTGTAAGTCTCAACCACAAAGTCTTTAATATCCTTATATTCATCTAAATTGATAATATGGTTTATAATTGGTTCTAATTCATCAGCTAGTTTCACTAATGTTTTAGACTTATATTTCTTGCCATTAATAGTAGCAATCACCAAAGTTTTAGCAGTTGAGCGATTACACTTCTCCTCTTTCATAACTTTAGCGAGAAAAGCTTCTCTATCTTGAAGGCATTCATTCAATAAAGGGGATTTTAGTTTCAATCTATCTATAAAGTTCTTTAGGATGGTAGGGTGGGAATTGACTTGGTCGATATCAGTCCATAAACCATCACAAATGGAATGCCTCACTGATACACAGAGCGGTTGAATACCAATTCCTTTATGACTATACCATCTGCCAATATTATTTGATTTAGCACCTTTTTTATAAGTTATCTTCAAATAAGCGAAGCCTGTGTCTCTCAATTCATTAGGTATAAACACATTC
>JACCDO010451868.1_pt1 | contig 12847 bp, 8 predicted proteins | sample 7446101 | NCBI WGS metagenome assembly JACCDO01 (sample SAMN15323440, study PRJNA562643) | freshwater metagenome | isolation source: river surface water | place: USA:Blue River Watershed | collected 2017-08-16
GTTAGGAGTGTAAGAAGGATTGGTTTGACCTTGCTAGGCGATGACGGGTCACTGGATCCGAAAAGACCTGAAAGTCTATCAAAGAATCCGCTAGACCCTGCTGAAACTGTATTTGCCTGTCTGACAAGTATAATAGACACAACAAGTATAAACCCTATTATACCAACTGTTAGCACCGTGGCTAGCGTACTTTTTTTCTTTGACTCAACGTCGCTCATATTCTGTTGTGTAGTTGGTATTTTCCTTAGTCACGGCCGCGCATCCACATATATGCACCCATAACAGCACCAACTGCCACGCCACCATACACAAAGCCCTCTATGATACTGCGCAAGTTACGGTCGGCAATGTCTTTGGACGTATAAATAGGCGAGCGTTTGCGAGCACCAAGTTCCTTGATGTAGTCCAACGCTTCTTCCCGTGTCCATTCGGGCTTGTTGAGCGTCTTATTGACTTCGTTGTGAAGCTTCACGGTCCATTCAAAGAGCGCCTTATTGTTGTCTAAATGGGGTGTTATCGGATTGCGCGTAATATGCTGTTTGTAATGTTCGCGACACAGTGGACATGGAATCAGATTGGCAAGGGATTCAAAGAATTGCTTGGCGGACCGCTTGTCCGTATAGGTTGGATCGGGTGGATATCCAAGGGCGACTATGTGAATTGTCATCCAAAAAAATGGACCCCAAACTGGAGGTGGGACACTTATCATTGTTACTATTAGGGTGTGTGGTGTTTTGCACACTTGGCTAGCCGCGGCCAAAATTGAGTGTTACATTGGCGGACGGTGTATGCCGTGCAAACACAATGCAACCTACCAAGCCCACGCCTCTCTACACATTACCACGCGCCTTGCAACGAGCTACCGTACTAGCTCGTCCATCGCGGACAAACAAGTCGCCCTACTTGGCCGACATTCACACAGAAGACGGGACCATCTGTATGGCCCACACGCCGGCCCTTGGCTGCTGCGGCCTAATTGCCCCAGGAGCACTTGTATGGGTGATGCCGAGTGCCGGCGGTGGAAAAACCGTGAGTAAATATACAATCTATTTGGTGGAGCTGGCTGACGGAACGCGGATTTGTGCGCATCCGACGGTGGCCAATGAGGTCGCGGAGGGACTTTTACGAAGTGGCGTAGTCATCCCTGGACTGGCCGAGCTGGCGCGCGAAGTGACAGTGGGGGATAGCCGGTTTGATTTCGCGGGTCGGCTGACCAATGGACGGCGGGCTATTATAGAAGTCAAGTCTGCTCCTATTGCGGACTACGTGGATTGCCGGCCGCGTGATAGGGCAAAGGCATTGGCAGCGGCGGCAAGGACAACCGGGCCCAAAATGGCCATCTTTCCCCACGGAACCATTCGCAAAGAAGGCGTGATTTCTGAGCGGGCAATTAAGCATGCCCAAGGGCTGACGGCGTTAGCTCGTGCAGGGGAAACAGAGTGTGTTATGCTATACCTCAGTATGCGTACTGACATTGACCGCTTCACGGCGTCATCCTTAGACAAGACCTACAAAGCGGCTGTAGCAGATGCTATTAGGGCTGGTGTGCGAGTTCTTGCTTACGCCATTCGGTGGGACGCAAACGCGGCCTACTTGTCCCACCCGCTGGCCTTGGTCTAAGGGCTGCCACCTCTTAAGTAGATAAGTATGTATGACTATAGTCGTAATAGTGGCGGAAAAGTAAAATACAAAGGCGGAGGTACTGGCCTACCCCAAAACGATTTTTACAGTTACAACACTGCATTTCATATTGGAAGCACTTGTACAAATTGTGGGCTCACAGGCCATTCGTACCGTTATTGTACGTCCCCGGTAAATAGCTATGGGATTATTGCATATCGCGTGAAAAACCCACAATGGTCACTGGCACGTGGTTTGCAGGCGACCCGCAGTATCAATGGGATGGAGACAACGGGTGGCCTGGAGTTTATTTTAGTACGTCGCAAAGAGTCATTGCGATTTGTGGAGTTTGTACGGGGCAAGTATGATACACGTGACCCGGCATATATTAAGCAAATGCTGGGCAAAATGACGTGCGAAGAGCGGGAGTTTCTACGCACAACCACATTTGAAGATATGTGGCAGCGTGTATGGGGGTCGACATCGGCGCGCAATTACAGGGCCGATTTTGAGTATTCCAAGGCACGGTTTGACATACTGAAAACCCCTGATGATAGTGGTGTAGAGCCGTTGCATCAGTATTTGGATGAAACGACAAGCACATGGACAACACCCGAGTGGGGATTTCCAAAAGGCCGACGGAACCCAAAGGAGAGTGATTTGGCATGTGCCATTCGTGAGTTTGAAGAGGAGACTGGACTTGGGCGAGAGAAGCTACGTGTAGTAGAAAATATGGACCCCATATGTGAAACCTATTATGGGGACAATCATGTCCATTATTGCCAGAAATACTACTTGGCACAAGTGGATGCGGATGTGGAGCTGGAAATGTTGAAGGACCATCCACATATGCCACGAGAAATCGGGGACATTGGCTGGTTTAATTTAGAAGACGCACTGGCGGCTATTAGGGCGGAGAGTGTGGAAAAGCGCGAGGTTTTACTGCGGGCTAGTGCTGTATTACGGAGTTTTACGCCGGCGTTTATTTAATGGCGTGGGCGCGCGACCGTCTGTTTAAACAATTAAGTACGCGAAACAATAGATGGACTTTGAACCAATAGACATAACATCAAATACGCCACCGGATGAGCTATTACGGATGTGGGAGGCAGCTCCTCCCATTATCACATCTGAAACGCAACTGGAAGATGCAGTGGCATATTTTGAATATCGCAATGAGTTGCTGGCCGAATTGAAGCGACGTGGACTCTTTCCGTCCGAAGCCGATGATGTCGCTGGTCGCACGACAGGTGCTTATCCCGATTCTGGATTTGGGTCCGATGGTCGTGGGCAGTTCATTGCCCGTGACCCACTGTTCCTGACAAAGCTAATGGCCCGTCAGGAGTTCGCCGACAGCCGTCAGACGACGTGGGAGCCATCTATTGACCCTTGTACAGACGAGTTTGAGGTAACGCCTGTGCAGCGCTTTGCGGCCAATTTCCTCAGCCCTAAGAGTCCTTATATGTCGGCCCTGCTATATCACGGGGTTGGTGTTGGTAAGACGTGTGCAGCCGTACAAGTGGCTGAGAATTGGCTCAATATGTATCCGTCGGTCAGCCGTGACAGTCGCCGCCAAGTCATTATTGTTGCCCCCAAAGCCATTCGTGACGGCTTCAAATCCACACTGTTTAATATTGGCAAGGTCCGTATTGGTGTGGATGAGAAGACGCCGAACTTTGGTGCGCAATGTACGGGTTCTACATATATGGAGCTCACGGATACGCTCTATGAGCGTGATGCGGCAAAAATCAAGAAGGCCGCTGAGCGAGCCATAGCCCGTCGCTACGAGTTTTTCGGGTACCAGGAGTTCAAGAACAAAATCAAGCGCGAAATGGGGTCTAATAAGGCCATGCAAGTGCGCAATATTCAAGCGTATTTCAATAATCGCTTACTAATTATTGACGAAGCCCACAATTTGCGCGAGTTGCCTGGAGTGGATATTTCGCAAATTCCAGACGAAGAAGCCGACATGCCTGGTGGTGAAACGGAGTTAGAAGACACTGCAGCCGGTCGCCAGCTGACCCCGTATTTAGAATTTGTGCTAAAATACGCAGCGGGTATGAAATTACTACTGCTAACTGCTACCCCTATGTACAACTCATATCGCGAAATTATTTATTTACTGAATTTGTTGCTTAAAAATGACAAAAAGATATATATACGTGAATCGGATATATTTGCTGACCGCGAAGGCTCCTTTACGCCATCTGGGCGGCAAAATCTAGGGTTAATTGCAAGTCGCTACATAAGTTTTATGCGCGGTGAAAATCCTGCATCATTTCCATTGCGCCTCAAACCCTACGAGCTCTATGAGCGGATTCTTGATATGACAAACCCAGGGGAGCATGAGCCGACGTTTGACTATCCTGACTATGACCCGCGAGGCGAAGGGTATGATGTCCCTGAAGACGAAAAGGAGTATGTACGCCATTTGCCGATTGTTGCAAGCGAGCTGTCGCCTGAAGTGGAAGAGGCTGTGACCGTGTTTTCAGAGTTTATTACGGGTGGCGAGGCTGGTATTAGTAGTTTTGAATTGCAACGTGTGACTCAGGCGGCGAATTTACTTGTACCACCGCCACCCGACGAGGACGAGGAAATGCCAGATTCGATGGAAGGATTTATTCGCAAATACCAGCCGCGTGTTGATTCAGGTGCGTTGGAGCTCCACTTTACAAAAAGTGTTGTTGCCAAAAGCCCTATACAGTACAAGGCACGGCGCGAAGGGGGTGCGCGCTGGCTCGGTCAAGACCAGATTGGTACGTGGAGTCCCAAATATGCAAAATGTTTGTCCTACATTCAAGGGGCGGAAGGCGTGGTGTTCTGTTATGCACGCTATGTGCAAAACGGTGCAGTACCCTTTGCACTTATGTTGGAAGCAAATGGGTATCGCCCCTATGGCCGTGAGACATTACTATTAGCGGATGGTGTGCAAACACCTGGTGGCGGCCAATGTGCATTATGTAAGTTGCGCCAACGCGAACATGGAGCGGATACAGACCATGAATTCCAGCAGGCCTACTATGCACTGCTAACCGGTCGTATTGAGTTTTCGCCCAATAACATTGAAGCCATTCGCACAGAGCAGAAAGTGGAAAATAAGGACGGGGCTATTATTAAGGTCGTAATTGGTTCCGAGGTGGCCGCAGAAGGTATTGATTTGCGGTACGTGCGTGAAGTGCATGTGTTGGATGCGTGGTTCCACTTGAACAAAATAGAGCAGATTATTGGTCGTGGCATTCGTTACCGCAGTCATTGTTTGCTCCGTGATGAGCAGAAGGACAACACAACAGTATATTTACATGCTGCGCTTCGTTCAGACGGCGTGGAGACAGCGGATTTGTACAGTTACCGAGTGGCATATCGCAAGGGTCGGCAAATTGGTCAGGTCACGCGTGTGCTCAAAGAGTACGCACTGGATTGCAATGTAAATCACGATGCAATTTTGATTCAGAATGCTGAGGACCGGCCTGAAGTAGTGGATAGTCAGGGCAATGTACGTGAGCAAGTGAATATGAACGACATTCCCTATACGGCTATATGCGACTGGATGGAGTGTGACTACAAGTGCCATGTGGAGTCAGAGGAAGAACCCGTGACATTTGAGCGGGCCTCAGATGTGAGCTATGATGAGTATGCGTTGAAGTGGCGTGAGCACCAACTAAAACAGCGCCTGAAGGCACTCTTTGCTCGCCAGCCATTTTATCGTATGGAGGATTTACTGGACACTGTATTTGCCGATGTACCACGGATGCTTGTAGTGGATTTGTTGTATAATGTGGTAGGAAATAAGTTGTTTGTAGTGCGGTATGGTGGGCGTGACGGCTACATTATTTACAAAAATGGGTATTATATTTTCCAGCCGCTGCTCTATGCCGATACATCAATTCCTATTGTGCTCCGTGCGGCAGAATTCCCAGTGAAACGTGAGCAATATGAGCCACTTGCGAAGGATGATTTGATGACCGACCTTGGATTGGGTCCAGAGGACGATGTGTATGCACCGTGCCCAGGCGAGGAAGAGGATGAAGTTGCTGCGACATCCGTTGATGTGGGGGAACTTGTAGAAATATGGTCAATGTTTGCCAAGTGGTTTGTAGAGCTGAGCAGTGAGCGCACGGATGTGGCATATTTGGCCGAAACATGGAAGGACGATGCACACTTGGAGAAGAACATTGACGCGTACATTCGTAAGCGGGCACGTGGAAATGGCGTGGAATACAAGCGCATGCGCTACCGAATGCAGACGCTCAAATGGTTTGCGTTAGTGTGTAACCCTTGGACACCTGAAAAGCGCGCACTGTTTTTGCGGATTTGTTTGGACTACGTATGGGACGAAGAGTATAATGACAATGAACGCGTTGTATTGCTCTTTGCAGATGACGGGATATTAAGGGGTGCGGGTGTAGCGGGGCATCCTGAGACGGCGATCCAGGAACATATGAAGGAAAACATAGTGAAAATTATTGATGTGGGTAGTGGTGCTGTACGCAAGCGAGTTGTGCGCGTAATTCAGTCAGCAAACAATGAATTGGCCTATTATTGTGGCGATGGTGAGCCGTGTGAAGCGGTTACAATTAATATGATTGAGAACCCACCGCCGGCACAAAAAGCGCCACGATTTGGTAAATCTGCTGCAGCTGGGCCGGCTCTTGCACGGAAACCTGTGGAGGACGCTGTAGATGTGAGACCGATTGGACCCGAGACAACGGCCCAGATTTATGGGTACATTGCGGTAGATGAAGGGCAGTACATTTTCAAGGTGAATAAGCCGCCGGTTGGCAAAGAGAAGCTACGTGGTGGCTTACAATGTGCATCCACGGCGAGCGTGAAGGGGTTCAAGGATAAGCTTGTCCAGATTGGGGGTCTATTAGCAATGGCGGGTGAGGACACGCTGAGCTTGAATGGGCCGCTTTTGGAGCAGGTGAGTACAGCGGACCGTATTTGTATGTTGATTAACCTTGTGTTGCGGTATTTGGATGCACGGCGATTTATGGGAGGCGTGCGGTGGTTCTACCGTCCTATTAGTGCTGTGAAGGGGGGGCATGTACTCAAGAAAGTGCGTGGAAGCCTGGAAGGAGGAGGGCAGATTGATGGCGGGTTTGACGAGGAGTATTTCTTGGAAGAGGAAGAAGATTTGCGGCGGATTATGGGTGGTGGTGGAATTAATTAATAGAGGGTGATTATTAATTTTACCAAATATGGACTATTAGGGGTTGTGATAGCGCACGCGCAGAAATACGAAATACTGTTTGCCGGCGGGCGCCGGCGGCAGGCGAGGTTGGCTGGCGGGGCAGACAAGATTTCTGACATCGTATTTATGATTTTGGACAAGTGAAATACTAACTACTCCTAATAGCAACCCTAATGGCTTTAATACATATTTCCTATTAAAGATGTCATTTGTAATAGGAAATAACATACACCAGCCCTAATAGTCATACAAGTAGGGAAATTGTGGAAGGTTCAACTGACACACAGGGCCCTAAATAGATATGGTCTCCCGCAGGGAGACCATTATCTCCGTAGGGGGTTGAGGGGGAGCGGGACGCTCCCCCTAAATTTGATTTAGAGACCACATACAGTAGTTAGGGTAGCAGTATGGAAACCAAGGCAATCTTTGAACGGAAAGTTACACTCACGCCCCGCGAACTCAATAAGGTGAGCAAGGCCAAGCCTATTGACTCGTTAATTCTGGAGAAGGTCAAACAGGAGCTTGAAGGCAAGTGTTCGCAGCACGGATGGGTTATTCCGCAGTCCATTACACTTGTGTCACGCTCGCTCTGTCATTGTGAAGCTGGGCGCTTTACGGGGGCAATGACATCATGGGTACAGGCAGAGGGAAATGTCTATTATCCGGTGGATGGAATGGAGCTAGAGGCGGAGGTCTTGAAGAAGAACAAAATGGGTATGTTTGTTGTCTTCAATGACGCCATTCAGGTAATGGTCCCACGTGACTTGCATTTAGAGAATGAGGAGTATCACGATGTAGGGATTGGTGATAAGATTCGTGTGGAAATCAAGAAGTCCCGATTCCAGGTGAATGACCCATACATATTGTCTGTGGGCGTCTTCAAGGGTGTGGTTGCAAAGGCGGCTGTAGTAGAGGCTGTTGAAGAGCCAATTGTTCCGGTTGCACCAGTAGTGGCGGCAGCAGCACCTGTTGTGGAGGCCGTTACAGGCGAGAACGAGGAGGAAGAGTATGAAGAAAATGACAACATTGCACGCCTACTTGAGTCCTCTAATGAAGAGAACGAGGACGAGGAGGAGGAAGAGGAAGAAGAGGAAGAAGAGGAAGAAGACGAGAGCAACGGATTTGTTACAAATAGCAACAATGAAAATGTGTAATTGATACTGTGTATAACTTCGCCTTGTGAATCAAAGCTACATAAACAGAAACAATGGATACCGGCGATTACGAACGGAAGACCGGCGGCGATTACGATGAACGCAAGCTTTTTCTTGAGCGCCTACCGTGTCTTGTAAAGGACGAATACGAAGAGATTTTCCGTATTATAAAGCAATCTGGAATCCCGTGGAGTGAGAACTCCAACGGGGTCTTTTTTGATATTAATGCCATCCCAAACGACATCTTCCAGCGGCTCAAGAACTTCATGGAGTTCTGTATGGCAAATCGTGCAGACCAGGAAGCACGCATTCGTGTAATGGAAGCCCTAAAAACCGAGGGCCCTACACAAACCGCCTAAGGTCGGCGCACGATGATATAGTAATCGTGTGGAGCACCTGAAATGGAAGAGTTTGATCATCTGAAGTCACTCATTGCGTCAAATCCAAACCGCGCCAAGGGTTTGGATATGCCGCGTAGCGTAGAAACAAAGCCCGTATATGCATTCCCAGGCTCCAGTGAAGACTGGCTAGAGTACAATGTGGGACCAGCAGGTCTTCTTTCAGCGCTCTGTTTTCTCCGCAACCCTCTTTACTGTGAGGCCGGTGCACGTCTTCGTGAGCGGATGCTTCTAGAGTTCCGCATGGAAGCCCAGACGACGATTGACGCTGAGCTCCAGGGTGCATCCAAGCTCGGTCGTATGAAGCGCAAGATGATTGAATGGGTCGCCGCGGATCCTGCCACGCTCACGCCGCAGACCATCCGTGAGGCCTGGGAGGTACTTGTACAGGTGTTCAAGATTCAAACCATCGTTATTCAGGAAATTCCTGGACGCAAGGAGCCCCAACTCTCATTTGCTCCGGCGAACACGGAGCTATGGCGCACAGACAGACCAACTCATATTGTGGAGGCGGCCCTAAGCAAAGTGTGGGTGTATGCGGGTGCGCAGGGAGATTTGCGGAAGACGCTTGGGTTCTGGCTTTCTGAACGCGAACGTGCCGGCGCGACAATCCAGTGGGCACCACGCGATGGCTCTAAGACGGAGCTGGTAGAATACTTGGAGGTGCTACCGTTTTGGCGCAAAGAGCATGCGAAGTTGAAAAAGGACGAGTTGGCCGCAATGGCCGGTCGTGCGGCAGCAATCTCACGGTTTTCAGACTGGGAGCATCTGCGTCCTGAGCAGCAGTTCTTCTCGGCTGAGTAGAGTCCCGTCGTAGAATACAGGTAGGGGATATAGATACAGAGTTGGTCCATAAAAATGAAGCACCCCTGTATCACCGATTTAAGGTAAGAAGTAGATACAAGCCTAAATGGAAGTCGTTAGTGCAGAAGCCGAAAAGCTCAAACGCCTCATTAAAGAATGGTGGGAGCACAAGGACCAGGAATTAGAGGCGACGTTTGGTGGAAAAGCCGGCATTGATTCCACGACCTTCCTGGATGTGTGTAAGCGTTTGCGTCAGAAAGGCTTCAAGGCAATTCCCCAGGAAGACCGCTTGAATGTAATCATTAGCAAGCAAGCTGGTGCGAACTCAACCAAAAATATCCGTTTTACGCTTGTAGGTCTCGGACAAATTCAGCAGTATTGCCGTGACAACGTGATGGAAGGTAAGCCCTTTGTTGCGATGGTCAAAGACATTACTGCAGTAGAGGCACAGATGGATTTCTTGGAGTACGGTGTGCGTGTGAAGAATCGCCGTGAATTGGAGTTGGGCGCCGATGATCCGAATGTACGCGATATGATGACTTCGTGGTCTGTGGAGAAGAAGTCATTCCGTCTCATTCGTCGTTGGTCCTTTGAGGGTAAGGGAGTCCGCTTTGACCTTTCAATGGTCCGCGCGTCAGAGCTCGTCAATGGCAAGTATAAAAAGACCAAGACATTCCTGGAAGCCGGCGTATTCCAGAGCCCTCCCAAGTACGAAATGGAAGTGGAGCTATTACGGGATGGAACAGAGTCTGAGGGTATCGCAATGCAGAATCTTATTCGCGGCATCGGCGAAGTGCTCCGTGGCATCCAGAAGAACACCCTGCTCACCCGTAAAAGTACGCGTGAAAAAGTTCTGGCGGATTACAAAGAGCTCACAAAGTCTGACCGATTCCGTGGTGTGCAGCCCAAAACTTTGACACGTCCAAATATGTCTAGTGATATAGTTCCTACAATTCCCAACATTCGTGGAGGCTATAACGTGACAGACAAGGCCGATGGTTTGCGTTGTCACGGATATTGTGACCCAAATGGTGAGTTCTTCCTCATTGACATGACAATGAATGTGTATCGTACGGGTCTCTTGATGAAGGAGCTGGCAAATACACTCTTGGATGGCGAGTGGGTTACGCAGGACCGTGATGGCCAGCCGATGAACCAGTTCCTCTACTTTGATATTTACTACTGGCGTGAGGGGGAGAATGTGAGTGAGAAGCCTTTCATTGATGCGGCCGGCAACGGTCGTATGAAGCATATGGAGGACTGGTATGGGAAGTGGAGTGAAGGTGATGGGCCCGCGGTTGTGGCCGGCGGTGTGACGGCAATTAACAAGCTTGTAGTCGCCCCCAAGACGTTCCGTTATGCTGCGGCTGGAGATACATCCATCTTTGGAATGGCACGCGATGTACTCTCTATTAGCCGCCCGTATCACACAGATGGTCTCATCTTCACGCCAAACATTCTGGGTTTGCCAAAGGCCCCTGGTGCAACATTTGCCGAGCAGTTCAAGTGGAAGCCTGCATCCGAGAACACGGTGGATTTCCTCGTGAATTACGAAAAACGCCTGGACAATGCAAAGGAAGATGAGATTCTCACGGGATATGATGAGAACGACAATATCCGCCGCTATAAGACAATGCGTCTATATGTCGGCAGCTCGCGCCATCCTGCACTCGTGGATCCTCGTTCAGCCATCTTAATGAACCAGCCTCTTCCTGGGGCCGAGGAGAAGCGCCGTGAGAACTACAGGCCTGTACTATTCAATCCAATTGACTATCCTGATACAATGTCAAGTGTGTGTTATGGGGTAGTGGAACGGGATGGTGAGACGGAGACGGAATATGCAGTTACGGAGGCCGGCGAGCCCATCTACGACCCCTCTATTGTGGAAATGCGCTACGACCCTTCACGCGAAAAGGGCTGGCGCTGGATTCCTATGCGGGTTCGTCACGATAAGACGGAGCGACTCTTACGGGGTGCAAAGGGGCGGACGATGAACAACGATGCAGTGGCCAACGATGTGTGGAGCTCCATTCACAATCCTGTCACAGAGCATATGATTACAACAGGAGCCGACCAGCCGCTAGAGGAAGAACTCAGAGCTATTACGGAGGGTGCAGAGGAACGTACTGGAATGGCGAAGAAGCCGAAGAAGAAGGAGAGTGTAAGCATTGACCCTATGCGCGAGTTCCACAATAGCTGGATCAAGGACCGTATCTTGCTGGGGACGGTGCTTCGTGGGGGCGAGGAGGCAAAGCGGCTCATAGATATTCAGTGCGGACCTGGGCGCGATATCTTGAAGTGGATTGCGCACAAGGTCGGGTTTGTACTCGGCGTGGATTCCAGTGCCGACGCTATTCAGAACCCAAACACAGGGGCTTACAAGCGCTATGTGAAGCAGCTGATGGATGCCACAGACCCTGGGCTCGTTCCCCCAATGATGTTTGCGATTGCCGATGCGTCCAAGCGGTTTGTTGTAGGTGATGCTGGGGCGACGACGGAAGAGGCGACAATTCTGCGGACGCTCTTTGGACAGACTGGTATGGATGAGCGCGTGGCACCATATGCTGCCCAGCACGCCAGTGTGTTGGCGAAGAAGGCTGACGTAGTGAGCTGTATGTTTGGTATTCACACGTACTTTGAGAATATGGAGAAGCTCGCTGGATTTATGCAGAACCTGGCGGAAATTGTGAAGGTCGGTGGTTACTTTGTTGGATGTGGCTTTGACGGGGAGACTGTGTTCCGCAAGCTAGCTGATAAGGGGGAGAATGAGGTGATTCAGGGTACTGACGGTAGTTGGACAGTGCGCAAGCGTTACACGGCTGCTGCACTGGACGATACCCCAGACAGCCTTGGTCTGATGGTGGAGGTTGAGCTCGGGGGCCTGGATGGCGCACAGAAGGAGTACTTGGTGCCGTTCCCACTCCTTGTAAAGCAAATGGAGCGGATTGGTATGAAGCTCCTGGACGATGAGGAGGCAACTGCACTTGGTCTGCAGCAAAGCACAAGTATGTTCAATGTAAGCTATAAGATGGCGACGGCGGCTCGTAGGGGGAAGAAGGGGGCAGCGGCGGATGCAAAGAAGTATGCAATGAGCAACGACCTCCAGGACTTCTCCTTTATGAATCGTTGGTACATCTTCAAGCGCAAGAGCGAGGGACCCGTGGGAGATATTACGGCCGAAATGGCGGCGGCAATGGACCAAACTGCGATGACCTCTATTGCGGCAGAGAACGCCAAAGTTCAGGCACTTGCACAGCGCGCAAATGTGGCCCTGAAGTCCATTCCTGTACTTGAACAGCGGGCACAAGAGGCGCTGGTAAATCGTGTGATGTCCGTTGTCCCGACCGATTTGCAGGAGGTCGCGCGGGCAGAGGCTGCCTCTCCTGAGGTGGCGGTGACACCCAAGCGAAACTCGCGGATGTCCAAGAAGGCACTGGCTGCGTTGGAAGCAGCGGCTCCTGTGGCGCCTCAGATGGAGGCCGTGGGTCCAATGGATGCGATGAAGACGGTGGCAGTTGGCGAGGCGGGTGTGTCAGTTCCTACAGGCGGCCCAGGTGCAGCAGTTGAAGTGCCCCGTACAGTGATGATTGAGAAAGTGACTGCTGAGCGGACCTTTACACCAAAACAGGTGCTCCAGTTCTACGTAGATGCCCCGCTATCCGATGTGCTGTTAATGGGCA
>JACCDO010413017.1_pt1 | contig 12845 bp, 11 predicted proteins | sample 7446101 | NCBI WGS metagenome assembly JACCDO01 (sample SAMN15323440, study PRJNA562643) | freshwater metagenome | isolation source: river surface water | place: USA:Blue River Watershed | collected 2017-08-16
AAGATGAAGAAGATGATGAAGATGATGAAGATGATGAAGATGATGAAGATGATGAAGATGATGAAGATGATGAAGATGATGAAGACGAAGACGATGAAGATGAAGACGATGAAGAAGACGATGAAGAAGAGGAAGAAGAAGAGGATGAAGAAGAGGATGAAGAAGAAGAGGATGAAGAAGAAGTAGAAGAAGTTGAAGAAAATTCATTAGATTTAAATGATGATAATATTAATTCAGAAGAACTACAAAGAGCACAACAGGATTTAATAAAAATTTTAAATCAAAAACAAGAGCAAGAAGAAATTAAAAAAATAGATTTAGAAAAGAAAAAAGAGGAAGATCATCCTAAAACATTAAAAATCATAAAGGAAGATTATATTGAACCAGAGGAAATAATTCAAGAACAAGAAGTATCTAATGTAGAAGAAGAAATAAAGAAAATAAATATTAAAGAAAATTCATCAGATGATTCAGAAGAAGAGAAACCAATAGTTATTGAAAAATCAAAATCATCGAGAAGTCGTACATCAAAATCATCATCATCAAGAAGTCGTAAATAAATAATAAATAAATAATTTTTTTTAAATAATTATAATAAATTTAATATTATAAATAATAAAAATAAAAAATAAATTTAAAAAAATAAAATAGAAAAAAAATACCATATAATTGTATAAGAGATAATATGAATCAAACTCCTGGAAAATATGATAAAACATCAAATAATAAATACTTTCAATGCCCTGCTATGATGAATGATGGTAGAATATTTACAGATTATCGTGGTTCAACATATGTAAATGATATGATAAGATTTTCAAATAATATTCCAAGTTCATATGATTATAGACAATTTTTAATTCATAATGGTAACAATATTATGAAAGTAAATACAATGTATACTGAAAAGAAAGCTGGATGCACTGGTTTAAATGGTGTTTATATTCCTAATCAAACAATTTGTCAAGTTAATACCATGAATAGTAAATGTCAAGATGTAAATCCAAATGGTATGGGTTTAACAAATGAAGTACCACCTAATAGTGCACCTCAATTAGGTATGGAAGGAAACATAATGGGACATCAATGCGGAAAAACATTTGCTGAATCAGCTCCTTTATCAGTACAATTTGACCGTCAAGTATATGCTCGTTTTTAAATTAATAAAACGTAAATAATTAAAAAAAATGAATAATTTTTAAATAAAATTTATTTAGATAAGGTTTAAATAAATAATAAACAAAAAAAATGTTTAAGAACAGAACAGAGGCAGATTTAGTACAAATACGTTCACGTTTAGTGAATGAATTAAAGGAGATTGATGCGGAATTAAAGATTTTAAAAGAACAAAAAAAGAGAAGTAAATCAGCTGTATCAAAAACAACAACAGATACAACTTCGATATTTGATTCATCAAATGCGATTTTAGATATGTTTTTTGGTCAATCAACAACAACAACATCTTCACCTACAACAAATTCAACTTCGAATTCAAATGAACGTGAATATAAAAAGTTAGAAGATTTAACAAAAGAACAACTAAAATCATGTTTAAGACATATTGATGTATCTTTTAAAACAAGTGATTCAAAAGATGATTTAATGCAAAAAATTAGAACAGTATCAAAAGTAAATACTTGTTTAGATTATATGAATAATCAAAATGGTACAGCTTCTGCTGCAGCTGCATCAAATGCTTCTTCATCAACATCAAATAATGTACGAGAAGAATCAAGAAAAACAACAAAGGTTGAACAAAGTGCAAATAAGAAAGTAGCTTCTAAAAAAGAAGAAAAATCGGAACGTATTAGTTCAATTGAAGATTGTAAAAAAGCCATTTTGCAAGAGTTTATGAATAAAAATGATATTAAATTTAAATCGAGTGATAATAAAGATGATTTAATCCAGAAAATTCGTGATGAAAATAAAGTTAGACTTTGTTTAGATTATGTTAATAAATAATAACTTTTTTTTTAAGTTCAATTAAATAAATCAATTAAATTTATAAAACGTATATAAAAAAATAAAAAATTGACAGGTAAAATGTCAAAACCATAAACAAATATAATGTAAAACAATCGACTAACAGAGAACTACCTAAAAATGGAGAGAAGTATTGTTATGCATAATCAAGAGGGTATTAACCCACAAAGAATTAATGACTATTGTAATAGAGCAATAGGTATTTATGAAAATAGAATAAGAGTATTTCATGAAAGATTTGAAGTAATGAGATTTGATGATGAAAATGAATATTTATTTTATGGAGAAAATGATACAGAATATAGTATTGAAGCAACATTTAGAATTGGAACAGAGAAAGATGAACCTGATATGAAAAAGGTATATGAAACTCTTTCTAGAGTAAATAGTGCGGAAGAATTAAAAGCTATGTTTGCAAAATCATTTGATACAGAAAATGATAGGTATGAAGTATCAAAACATTTGGAAGACGAAGAATTCCCAGAATATCATTTAATTTATTATATTGAACAATTATTTGCACATTTATTGTTAAGTAAATATTTTGACGAAGAAGAACAAACACCTTTGTCAAAGTTTGAAAGAATTAAAATAAAGATATTTTTTTATTTTATTCATGTACTAATGATACAATATTCAAGAAGCATAATAAGTTTTGAAATTTTTAATGGTTCAATAATAAATATGGTAACAAGTATTTTTAATTTATCAAATAATAGAATTATTTATGAAATTATTGAAAGAGGATATTTACCAGTAGTTGTAGAAGCTATTGTTAATGAAAATTTTAGTGATAAATTTTATGAATATATATTACATATGTTTGAAAAGTTATATAAGTGTCAAGGTATATCATCATTAAAATATCATTATATTTTAATTTTTGGAGATTTTTTATTTTCATGTTTTGATACTAAAGGAATATATGATATTCAAAGAGTAAATGAGGTTAATTTAACAAATACAATTGAATATGTAAATAGATTTAGAAATGTAATGACCAACACTATAACTTCAGATAATTATCAAATTCTTTATGAAATGATAGTTGATAAGTTTAAAAAAGAGGTATTGGATTATGATTGTTATACTTCAACGCTTCCACCAAGTTTTGAAAAATTAGAATTTATTTTAAGAACATATGATTTGGATTATACATATTTTCAAACTTATTTAAGAGTGGTTCAACATAAAACAATTCAATTTACCAATTTAACAAATGATATAATGATGGAAGAATAAATATTTCATTATCAATATTAATAATTTATAAAAAAAATAGAAGATTTAAAAATATTTTTGTACTTAAAAAAATTATAAATAATATTTTATAAGATAAAAAAAATGGAAGAATATAAAATATATGAAAATAAGGATGAAACATGTGTGACTATAATAGCATATGGTTTAATGAGTGAAAAATTAGTAGAAAATTTAGAGCAAACATTAGATAATTGTAATAAAATATCTAATAGTAAAAAGAAGAATATATTATGTAATACAATATTTAGTTTAAAGGAAAGAATTATTAATAGTTATGAACCAATTCAAAAAGTAAATTCAATATTTTTTTATTTGAATGAAGATTCAATAAAAGGTGAATATATTTTGAAGGAAAATGAAATTAGTATATTAAATGAGTATGGATTCAAAAATTATATATATAGAAATGAAAGTCGTTTTCCAATAGATGAATTAAAAGATATATTTACAAATTTTGATTTTTTACAAATAATACAATTAAATCAACAAAATTTAAAACATATGAAAATGAATAGATATAAACATAAAGAGTTGATGACGATGAAAGTGAGTAATGATACACAAGTAATAGAGGTATTAGAAAGAATAAAAAAGGAAGAAAATATAAAAGAGCAAAAAATAATTATTTATGGACAGTCACAGATTTTAAATCAATTAAAAACGAATAAGCAAAGTGCTAAAAATATAATATTAAAAGATGAAAATATGACAAGAGAAGATATATGGAAGTTAAATGAAGATGAAAAGATGAAAGAAAATTTAAGATATTTAAATGAAAAGATGGAGGGAATAAATAATGAAAAAAACATAGATTTATATGTATTTGGAAGAATAAAAAAGGAGATAGCGGAACATATAGAGAATTATATGTTGAAAGAATTATTTATAGAGGAAAGAAAAGTAGATATATTAAAAACATGTGTAGGAGAGGAAACACTAAATTTTAAAATAATACCGATCCGTTCATTAGAAAGTGGTGATATAGGACAAGAATTTATAGAAAAATATAATGGATTAATGGGTATAAAGTATTATTAATATATTTTTTATATTTATAAAAAATAGATATGGAAGGATTAATAGAGATAAACGATGTGGTAGAATTAGATAAGGTATCAGATAATATATCAGATAATGAAACAAAAACACCAGTATCAATTAATTCATTAAATGTAGAAAATGAAGAAAATAATAATAAAGAAAATGATGATAATGAAGAAAATGGTGAACAAATAGAAAATGAAGAAGAAAACAATATAGAAGTTATAAATACTACAAATATACCAGAGGTTGAAGCACAACCTTTAAATTTTTTTAATACATCAATACCAATAACAATGGAACAATATATGAGTATGCAAAATTCTATAAGAAATATACAACAAAATGGGAATGAAGAGGAAAATGAGATAGAAAAATATTATATATGTAATTGTATACCATGTAATAAGGAAACAAGTTGTATAGATAAATCATGTGAATTTTGTATATGTATATGTTGTCCATTAAATTTAGGTTGTAAAATATGTGGATTAAGTATAATATCAATTTTATCGATAAGTGTATTGATAGAGAAGACATTTTGTCCAGATTTGGGGAAAGTAGTATTTGGATTAAATGATTTAATATCATTAAGATGTCCATTATCAATAATTGAATATTGTTGTAAAAGAGATGAAAACAATGAACATAATGAATAAGAAGTATAAATTATAAATTTTTTTTTTAATTATTAAAATAATATTTAAATTATTTAAAATTATTTAAAAATAGCTTAAGCAATATATGAATAAACATTAACTGAATCAGCTTTTCTTTCAATATATTCTTTTTCAATTAAATTTTCAATTCTTTGTTTAATTAATTTGGGTTCAGGACTAAACATTCTGAGTTGAGTAAGAACCTCTGAAATAAGAATACTATGTTCAAGTGTTTTTCTAGATTTCATAATACGAACAATAGTTGCATCAATTTGGAAACTTCTATCTTCCTTAACAATAGCTTGAATATTTCTTTCCTCAAAGGGAGGACAAGGAATAGGTACAATTCTTTTAGGGAAAGTGAAGTTAAAATTAAATGTAAAAACATCATTATCAGCAATTTCTTCTTGAGAACCAGTTTTGTTAAGAATTTTAATCTTACGACATGACATAGAGTGTAAAGCTCTTTTAATAAAATCACGAGGTATTTGGGTTCTATCAAAAATAGATTCAATAGTATGTTGAACATCTTCATCTTCAAATAGATAGATGATGATTCCTTGAATAATATTTACTTTAAGATCTCTAATAGTATTATTAGCAAATTCTACTTGAATAATCATTTTTCCAATGGTATAATTCCATGTAAGTTGACGTTTTGAATTAATTGCTTCATAATATTGAACAAAATTATTTTCGGCTTCTTTAAGAGCACGAGGTAAAACGATATCAACTTTAGGGAAAGAAGGCCAATGTGAACGAGTATAAACATAAGGTGTAAAATCAAAACTATTATTATTGTAAACTGAAGCTTTGAATTCAGGTAAATTAGTTTTAGATGTTACATAGTCATTTAACATACCGTTCATTTTGATAATATAACTATTACCAAAGTTAATTTTAATAGAAGTGATTAAAGTGCGTTCAAATTCATCATCAACAATCTTTTCTTCATAAATGCGTTTAGCAAGATGAGTACGACAGTTTTCAATAAAAATATCTTTATCTTGAATAAAGTTTACAACTTCAATAACTTTATTAATAATATTTGTAATTTCATCTGATGAATTTCCAGTTTTTTCTCCAGTAACCTTTAAAATGGTATCAAGATAAATAGGGAAAGCATCATAAAATTTAAAATTTTCAAAAACTTTGTTAATAATATTTTTAGTAGTATTGCGAAGTGAATCGAGGAAAAGTGAATTATTCCTGAGACGTTTTTGTACAATTTCTTGATAAAGTTCATAAATCTGTAAAAATTTAGCTGATACTTCATTCATTAAAGCATTATTTTCAGCATTAATTGCAGTTAAATCATTCATAAAATGTGATGAAACATGTTCACCAAAAACACTAGCAAATTCTTTAATTCCTTCATCTTTAGGGATTAAACTCATAATATTGTAAAATATTTGTAAGTCATCCCATCTTTGATAATTTAAAATGAATGAAATACCATGTTCACTGTGAAGTAAAATATCACGATGAATATTTTTAACGGATTCTTCAATAAATATATTAATAAGAGTAGAATAAGAAGATGATTCAAAGAATCTCTTCATACGTTCTTCTTCTTTAACTTTAAAATTGTGAATAACTTGACAATATTCAATATTACCATTTTGGTCTCTCCAATTATTAACTTTTGTTTTAAAATATTCTCTTGAAAAATCGAAAAGATAGTTTTCAAAATAAAGTGTATACATAGATGATTCATCTTTAGTAGAAAGTTTAGTAAATATTTCCATCATAACTGAAAGTTGAGGAAGTTCACGAATAATAACATTATTGTCATTCTCTCTATAATAATTAATTTCATCAGCAACAATTTTCATTAATCTTGTTTTACAAGGTTCAAAAATTAGTTCTTTAAATTGAAGTGTTAATTGTGATTTAATATCATTTAATTTATTTGTATTAATATAAAATCTTTGAACATAAATAAAAAAGGAATGCATCCATTTCTTATATACATTTTCAAAAAGATTCCAATAGTTTAAATATGTTTTCATAAATAAAATTTCATTATCTTCTTTCATAATTAAATTGCAAATTTCTTTAAAAAATTGTTCAGTAATAGCTTTTTGAGCTTCATATAAATTTGAACTATATTCATATTGTCCTTTTTGAGTACATAAATCATAAATTGATGAATATACATTCATAAAAACATTATTATTAAATAATTTTTCTCCATTAGATAAAACTCTTACTCCACTGATATAATCAAAAAGAGGAGTTAAACCAACTTCAATAATTAAATTCCATGTTTCATCAAAAGGAAGATAAGTGTTTCCACTTTCGTCTTTTCTTTTAATTTGTTCAAGTTTGCTTTTAAAATCCATTTTTAACGTATTTTTGTTTTGTTATACATATATTAGTTGTCTTATTTTTTTTTTTTCATTTTTTTTATGATAATTAATTGTTTTTTTTACGTATATATAAAATTTTAATTTAGTTATATTAAAATTATAAAATAAAAAATAATTATATTATTTATTTAGGTGGTTTAGTACCCCAAAAATTAGCAGGCATTGTATTTACGTTAGGATATTTTGAATCAATAAGGATTTGATATTGAGAACGTACAGCAGGCATACGAGTATTATCATAAAAGAGAGGTCCATTAATATAATTTCTTTGATAAGGATATGTTAAAGTTCTAAAAGGTATTCCTTTACCTAATTGAATGATTTGAATATCGGACATAGGTTTTAAACCGGATTTAGAGCAAACTCTAATTTTAATTTGAGGAGGATTTAAAATAGTACCTAATTCAGTATAATAGGAATTAGGATATCTAATACTAAATGAAAATCTTCCATTTACAATTTCTACAACACCTTCATTTTCAGTATTTTCAAAAGCAACATGTTCATTTGGATAAGGTAATCCACTTCCACTAAAAGAACCATTATATGTTGGTGAATTAGCAGCAATATAATGAAGAACTAATTGTTGAGTAGCAGCCATCATTAATAAATTACCTTTTAACATACCAGAAACAACAAAAATAGCATTATTTTCTTTGTTCATAACATTTACATCACATAAAGGTAATTCTTTATAAATTGAACGCCATTTGGGGTTCATTGTTGAATCAGATTCTTCAAAAACTTTTTTTTTATAGGGATCTTCAAAATAGGATGTATTCATATTTGTATTAATATTCATTTATTTCTTATTTCTATTCATACATTCTATTTTTTTCTTTATTTTTATTTTATTTATTTTATTTATTTTTTATATTTTTATATTAATTATATTTTTTTATTAATTTATTATAGTTATAAAATGGATATTAAAGATATTAATTCAATTACAATTCCTGAAAATATTATTATTGAACATCTCTCTTTAGAAAATACTCAAAATGAAGTACTTAAAGAAAATGATGAAGTTAAAGAAAATGATGAAGTTAAAGAAAATGAAGAAGTACTTAAAGAAAATGAAGAAGAAGTTAAAGAAAATGAAGAAGAAGTAAAAGAAAATGAAGAAGAAGTAAAAGAAAATGAAGAAGAAGTTAAAGAAAATGAAGAAGAAGTTAAAGAAGAATATGAGATAGAGGAAAGAGAAATAATAAAATATGAAGAAGCAATAATAATGTTTGATTTAGATGGGACATTATGTAAATCAAGTTTTGAAATAGAGAGTAGAATGATAAATATTTTGGAAATGTTAAAAAAAAAATATAAATGTGATTTAGCAATTAATGGAGGAGGAACATATGAAAAAATATGTAAACAAATAGGAAATGGAATATCTTTATTTAAATATATATTTGCTGAATGTGGTTCAGTAGTATATGAAAATGGTAAATTAATACAAAAAAATAATTTATTAAATCATAAAAGTTATAATATGATACAAAAATTAATGAGATATTCAATGAAATTTATATCAGAAACTACATATGATATAAGTGGACATATGATAGATGTTAGAAATGGATTGGTTTATATATCAATGGTTGGAATGCAAGCAAATGAATATCAAAGAGAGATGTTTATGAAGGTAGATAAAAGAATGGAATTTAGAAAAAGATTATTAATACAATTAAATGAAAGAAAAGAAAAGATGATGTTGAATCAACCTAAAAATTTAGATATATCAATAAAGTATGGAGGTCAAGTAGGTATAAGTATATATCCAACAGAATGGGATAAAGTTCAATGTTTAAAACATGTAAAAAATTATAAGAATATACATTATTTTGGAGATAGACATCAGGAAGATGGGAATGATTATATAATAATAAATCATGAAAAAGTAATAGGTCATAAAATAGAAAGTCATGAAGAAACATATAAAGAGTTAGAAAAGATATTATATTTAGAATAAAATATAATGAATATAAAAAAAAATATTTTTTTTAAATAATTAATTATCAATAAATTCTGATAAAAATTTATTTTTATATGAATTAGGTGCATATTTTAAATATTTATCATCTTTAATTTTTTTCAAATTATTTTTTAAATTAATAAAATCACTTTCAAAATTATTAAAGTCATTTTTATTTTTTTTACGTAATTGAATAATTCTATCAAGATATGTAAATTTAAAAGGATCTGGATTCATAATTTCATTTGTACTTGGAAATTTAGCTCTAACTGGTATTTCTGCAAATTCAATTAAAATATTCAAATTATACCATGATACTTTTCGAGTAAAGAATTGTTCTAAAACAAAATTATTATTTTTTTCAATTTCTTCATCTAATTTCATAAATATAATATTATTAACAATATCAATAGCAATAGCTGTATCAGTAAATGAAACTAAAAATAAAAAATCAAGTAAATCAAATCTAAGAAAAGACTTATCATCATCTTTTAAAGAACGAATATTTTGATTAGTACAAACTAAAGGACTAGTAATAAATTTATTTGACATTAAATATTTAAAAGATGAAATTAAACTTTGAATACCTTCTAAATATTCATTTGTATCAATTTGACCATTTTTTTTCATAACATCAATATAAATATTATTAAAACCAATCAAACTACAAAACCTTTGTAATAATAATTTGTTGGAAAATAATAAATAATCTTTTTTATTAAATTTCATTATCATAAAATTATGTAAATAGTTCCATTGTTTATATTTAATTTCATGATTTTCAGTTAAATCCATAATATTATAGAAAATTTGACTTAATAATTGATTATTTTCAATTTTAATTTTTTGCAAAATAGCATATTCCATAATAGCTTCAAAACAAATATTAAAATAAGGATGTTCAACCATAGGTGCTAAAAATTTTGATAATTCTTCAACTTCTTCTTGTTTAGTTTTAGGTTTATTAGAATCATTATCAGTATTTTCCATATCAATTTTAATTTGATAAATAAAATATTCTTTTATATATTCAATATAACCAATACCAATAAAATATTCATCAAAATTAACAGTATCTAAAGTATTTTTTAATACTTCTTCTAATTCTATAGGTATACCATTTTTTTTTTCGCGTATATAGTCAATAATCCAATATTTTGGATTATTTTTAACTAAATCATTAATATCATTAATATCACATGAATTAGTTGATTTAAGTATATTTTTCTTTTTATTTTTTCCCATTTTAGGTAAATATTAATATAAATATATATATTAATATTATTTTAAATTTAATTTAATTAAGTAAATTATAAATATAAATATTTTTATTTTGATAAATGAAAAATGAACAAATGTGTTTATAAATAATAAAAAATTAGGTTATAATATATAGATTAAAATGAGTTGTTATTTTGTTGATAAAAATTTTTATAAAATAGATGATTTGGGTGCTTATGAAAAAAAATTAATAGAAAGATATGAAATAAATAATAATTTAGGTTATAATTATTTAATAGTTAAACTTAAAGAATATGAAAAATCAAATTTGGAAATGAAAAAAATAGATAGTTATGAGATAATTGAATTTATAGAATTTATAAAGAATAATGAAAATTATTATCGTATTTATAAAATATTATTAAAAGATAAATTAAAAGATATTGATGAAATAGAAGAGGAAAAAGATGAAAGAGCATATTTAAATATTTTAAAGGAGTTAATTGAAAAAGGTGATTATAGAGAGACAAGAAATGCAAAAACTTTTTCATTATTTGGTAGAACATTAAAATTTGATTTAAAAGATAAATATCCATTATTAACAACAAAAAAAACTTTTTTTAGAGGTGTTATTGAAGAACTTATTTTTTTTTTACAAGGTAAAACAAATTCAAAATTATTGGAAGATAAAGGTATTAATATTTGGACAGGAAATACTAATAAAGATTTTTTACAAAAAATGAATTTACCATATGATGAAGGAGATATGGGACCAATGTATGGATTTAATTGGTTACATTTTGGTGCAAAATATAAAGGAATGAATAATGAATATAAAGATGAAGGTGTAAATCAAATAAAAGATGTTATAAAATTATTAAAAAATGATCCACATAGTAGAAGAATATTATTTACAACATATAATCCTGAAGTAGCTAAAGAAGGAGTATTATATCCATGTCATGGTTTAATTTCACAATTATATATAAATGAAAGAGATGGATATAAATATTTATCATTAAGTACATATCAAAGAAGTGCAGATGCATTTTTAGGTTTACCATTTAATATTGCATCATATGGAGCATTAGTATATATTTTATGTAAAATATTAGGTTCAGAGTATAAACCAGATGAGTTAATAATAAATTTGGGGGATATACATATATATGAAAATCATGTAGAACAATGTATGGAACAGATATCAAGAAAAGGATATAAATTTCCTAAATTAGAAATAAAAGATTTTGTGGCGCAAAGCTTAGAAGAAGGTGATTTTTCTGGATTAAAATATGAGGATTTTGAATTAAAAGATTATAAAAGTCATAAATTAATTAAAGCGGAAATGGTGGCTTAGAATAATTTTTTTTGATCCATAATTCATAAAAAAGTTCAGGATGATTTTTAGAACGGTCAGATTCATAAAGAATATAATTATCAAGAAGAGCTAATTTTGGAAAATAAACATTGCCTTCATATGATTTATTTATTTTTGTTATATATACTAAATTAAGATTTAAATTAAGTAAAGCTTCTTCATAAATTTTTGTACCTCCAATAATAAAAATATTTTTATGAAAGTATTCATTATTATATTCAATTGCTTTTTTTAATGAATTTACATGAAAAAATCCATTTTCACAAATCATTCCATGAACTTCACGATTTATTACAATATTAATTCTATCTTTTAATGGTTTTTTTAAACATTTCATTGTTTTATATCCCATAATAACAGTTGAATGAATAGTTTTGTTGTGAAAATAATTAACATCTTCAGGATAATCCCATGGAAGTTCATAATCTTTACCTATTAAATAATTATTATCAAAAGCAACAATAAGATTAATAGGATATTTATTCATTTTTATCTAATATATTTAGAAAAAAATTTAATATAAAAAAAACGATTTATAATATAATTTATTTACAAACGCATTTATTTTTTGCTTTTAGATTTAGTTTTTTTACTTAATGATTTAGGTTTTTTTGTTTTAGATTTAGTTTTTTTCTTTTTTCCACCTTCAGATAATAAATCATATCCATTTATTAATGTACTAACATTTAAATTATTATTTCCTCCACGATGAGAACCACTAGCTGCTCTTATAATTCCGACTAATTCTTTAATAGATTTTGTTTGTGTATAAATAGTCATTGGTTTATCATTAGACCTGAAATGCATACCCCAACCTTCAGTACCTAATATAGAACCAAAGAAACTAACACCTAAACGAGATATTTTATAATCATAATTTTCGTCACATCCTAAAAACATTCCATCATCAATAATAATTTCTTCATGAGGACCTAATTGAATTGTTTCAAATGTAC
>JACCDO010657260.1_pt1 | contig 12843 bp, 12 predicted proteins | sample 7446101 | NCBI WGS metagenome assembly JACCDO01 (sample SAMN15323440, study PRJNA562643) | freshwater metagenome | isolation source: river surface water | place: USA:Blue River Watershed | collected 2017-08-16
GCCGCAAAGGCTTTGCGTATGGCGTCACCGGTCGTCCCGTCGCACAACCGCAATTGCTCAAGAGTGTCCTAGCCGGCATCGAGCTCGCGTATCAGAATCTGGATTCAGTAGAAGTCGGTGTCACCACCATCGATACTTACTTCGACACACTGGGTGGTATCAGCCGCGCAGTCAAGCGCGCCAAAGGCCCGGACGCTGAGATGGCACCCGTGTACATCGGTGACCAGACCCGCGGCGGTGGCACGGTGCGCACACTCTCCGAGCAAGTAGCGTTGGAAACCCGCACGCGCATGCTCAATCCGAAATGGTACGAAGGCATGCTCGCCCACGGCTACGAGGGCGTGCATCAGATCGAACTGCATCTGACCAACACCATGGGCTGGTCAGCGACCACAGGGCAGGTGCAGCCCTGGGTGTATCAGCAACTCACACAGACTTTTCTGCTCGACCCCGAGATGCGCGAACGACTCGCGCGTCTCAATCCATCCGCTTCAGCTCGCGTGGCGAGCCGGCTGATGGAAGCGTATGAACGCCAGTACTGGACACCGGACCAGGACACGCTTGACGCCATGCGTCGTGCGGGCGAAGAACTCGAAGACCGGCTTGAAGGTATCACCGAAGGAGTAAATCAATGAATGTAGCGACAGTTCCCGTTTCGGAAATCAAACGCGGACGCGCCGATGGCGAAGGCAGCGTCCAGGTACAACTGGATCCGAGCGTCAAGATCGGCAATGCCAAAGTCTTTGCCATTTATGGCAAGGGCGGTATCGGCAAGAGCACGACTTCATCGAATCTGTCGGTGGCGTTTTCGAAGCTGGGCAAGCGCGTGCTGCAAATCGGTTGTGATCCGAAACATGACTCGACGTTCACATTGACAAAAAAACTCATGCCGACCGTCATCGATGTACTGGAGTCGGTTGATTTTCACAGTGAAGAGCTGCGCGTCGAAGATTTTGTGTTCGAAGGCTATAACGGCGTGATGTGCGTTGAGGCTGGCGGCCCACCTGCAGGTACGGGATGTGGCGGCTATGTGGTGGGACAAACAGTCAAGCTGCTGAAAGAACATCACTTATTGGATGACACCGACGTGGTGATTTTTGATGTGCTGGGTGATGTGGTGTGCGGTGGTTTTGCTGCACCTTTACAGCATGCAGATCGCGCGTTGATTGTTACGGCCAATGATTTTGATTCCATCTTTGCGATGAATCGTATTGTGCAAGCCATTGGCGCTAAAGCAAAGAATTACAACGTGCGTTTAGGCGGTGTAATTGCCAATCGTTCGGATGCAACGGATCAGATCGATAAATTTAATGCGCAAATTGGATTACAAACGATGGCGCGCATTCCATCACTGGACATCATTCGTCAAAGTCGTTTGAAAAAAGCGACGCTGTTTGAAATGGATGATTCACCAGATGTACGCATGGTGCAAAACGAATACATGCAATTAGCCGCACGTCTTTGGGCAGGTACTGATCCATTGATCTGTCAGCCTATGAAAGACAGAGATATTTTTGATTTGCTGGGATTTGATTGATCAGCTTGTTTTAAATAATTACTACTAACCGTTTAAGAACCCCAGAAAGGGGACATGATGGAAAATTCCAGCTACCAGGAAAAGCGCGACCGGTTAGAAGAATACTTTGATCGCACGGCTGCTGATCAATGGGCCAAGCTCACGTCGGATGCGCCGGTCTCGGGCATACGCAAGACCGTGCGTGCGGGTCGCGATCGCATGCGCGAAACGTTACTCAGTTGGTTGCCAGACGATTTGCATGGCCAACGCATTTTAGATGCGGGTTGCGGAACCGGTGCGTTAGCGGTGGAATTGGTCAAGCGTGGTGCAGAAGTGGTTGCGATTGATTTGTCGCCGACCTTAGTGCAACTAGCGCGTGAGCGTATGCCGAAAGATTTGGGCAAAGGTAAATTGGAATTCATCGCTGGCGATATGCTGTCAACCAGTTATGGTCGCTTTGATCATGTGGTGGCAATGGACTCAATGATCCACTACGAAAAGCATGACATGGTTCAAGGTTTAGGCGGCTTGGCGCAGCGCACTAAGCAATCCATCTTGTTTACCTTCGCTCCTAGCAATCCGATTCTCGCGACGATGATACGTGTGGGCCGTATTTTCCCGCGTGGTGATCGTGCGCCGTTTATTGAGCCGGTGTCCGAATCAGCGCTGCGTGATGAAATTGCTATCGCCGCTAAATTGGTGGGCTGGAAGACGGGTAATACAGAAAAAATTTCTAGTGGGTTTTATACATCGCAAGCGATGCAATTGGTACTGGCGTAAAGCCTTTTTACCTAAATGCATTAGCGCTGTTTTTTACGACGGCAGACTGCCGAAAAAAACATTTCAGCGCAAGGAGAGAGATCATGAATAACACAACTACTGAAATCAATTCAGTCGCCGATGCCAATCGTAAAGCGGTGACGAATACAATTTTTTCGCCGCGTTTTTACACGACTGATTTTGAAGCGATGGATAAGCTCAATATTGAGCCTGTGCGCGCCGAGTGGGATGCCATGATGGCTGAATACGAGGGCGATAACAATCATGATCACTTTCAGCGTGACGCGACTTTTGCTGATGAGGCGCGCGAGTTGGCTGCGAAAATGTCGCCTGAACTGCGTCAGGAATTTTTAGATTTTCTGGTCAGCTCATTGACATCAGAATTTTCTGGCTGTGTGCTGTACAACGAAATCAAGCGTAACGTAACTAATCCCGATATCAAGCAGTTGATGGAGTACATGGCGCGCGATGAGTCACGCCATGCGGGCTTTATTAATTCATCGTTGAGAGATTATGGTTTGGGTATTGATTTGGGCGACTTAAAGCGCACCAAGAAATACACCTTCTTTAAGCCTAAATATATTTTCTATGCGACGTATTTGTCCGAGAAAATTGGCTATGCACGCTACATTCGTATTTTCCGTCAATTAGAAAAACATCCTGAGAAGCGTTTTCATCCTATCTTCCGCTGGTTCCAGCGCTGGTGTAATGATGAATTCCGTCATGGTGAATCATTTGCATTGATCATGCGTGCTAATCCGAATTTGCTGCGCGGCGGGAACCTGTTGTGGATACGTTTCTTCTTGTTGGCTGTATACGCCACCATGTATGTACGTGACCATACTCGCCCTGAATTAAAGCAAGCGATGGGATTGGAGCCAACTGAATACGATTTCGATGTGTTCCGCATCACGAATGAAATCACCAAACAAGTATTCCCGATTTTGTTGGATATTGACCATCCCGCTTTCCGCGCTAATTTAGATCGGCTGTTTGCTTGTTCGCAGCGCGCCGATGAAGGAATGAAAGCAGGTGGTGTGTTGGGTTATGCACGCAAAGCATTGTGGAGCGTGGCGGGCGCGGCCGTATTTGCGCGCATGTTCTTTATCCCCGTGATTTCCAACCGATTGCCTGACACGGCACGTATGGTGCCAGCCTGGTAAATTTTGGATGACAGTAGTGCATGCCGAGCGTGTGTATGCACTCATCATTCATTAACAATGAATAGGCTTTAAGTTTGTAATGAGCCAGTATTTACTTCCTGCAGCGTTCACGCTGTTTGTTTGGTGGTTTTCGACGGGGGTAATTTTGTACCTCGGTCGACTGCCGAGCTGGACATTCAAATGGACGATGTTGAAATCTACTTTGCTGTTGGGTTTCGCATTAGTGGGTTTGTCTATTTCCGCGTCGAGTGCGACCGTATCGTCAGCGTACTGTGCGTTTACGTGTGCCTTGCTGATATGGGGTTGGCAAGAAATTGCTTTTCTTTTGGGCTATGTAACGGGTACGCGTCGTAGTGAGTGTCCGGAAGATAGTCATGGCTGGAAGCGTGCTTGGCATGCCACCGAAGCGATCTTGCATCATGAGTTTGCTTTAGTGGTATTAGCGATACTCGTGTTTGCGGTGAGCTGGAATAAACCGAATCAAACCGGTTGGTGGACGTATTTGGTTTTGTGGACGATGCGTTTGTCAGCTAAGCTAAATTTATTTTTAGGCGTGCGTAATCTTTCAGAAAATTTTCTGCCAGCCCATCTCTCGTATTTACAAAGTTATTTCACCCGACGTTCATGGAATTGGCTGATGCCAATTTCTGTCGCAGCCGCTGTTACGGTGCTTGTGCCTTTGTGGATGGCGGTATCTGTTCAACCGGCTGACGGATTTGCAGCGACTAGTTTATGTTTGGTAGCGGGTCTGCTGACCTTAGCAGTGGTTGAACACATATTCATGATCTTGCCACTACCTACCACTTGGCTATGGAAATGGGGCATGCGCGCGAAAGCCTAATACACAGGCTGTCACACGCAATTTGGCAAATAATTTCGACAAATTATTTCTTACCTAGTTCGTCATCCATATACGCACGCACTACATCATCGTAGTTAGTGTCGCGAACAAATCCCATACTTTCTCCGCGCGCGGTGATGAAATCACCAGGCCATGTGCGCACGAGTTTCATAATCGCCGCATCTTCTTGCCACTGAATGAGTTTGACAGGATCTTCACCCGCGACTCGACCCATCGCCGCAACCATCTCACCCACGGTAATGCTCAGGCCAGGTAGATTCACCGCACCTGCACTACCAAAGACAGCGCCATCCACTTCATGCGCATGGATTAAGTTATTAACAGTGCTACGTGGTGAGAGTACCCACATGCGGGTGTTGGCAGGCACTGGACAAATTGAAGCGACTCCGTTTAAGGGCTCACGAATAATGCCGCTGGCAAAACTGGATGCCGCTTTGTTAGCTTTGCCAGGGCGTACCGATACCGTGGGCAGACGCACTGAGCGACCATCCACAAAACCTTTGCGTGCGTAGTCAGTCACCATCAATTCGCACATCGCTTTTTGCGCACCGTAGGAGCCTTGCGGAGTAGCGGGTGTGGTGTCGAGTACTTTGGCTGGCAGATCACCACCAAACACGGCCACGGAACTGGTGAATACAAAACGTGGTTTATTGCCGTTGCGGCGCGCTTGCTCAAGCAAGATTCGCGTTGCATCGAGATTGATGCGCATACCTAAATCAAAATCACTTTCAGCTTCACCGCTGACCACTGCTGCTAGATGAAACACGGTTTGAATTGAGGGAGTAAGCGCACGCGCCACACTGGCGGCATCGGAGACATCACCGGTCATCGATACGATGCGGGGGTCGGTAAATCCTTGTGCAGCGACTTGATCTAGCAGCACGATACGGCTGAGGGTGTGCTGTTTGCCGTCTGGGCCGGCGAGCGTTCCGCGTTCGAGTAATTTTTTTGCGAGTTTGACACCCAAAAAGCCTGCGCCGCCGGTAATTAAAACGTCCATCGTGGTCTCCGCGATTGTTATAAGAATTTATGTGCGGATAGTGTAATGGATGTGGAGGAGAGTTTGATTTATCGTGACTTCTGAGCAGTTAAATTAAATTTTCCAGGCGGGTCGTTTTTGTAATGCCTGTTCTAGTAGCAGTGCGATATCTTCTTGTCCGCCCGCTCGGGCTTGTTGTACCAGTTTCGCACATAGGCCTGTGCGGCGATCGGTAGATTGTTGAAGTATGTAGCTCACAACGCTGAGCTGTCCTTTACTCACAGCAAGTGTTAGTGCTGTGTCGTTTTCATCTTCCCACGTCAAATTAGCGCCGTATTTAATTAGTAATTCAGCCGCCTTAATTCGGTTGTGTTCTATCACGACTATTAAGGGGGTGATTGATTTATGGTTAAAGCAATTTGGGTTGGCTCCATAGCTTAATAAATAGTCCAACATGGTGGTGTCTGTCAGCGTGATCGCGGTGAACAACACGTTATCACCATCGATATCGGTGGCGTTGATATTGGCTTCTTGACTTAACATCCACTCTATCAACGAGTAAGCTTGATTTTTTACCGCACTCGCTAAAGGTAAGGTGCCTACGGCCTGAAGATGATTGAGTAGTTTTATATTGTTTTGAACGATTTCTTTGGTAGCACTCAAATTACCTCGCTCAATGCGTGTGGCGAGAAGTTGAGTGATTAGACAATCATCATGTGGATTCGGTAACAGAGTGCTTTCTTTTGAGGTCAGCTCAATACCGGCTAACAATAGTCGAGCTTTATCAATTGGGCTGCCTTCGCATAACTTGATTGAGCGTAGACGTTCTAAGTCACGCAGAGATTTGGGCGCATGCAGTGTTAAAGGCTGCTGAAGATCGCCGCCGAGTAATGTCATGCAATCACCGCGTGCTAAACCCGCCAGATAAAACAAGGTAAAAGGATCCGCTTGCTCATCATTGGATTCACACAGCTCCAAGTAGCTTCCTATGACTTCTAACGACACACCGAAATGATTGACTGAGGTGATTTTTGAGCTGGAGTACAAAATAAACCAGCCCGACTTCCAGAGAGGCGTGCCCGGTTTGATTTCTTCCGCTAATGCTTTGGAGTTACAACTCACAATATGAATGAATGGTAGTACTTTAGCTATTGAATCGATGGTTTCTGCTGACGGGGAAAGTAGTTTTTCTAGCCATTCTTTGGAAAAAAATTCACGCCTTTCGCTCTTGCCTGCGACAAAGCGATGTCTGCGCTCACCTTTGCAGCCAGAGCTAGTCCCATGAACATGCAGCATGAGGTGGCTAGATCGCTTGCTGATAGTTCTAAGGTGCTGGTGGACTGCAGCAATGGCATTGTTTGCAGTATCGAATTCAAGTACATGTTTTTCGAGATGACTGATTTTTGCTATTCGTGTACAAAATTTAATGGAGTTGCCATCAATTTCTTTGTCGTAGAGGTAAATAAAAGCAGGATGGGTGTCTGATGTATCGGCGGTTGAAATCGCTGTTCGCGGAATGAACGGTTTATCGGTGACAGTCATAATTTTTATCTCGGGTCGGCTGTTGTGCACAACGTATAGCTACTGTGTACCTTTTATCCAGCCGAGGTTCCGCCATTGTGCGTATCAGCTACTGGCGGTCGTGAGCTAATCTCTTGTCGAAAAATATTTTCTACTGGTGGATCATCGTGCACGGTTAGCTGTAATTTGTTTTCGTTGGCACGGTGTAGTACGCGTAATTCATCGCCGACGATTTCTGTCGTGTGCCGTTCAATACTGTCCTTACCGACCCATTTGCGCGTTTGCAGATGACCTTCCAAATAAATTAACGTGCCTTTTTTCAAATGCTGCGCTGCTAGCTCGGCAAGTCGTTTATACAAAACCACCCGATGCCACTCCGTCGCATCGCGTCGGGCGCCGGTGGATTTGTTTTTCCATGATTCGCTAGTGGCGACGGATAAATGAGCGACCAACTCACCACTGTTCATGGTGCGTATATCGGGATCCTGACCGAGATGGCCAATCAAAAGGGCTTTATTCAGTGTTCCGGTCATCGTTGTTTCCGTGGATAAGAGACGTGGGGATGGACGTCATGATGTCGCTGCCAAATAGCGAAGGTGCTGTGATGATTCAAGGCTAGTGCAAGGTCTGGCTGCGCTGGGGCAGAGGAGATGCAGAAAGCTAGCTGCCAGAGGCAAAAGCGTCGGGTAAAAATGTCTAGTCAGCCTGACACTTCGAGGTGTACAGTAAGCACTGTAGCCGTCTGAGTGAGTGCTATTACTAAAAAAATAACTCACTCGATAGGCTTTCGACCCAGAAGTGGGTGATGGGGGACGGGGTGGAAAAATTCTTCGCGGGCACCGGCCTGATCGATGTGGTGCTAGCGGCCACGCTACTGGAATGGATGGCGCTAGAAATGTGGTGGCGCATCACTGGCAGAGGGCTGAATCCAGTCGAGTTGCGTTTGGTGCTCTTAGCCGGTTTAGCTTTGATGCTGGCTGTGCGTACCGTCTTGATGGCCTTGCCCTGGTTTGTGACTGCGCTACTTCTTTCTGCCGCCGGTCTGGTGCATTTGGCTGACCTTAGGCGGCGTTGGTCTGTTTCATCGAGCTGAGTTTTTTCGGAGAAGATTTTCATGCGTTTGAGTTTTCCTTTTTCTGCCATCGTCGGGCAGGAAGAAATGAAACAAGCGATTTTGGTCGCCGCGGTTGATCCCGGTGTTGGTGGGGTATTGGTCTTTGGTGATCGTGGCACCGGTAAATCGACCGCGGTGCGTGCACTCGCTGCCATGCTGCCGAAAATGCGTGCTATGGCTAGCTGCCCTTATGGCTGCGATCCTGAGCCGGGCACGCCTTCATGCAAAGAATGTGCGCCACTAAAAACTAAAGGCAATCCAAAAACAATTTTGCGTGACGTACCTGTCGTTGATTTACCTTTGGGTGCAACGGAAGATCGTGTCGTTGGTGCGCTGGATTTGGAGCGCGCTTTATCGGATGGCGTCAAAGCGTTTGAACCCGGATTATTAGCGCGCGCTAATCGCGGATTTTTATATATTGATGAAGTCAATCTACTTGAAGATCATTTAGTGGATTTGCTGATTGATGTCGCCGCTTCGGGCGAGAACATGGTCGAGCGTGAAGGTTTATCGATACGCCATCCAGCACGTTTTGTATTAGTCGGTAGCGGTAATCCTGAAGAAGGTGAGCTGCGTCCGCAATTGCTCGATCGTTTTGGTTTGGCCGTTGATGTGACAACACCCACCGATATCAAACTACGCATAGAAGTCATTAAGCGACGCGATACCTTTGAGCGTGGCCCTGAAGCTTTTGTTGAACAGTGGCGCAAAGAAGATGAAAAAATTCGACGTCGTATTGTTGCAGGTCGCAAGCGACTCGACGAAGTACAAGTGCCTGATGCAGTACTCGAGCGCGCTGCTGAATTGTGTATGGCATTAGGTACCGATGGCTTGCGTGGCGAACTCGCGTTAATGCGTGCAGCGCGTGCCTTAGCAGCGTATGAAGGTGATACGGTGGTCACAGTCGATCATTTAAAACGTATGGCTGCGCCAGCTTTGCGACATCGTCTGCGTCGTAATCCTCTCGATGATTCCGGTTCCGGCACACGTGTGGCGCGTGCAGTGGACGAAGTGTTTGCTACTCATTCTAAGTAGCACTGAATCACTAATCGTTTGCACGTGTAATGTCTGATTCCAGCGACTCCCTAGAGCACGATACTGACGGCCCCAGCACCTGGTCGCTGGCGGTTCATGCTGCTGCGCTATTGGCGATTGATCCGGTTGGTTTGGTGGGTGCACGTATACATGCGGGTGCGGGTCCAGTGCGTGATGCATGGATGAGTTTGCTGCAAACGCTGATGGGCGACTCTGCGTGGAAACGCATGCCGGTCAACATTACGGATGAACGTTTATTGGGTGGTTTAGATTTATCCGCCACCTTATCTGCCGGTCGTCCGATCTTGCAGCAAGGTGTATTAGCCGATGTGAATGGTGGAACCTTGATACTCGCCATGGCTGAGCGTCTACCTTCTGCAACGGGTGCTAAGTTAGCGCAAGTGATGGATAGTGGTGAAATTCATATTGTTCGCGATGGTATCGATCAACGCCGTGATTCACGTTTTGCAGTGATCGCTTTAGATGAAGGTGTTAGCGAAGAAGAGGTGTTACTGCCTGGTCTGCGTGATCGTCTGGCATTTGATTTGGATTTACGTTCTGTATCGTGGCAAGAGGTGCGCGACTATCCGGCTAATTTAATTTCACAACAAGAGATAGCTGCAGCGCGTGCACGTTTGTCGGATGTGACGATCAATGATGACTTGCTCGATGCGTTGTGTGGAACGGCGATGGCTTTGGGTGTGGATTCAGCACGAGCGACATTGATGACGCTGTCTGCTGCGCGTGCTAACGCTGCATTGAGTAGTGATCTTGACGTGGGAAGCAATGATGTGCGCGCAGCGGCTGAATTAGTGCTGGCACCGCGCGCCACGCGTTTGCCGCCGGTATCGCAACCTGAATCAAGCTCTGAGCAAGAACAAGAAAATCAGCAAGAACCGGATCAACAGCCAGAGCAAGAGCCGCCGCCGGAAGAGGATTCGCAGCAGTCTGAACCTGATCCATCGACTGAGCAAAATCCGCAAGCACTCGAAGATCAAATACTCGAAGCGACTAAAGCTGCGATACCTGCAGGTTTGTTATCGCAATTACTCGCAGGTGGTATGCAACGTCGCGCTAGCAGTGGTAAATCAGGTGCTGCTGTTAAAGGTGGTTTGCGTGGTCGGCCTTCCGGTTCGCGTCGCGCGATGCCCGCGCATGGAAGTCGTTTGCATTTAATGGATACCTTGCGCGCTGCGGCACCGTGGCAAAAAATTCGTAAAGCCACAGCAAAAAATCAGCACGCAAAAATTCAAGTGCGAGCAGAAGATTTTCATGTGGCGCGCATTAAACAAAAAACCGCGACAACGACCTTGTTTGTGGTTGATGCGTCCGGTTCATCAGCATTGAATCGTCTAGCGGAAGCGAAGGGTGCCGTGGAATTATTGCTGGCGGATTGTTATGTGCGGCGCGATCAAGTTGCGCTGATTGCCTTTCGCGGTAAGCAAGCGGAGTTGTTGTTGCCGCCTACACGTTCATTAGTTCGCGCTAAGCGTAGTTTGTCGGGTTTGCCCGGCGGTGGTGGCACACCACTCGCTACCGCGATTGATACTGCTGCGTCAGTCGCAGAAGGTTTGCAACGACGTGGAATAACGCCGGTGATTGTGTTGCTCACCGATGGGCGCGCGAATGTGGCGCGTAGTGGTAGTGGTGGTCGTGAGTTAGCGTATTCCGAAGCGATGGAAGCCGCACGACAACTCGCCGTGATGCACATGTCTGTTTTGTTTATCGACACCTCACCTCAACCACAAAAGCCAGCTGCTGATCTTGCCGCTGCAATGCGTGCGCGATATTTGCCATTACCCTTTGCGGGAGCGGCCTCGGTGTCGTTAGCCGTGCGCGCTGCGGCATTGGATGGAGCGCGTTGAAGTGAGTCAGCGCTTGGATTGGGAAACGGATGGTCGTGATTGGCCCAATCGCGCACAGAGTCATTTCGTCAAAGCCGCTGGCCTAACGTGGCATGTGCAGCAATTTGGATTGAAGTCTTCGAATGAATTCAACGCAAAAAAAATTTTACTCTTGCACGGCACGGGATCGACATCGCATACATGGCGTGATGTAGCGCCTTTGCTGGCGCTGCGTTATCACGTGCTTGCGATTGATATGCCTGGTCATGGATTTACGTCTATGCCGTCTTCAGAAGAACAATCGCTGAATGGAATGGCGCGCAAGGTCGCGGAGTTATTGCGTGTGATGTCGTTTACGCCAACGCTGGTGGTGGGACATTCTGCCGGTGCGGCAGTCGCTGCACGCATGCTGTTGGATGGTGCCGTTGCACCCGCTGCTATGGTGAGTTTGAATGGTGCGTTTATAGGTTTTGGTGGATTAGCGGGGCAGTTGTTTTCACCGATCGCACGCTTGCTGTCTGCGGGTTCATTTGCCGCACGATTTTTTGCCTGGCAAGCGACGGATTACAGCGTCGTTGAAAAATTAGTGCGCAGTACTGGATCGGTATTAGATCCTTTAGGTATGAAGTTGTATGCGCAGTTAGTGCGTAATCCAGGTCATGTATCGGCAGCGTTGGCGATGATGGCGAATTGGGATTTGGATTCATTAGAACGTGAATTACCTCAACTGATTTTGCCAGTGTGGTTAGTCGCCGCAGAAAATGATTTAACCGTGCCGCCATCCCAAGCGACCAAGGTGGCGCGTTTATTAGCTAACGCGCGCCAAGTTGTGTGGCCGATGCTGGGCCATCTGGCGCATGAAGAAAGCCCAACACAATGCGTCAAGCTAATTGATCAAGTCATGCAGAGCTGATCGGTTCAACCAATCGCAATAGTTGCGTTGATTGAGATAGTGGTCGCAATCGTCGTAACGATTTTCTTTTGGCCGTGGCCGTCATTTTGGACGGCTTCTATTGCTAAAGACTTTTGAGTAAGGCAGCGTCTCAGACTGTGCGTCCAGCGCGCGAGCAACTTCCTTGCTTTTACGAATGTGGAGATTCAGGGTCCGATCATTTTTAAAGTCTTCGATAGAAATTTTTCGCCTACTCATGAGTACTCCCCATTTACAAGTTCCCTTGCAGTTTTCGTCGAGTTGGTCGGACTGGAAAAATAGGGTCAATCTCTCATGAGGATAATGAATGCATGTGCCTGGTGTGCATTCCTCGGCATGCGCTATGGCTTCGTGTAAACCCTTTTTAATGCGTTTGTATGCTTTGCTCATGATGGTCGCCAATGTTTATTGGCCGTTGCTAGTCAGGAGCAAGCATCCTACGAGTGAACTAATTTATTCGTAGCGTAAGTAGGTCGTCATGCTTGGGTTGGTGTGTACCAACCCCATTCCCATGCTTCTTCACATGCGCTTTAACAACACTCCACCGATACTAATGGGTCCGTTACCGACACCTTGCAATTGAAAAATTCCAGCGATCTCGGCAGGACCTGTGCCGCTGCTGCCTGCACCCACGGCGCCATAAAAGCGACCCGAAGCACCACCACTGACGGTTGTGTTCGATGCAATGCCACTGAAGTAATTGGCAAACTCTGCGCTACCTAAATTGAGTGTGCTGGTGAGTGATACGGGAACGACAGTCAAGCTACTGTCATTAACTCGGGTGCCACTAAAAATGAGTGTGACGGTACGAGTAGAAAAATCCACAGTAGCTTCGACTTGCCCAACAATGACTTGTGATTCCAAATTTTTGTCATAGGTAAACCAGCCATGCAAACTGCCTGTGTAACGCACGACACCTGAACTGGGTAGGGTGCTGACATCGGTAGTATCACCAAAGGCAACAAAGCCGCGCCGCATTTTATTGTGTTCGTTGTTTCCATTCCATTCAGTGATCAGCACGCTGTCTTGCGTGACCCAACTACCGAGGTTGGCGCTGGCGTAACTCCACTGGTGATAATCGCGATACCCCTTAAAGCC
>JACCDO011508900.1_pt1 | contig 12843 bp, 12 predicted proteins | sample 7446101 | NCBI WGS metagenome assembly JACCDO01 (sample SAMN15323440, study PRJNA562643) | freshwater metagenome | isolation source: river surface water | place: USA:Blue River Watershed | collected 2017-08-16
AAAGTTGTGAAAAAGTATTTATCTGCGGGCTTTCAATGGGTGGCGGAACAACACTTAACGTGGCAACCCGTTATTCAAAGCAATTAGCTGGAATCATTCTCGTAAATCCGATGATTCACGTGAAGTTTATTCCTCATCAATTGGCTTGGGTTATCTCTCGCTTCCAGAAGCTGCGTGATTCTGTTGGCGATGACATCAAACGTCCGGGTATCACTGAGTACGGTTATGACTCACTTCCTGCTGTTGGTGTGTACCAACTTCTGAAGATGCTTTCTTATACGCGCAAGCGCCTTCACGATGTTACTGCGCCATTGCAGCTCTTCCATAGCGTGGATGATCACACGCTTCCCGTTTCCAATACTGAGATCATCATGCAGGGAGTAGGTTCACGCGATAAGAGTCGAATTGAACTCGTCAATAGCTATCACGTAGCTACGCTCGATTATGATCAAGAGATCATCTTCGAGAATTCACGAATCTTTATTGAATCGCACTCATAACTCGACCTGCCGCAACAAATTCGGTCGCAGCTTCCAATTCTGGCGATAGGTATCTATCAGGACCAGGACCTGGCACAGTCTTGCGAAGTTGCGAGATTACCTTCTGTGAAGCAGGGCTTGGAGTAAGTGGGGCTCGAAGTTCAATGGCTCGCGAAGCGGTAACCAATTCAATGGCAATAATTCGAGTGAGATTATCAACTGCCTTACGCAACTTGCGCGCAGCAGACCAACCCATCGATACGTGATCTTCTTGCATCGCAGAAGACGGAATTGAATCGACGCTAGCGGGGGATGCAAGTCGCTTGTTCTCACTTACCAGCGCTGCCTGCGTGTACTGCGCAATCATCAACCCTGAATCTACGCCTGGGTCATCGGCTAAGAATGGCGGCAAGCCTGCGCTTCGATTCTTATCGAGAGCTCTATCTGTACGACGTTCAGCGATACTTCCAAGATCTGCAACAACAATCGCTAGGAAGTCGAGAACATAAGCAACGGGTGCACCATGAAAGTTTCCATTGGATGAGATTCGTCCATCTGTAAGTACGACAGGGTTATCGATAACTGCTGAAAGTTCTCGTAGCGCAACTGTTGCGGCATATTCGATGGTGTCTCGAACTGCGCCAGCTACTTGTGGTGCGCAGCGGAGAGAGTAAGCATCTTGTACTCGATCATCGTTATCTAAATGAGAGGCAACTATTCCTGAATCTTTTAGAGTAGCCAGCATTCGCGCTGCACTTTCAGCTTGACCAGGATGCGCACGTAGTGGTTCATGGAGTTCAGGGATAAATACGCGATCTGTTCCAAGCAGTCCTTCAACGCTCATCGCAGCAACAACATCAGCTGAATTAACAAGTGTGCGCAGATCTTCGATAGCAAGAATTAACATTCCAAGCATTCCATCGGTGCCATTGATGAGCGCCAGGCCTTCCTTTTCAGCCAACAGAACAGGTGTGATATCTGCTTCTGCAAGGAGATCGGCAACGGGACGTTGAACTCCATGTCGGTCAGTTGCTTCTCCTTCACCCATAAGAACTAGAGCGCAATGGGCAAGCGGTGCTAAATCTCCGCTACAGCCGAGTGAGCCAAATTCCCGAACCAGGGGAGTAATCCCAGCGTTGAGTAGCGCTGCCATTGTCTGCGCAATAACTGGTCGCACACCAGTTTTACCTGAGGCGATAGTTTTCAGGCGCAGAGCCATCAATGCGCGAACAACCTCACGTTCTACAGGGTCACCAACACCGGCTGCGTGTGAACGAATGAGAGAGCGTTGCAATTGGGTGCGAAGCTCTTGTGAAACATGTCGATTAGCTAAAGCACCGAACCCGGTAGAGATTCCATAGACCGGGGTATCTGAAGCTGCGAGTCCTTCGACATGGTCACGTGAACTTTGCATTGCAGCAATTGACTGCGCAGAGATTGAAACAGTGGCGTTATCTCGCGCGATTGCAACGAGATCCTTGAAAGTCATTCCTGACGTTGAGATAACTACTTCTGCCATGTTGTCACTGCTCTTCCTGATTTGTAGGTACTGTGAACGAGATTTACTCCTGGGCGATAAGCAAGATGGATGTAGGACGGAGCGTCTAGGAGAACCAGATCAGCCTTCATTCCAACGCGCAGTTGTCCAATGTCATCGCGGCGAAGGGCCTGTGCTCCTCCAAAAGTTGCCGCTAGAACAGCTTCCTCAACAGTGAACCCTAAGAGGCTTACAGCAGTTGCAATACAGAAGGGCATTGATGTCGTATAGCTGGAACCGGGATTGCAATCTGAAGCGATTGCGACAGTTGCTCCTGCATCGAGAAATTTACGACCCAGATGTGGCTGAAGGTGTGTAGAGAATTCAGCGCCGGGCAGAAGAGTTGCGACAGTGGAACTTGAAGCAAGGAGTTCAATATCGGCAGCAGTTGAATTACTGAGATGGTCAGCTGATGCAGCGTTGAGTGAGACAGCAAGTTGCACGCCTTTACCCGCTTCAAGTTGGTTCGCATGAATTCGAGGGATCATTCCATGCGCCATACCTGCTCGAAGGATTGCTTCGGATTGTTCAGCCGTGAAGGCGCCTCGATCACAGAAGACATCGATCCACTTTGCCTGTGATGCAGGAACGATGGATTCAATAATGAGTTTTACATAACCATCTGGATCCGTCGCAAATTCTTCAGGAATTACATGAGCAGCCAGCAAAGTAGTTTCATCTGTGAAACTGTTGGCAATTTGAATCGAGCGGAGTTCATCCACTTCGGTCAATCCGTAACCAGATTTGATCTCCATCGTTGTCGTACCCGTCGAAAGCGCGTCATCGAGTAGGCGCTGGGCATTGGCGTGGAGTGCTGCGTCTGTAGCAAATCTTGTCGCTTTTACGGTCGAAGCTATTCCGCCTGCCGTGTATTTCTGTCCATGAGAACGAGCCGCAAATTCGTCGGCGCGATCACCGGCGAATATCAGATGCGAATGAGAATCAACAAAACCAGGAAGAAGTGTCCTATCTGAGCAATCTATTTCCTGGTCAACACCTGATGGGGTTGATCTGGAAATAGATGCAATGACTCCATCTTCTACAACAACTGTCGCGCCATTAATTACTCCAAGCTGCCCGTTTTCGCGGGTGCCATCATTGGTGACAAGTGTTGCGATATTGGTGAAAGCTACTGAGCTCACTTGATAGGCGCACCGTTCATCATCGGCACGTGAACGCCCTTATCAATGGCAACTTCCTTAGCGTGTTCGTAACCCGCATCAACATGTCGGATCACTCCCATACCTGGGTCATTAGTGAGAACTCGCTGGAGCTTCTGCGCGGCTAATGGAGTTCCATCAGCAACACTAACTTGCCCAGCATGAATTGAGCGACCGATACCGACGCCACCACCATGATGGATAGAGACCCATGATGCGCCGGATGAAATATTGATCATCGCATTAAGCAATGGCCAGTCAGCGATTGCATCGGAGCCATCGAGCATCGCTTCTGATTCGCGGTAGGGCGATGCAACGCTTCCACAATCTAGGTGATCTCGACCAATAACAATCGGAGCGCTTACTTCACCGCTAGCAACGAGGTCATTAAATTTCAGCCCCGCCTTATCGCGTTCGCCATAACCAAGCCAGCAAATGCGCGCCGGTAGCCCTTCAAACTCAACGCGATCTTGTGCCATCTTGATCCAACGATGCAGGTGCTTATTTTCAGGAAATAGATCCAGAACAGCTTGATCAGTACGAGCAATATCTTTTGGATCTCCAGAGAGTGCGACCCATCGGAAAGGACCCTTGCCTTCACAGAAGAGCGGGCGAATATATGCGGGAATGAACCCTGGGAATTCGAAGGCGCGTTGATAACCACCTTGGCGGGCTTCGTCGCGAATCGAGTTTCCGTAATCAAAGACAACAGCGCCCTTATCCTGGAAGTTGACCATCGCCTCAACGTGCTTAGCCATCGATTCCTTGGCACGCTTTGCGAAGTCAACTGGATTTCGTTCGGCGCTATCGCGTGCATCGTTGATATCGATACCTTCAGGAATATAGAAGAGCGGATCGTGCGCTGAAGTTTGATCGGTGACAATGTCGATCGGAACGCCCATTGCAAATAATTGAGGAAGAACAGTGGCGCTATTGCCAACGAGACCGATGGAGATTGCCTTCTTCTCATTCTTAGCTTTAACCGCCATCGCTACGGCATCTTCAAGATTGTCAGCGATCACATCGAGGTAGCGCTTTGTCACACGTCGCTTGAGTCGTGACCCATCAATATCGACAATGAGACATGTTCCCTCATTCATCGTGACAGCAAGTGGCTGTGCGCCACCCATTCCGCCGCAACCACCTGTGACAGTAAGTGTGCCTGCCAGAGTTCCACCGAAATGCTTTTCAGCAACGGCTGCGAAAGTTTCGTAGGTTCCTTGAAGAATTCCCTGAGTACCGATGTAAATCCAAGAACCAGCTGTCATTTGACCGTACATAGTCAGCCCTAAATCTTCGAGGCGACGAAATTCCGGCCAGGTTGCCCAATCTCCAACGAGATTTGAATTGGCTAGGAGAACACGCGGAGCCCATTCGTGAGTTTGAAAAACGCCAACGGGCTTTCCAGATTGCACCAACATTGTCTCGTCATCTTTCAGATGCGTAAGTGTCTTAACAAGAGCATCAAAAGATTCCCAGTTACGTGCAGCTTTACCAGTGCCACCGTAGACAACTAATTTGTCGGGGTGTTCTGCAACCTCAGGATCGAGATTGTTTTGCAACATACGAAGGGCTGCTTCTTGCCCCCACCCGACGGCGCTCTTGGTCGTACCCCGTGGTGCTCTTACTGGGCGTGGTCCTGACATCATTTGAGCACTATATATCTGGCGTCAATGAGCTACCACTACCCTTGATACATGGCATTGCCTCATGATCCCCTTTGGCCAAGAGCCCAATCTCTCTTTTCTAAAGATAAGAGTGTGCGTAGCGAAGTTTCTCTCTTCGGAATTGCCGCCTCGAAAACCAGCTTGAGCCCAACCTCTGCACATCAGACGCCAGATGCGATTCGCGATGCGCTCCTGCGTTATTCAATTGCACATAGCAACCTGGATGTGGATCTAAGAAAGGTGTCACTCTCTGATTTCGGAGATATTGCCTCATCTGATGTAGATGAATCAGAAACAATCGCACAAGTTCGCGAGATTGCACAACGAGGTAGTTTCCTCATCGCTCTTGGTGGAGACAATTCAATTACTTTCTCTGCAGCACGTGGCTCAGAGGCTACTGGTCTTATAACTCTAGATGCGCATTACGATCTTCGTGATGGAATCAGTAATGGTTCCCCAGTACGGAGATTAATTGAGGCAGGGTTGTCCGGTAAGAAAGTAGTTCAAATCGGTATTGCTGATTTCTCAAATTCACCTGAATATGCCAAACGGGCAAAGGATTACGGAATAACAGTGATTCCGCGTAGTGATTTTCGTAATCGCAACGTAAAAGATATGTGGGCGCAGGCTCTAGAAATCGCTGGCGAGAAAATATTTGTCGATTTCGATATGGATGTATGTGACCGTTCTGTTGTACCAGCATGTCCAGCGGCAGCTCCAGGTGGAATCAGCGCTGATGAAATCAGACAGTTGGCTTTTTTGGCAGGCTCTTCAAAGCAAGTTGTTGGAATCGATATCACTGAAATTGATTCAACTATGGACTCTGATGACCAACGAACTGTTCGTCTTGCAGCACTTGTCGTTCTCGAAACAATGGCAGGTTTCTCAACTCGACGTTGAAATTGCGTTACAGCGATTCATCTCTAGAATTCACCTGTGAATAAGCTTCTTGGCGCTTTAGGCGGAAATAGAGCAGCTGATGCATTTCGCAAAACTGTTTCAGGTGACGCTAGTGGCGCCCCCGAATGGTCAAAGCAGATGGCTATCGGAAACGATATTGGCCTATTCGGTCCCGGCAGCGCGGTATGGGAAGTCCATGGCTGTATTGCAACGTTGGTTGGTGGAATTCGCGCGCTATTGATGCAGGCCGCACATCCGGCTGCTTTAACAGGAGTTGCCGAGCATTCCGCTTATGACACAGATCCGCTGGGAAGATTAGAACGAACGACGCGATGGCTCACCATCACATCCTTCGGATCAACCGAAGCGATTGAATTGGAAGCACGACGAGTTCGAGAAATGCATAAGCGAGTTATCGGCAATTTTGAAAAGAAGTCGGGGGAGCTAGCGCCTTATAGCGCTTCTGATCCTCGTTATCTCTTATGGGTTCATTGCGCATTTACGGATTCGTTTCTTCGAGCACACGAAGAACTCGGATATTCATTACCGCAGGGAGCAGATGAATATGTTCGCCAATGGGCCAAGAGCGCTGCGCCGCTGGGATTAGATTGCACTCCACAGTCCAAGGCTGAACTTGACGAAGTCATGACATCTTTTGCAACTCAGGAAGTAACCTCAATTGCAATGACTCCACCAATTGTTGGATTTATTCTCAAGCCTCCATTCAGCCGTGGAGGGCTCTTCTTCTATCGGATTCTGGCCAATGCAGCGATTGCGACAATCGATGAACCATTCCTATCGGTTCTTGGCCTGCAACCTCGTTCCAAGAAGTGGCTCAAAGTGAGCAGAGTGCTTCTCGATTTTCTTTCTTACATGCTTGGCCATGAATCACCGAGCCAGAAGATTGCGCGCAAAAGAATCGACGCTCTACAGTGACGCCATGTCAGAGTGCATCTTCTGCAAGATAGTCGAAGGATCTATTCCTTCTTATAAAGTTTTCGAGAATGAAAATTGTTATGCCTTTCTCGACATTTTTCCGGCCAACCGCGGCCATACTTTGGTAATTCCTAAAAACCATGTGAAAGATATTCACGAGGCAGATGCGAAGACGTACTCCGACGTTGCGGCGACGGCGAAGCACGTTGCAGATCTTCTGCAGAGGCAGCTTGGATCTGACGGCACCACTGTCTTTCAAATGAGTCGCGAGGCAGGCTGGCAGACAGTTTTTCATCTTCACATGCATGTCATTCCCCGTTGGGATAACGATGGGCTCCATAAACCTTGGGATATAGCACCTGCTCAAGAATCGGATCTTCTTGAAGTTCTGCAACAGATCACGAAGTAGAGCAGAATTCACATATGCAAAGCCCTGACGCAATAGTTATAGGCGCAGGAATTGTGGGTGCATCTTCTGCGCTCTCTCTTACCAATGCCGGATTACGAGTATTAGTAATTGATCGTGGGGCAGTATCGAGCGGAACAACCGGTGCTGGTGAAGGCAATATTCTCGTTTCCGATAAAGATCCCGGTCCTGAATTAACCCTTGCACTTCGTTCGCGAGATTTGTGGTTTGAGATGCAAGATGATGTCGGAGATAGCTTCGAGCTTGAGGCTAAAGGTGGGGTAGTTGTAGCCCGTCGCGATGATGCACCGTTGATGAAACTAGCGGATGAGCAGTGTCGTCACGGCGTAGCGATTGAGAAGTTAAACCACGCAGCCCTCCATGATCTTGAACCGTATCTACATCAGGATATTCACACCGGAGTTCTCTATCCGCAAGATGCTCAGTGTCAACCGATGTTGGCTGCCGCCCATGTTATTCGCACAGTAATAAAACGTGGCGGTGCTTTCTTGTCACAGGCCAAGGTCACTCGAATTATTGTTGAGAATGGCGCTGTTCAAGGAGTGGACACGACACAGGGAACATTTAGGGCGCCCATCATCATCAATGCAACTGGTACATGGGCAGGGGAAATAGCAGAACTTGCTGGTTCGCATCTTCCCATCGCACCACGCAAGGGATTCATCCTCGTGACCGAACCTACGAAGAAATATATCTTTCATAAGGTTTATGACTCAGATTATGTAGCCAACGTTGCAAGCAGTGATGCAGATTTACAGACAAGCACTGTTGTCGAAGGTACGCGAAGCGGAACCATTTTGATTGGTGCTAGCCGCGAACGTGTGGGCTTTGATGGCTCGATGAATTATGAAATCCTTCGCAAACTTGCAGATCAAGCCACTTCTCTCTTTCCAGTGTTACGGGATGTCCAATTACTTCGCGCTTATCGCGGATTCAGACCATATGCTCCTGACCATTTACCTGTGATTGGAGAAGATGCGCAGGTAAAGGGATTGTGGCACTCAGCTGGCCATGAAGGTGCAGGTATTGGTTTAGCGCCAGGTTCTGCAACTCTTATTACTGATGCGATTCTCGGCAAACAATCCTTCATGAATGCATCACCTTTTTCACCTCACAGATTTGCGATGGTGAATTCATGAGTACTCAGATCAACTTTACATTTAACGGAAAGCGAATAACTTGTGAGAAAGGGCAGAGCATCGCAGCTGCGCTGATTGCAGCAGATAACCGCGAATTACGCACAACTCGATTTGGCAATGAACCACGTTCCATCTTCTGTGGAATAGGGGTTTGCTATGACTGTGTGGTTGTAGTGAATGGTGTCGCCAACCAACGCTCATGCCTGATCGAAGCCACAGATGAGATGAATGTTGAGAGCACATCATGATTATCGTCATTGGTGCGGGACCCGCAGGCCTCGCTGCTGCTGAAGCCGCAGCGCGTAATGGAAGTGAAGTTGCCTTGTTTGATTCAGCTTCACGATTAGGTGGGCAATACTGGCGCCATCGCGAATCCGTAAAGGGTTATCGAAGCCAACGTGCAGATGTGCTCTTCGAAAAAGTCTTAAGAGCACCATCGGTAACGTATATCTCCGAGGCGTCGGTATGGAGCATCGAGAAAGAATCTGAACTATTCCGTATTAACTATCTGCAAGGCGGAAGTGAAAGTTCTCTCACTGCAGAGAAATTAATCATTGCAACTGGAGCATATGATCGATCTCTACCATTTCCTGGTTGGGATCATCCCGGTTCAATGACGCCAGGTGCGGCGCAAGCACTTGTGAAAGGTCATGGAGTTCTTCCGGGTAAGAAAGTCATTGTCGCTGGCACGGGACCATTCCTTCTTCCGGTAGCAACAGGTTTAGCTGAAGCCGGCGCCGAAATAGTGGGGCTCTATGACGCCAACTCACCATTGCGCTGGGCACTTTCACCACGCTCATTACTTCTTAATCTTTCGAAGTTTGCAGAACTCATCTATTACGCTCGACTTCTTCGTAAGTATGGAATTACACCGCGATTTAATAGAGCAGTAAGTTCATTCGAACACGGGAAGGCAACGATTTCTCGAGTCAACTCTGATTTTTCATTCAAGGAAACAGGTTCAGAGTCGCATGAAGTTGATGTGGTTGCCGTGGGCTGGGGGTTTCTGCCTGATGTCACGCTTGGTGGAATCGTAGGTTGCCAACAAAAGGTTGATTCGGATGGGACGACGATATTTTCTGTTGATGCAGACCAAAGAAGTTCACAGAAGAATGTTTGGATCGCTGGTGAAGCAACCGGCATCGGGGGAGCAGATCTCTCACTTCTTGAAGGTGAGATCGCTGGCCTATCTGCATCGGGGCAATCTATTCCTGCACCACTTCGTTCGTCGCGATACCGAAAACAGTTATTCGCGAACGCACTCAAGAAGACCTATCCAATTCGTGATGGCTGGCAAAGCTGGCCTCAGGGTTCTACGACTATCTGTCGATGCGAAGAGGTGAAATTGAGCGAAATTTCAGAGTCAGTTTCGGAATTAGGTGCCGAGGATTCGCGCACAGCTAAGTTATTTACTCGCGCAGGAATGGGTCTGTGCCAGGGAAGAATATGTTCACGTAATGTCTCAGAGATTGTGGCTGGCTTAACTCATTGCGTAGTAACAAATGAGGAACGTATTGCTTCGAGCAATAGACCGATTGCAACCCCTATTTCATTGGGGCAGCTAGGAGATGGAAAAAAGTAAGAGAACGGGATACCTTGTGCGACATGACTAACCCATGGAATGGCGTACTTACCGCGACAGCAACCCCGTTTAAATCAGATCTCTCAGTTGATTACGACAAGTATGCAGAACACGTTGCATGGCTTGCCGCTAACGGAACTCATGGCGTTATTCCCAATGGTTCACTCGGTGAGTATCAAGTTCTTACTTCTGAAGAGCGCGCAAAGATGGTTGAAGTTGCAGTAGCGGCAGCTCCCAAGGGCTTTAGCGTTGTGCCAGGAGTTGCGGCTTATGGCGCAGCAGAGTCTCGTAAATGGGCAGAGCACGCACAGAAAGCTGGTGCAGGAGCAGTGATGCTTCTTCCACCAAACGCTTACCGCGCATCAGATGACGAAGTTGTTGCTCACTACAAAGAGGTAGCTAAGGTGGGAATTCCCATCATTGCTTACAACAACCCTTTTGATACCAAGGTTGATCTCACCCCCAAGTTAGTTGCTCGGATTGCAGATGAAGTTCCTAACGTTGTAGCTATCAAAGAATTTTCTGGAGATGTCCGTCGTATCTGGCAGATCAAGCAGCTTGCTCCACGCATTGAAGTTATTGTGGGCGCTGACGATGTGTTCCTTGAGCTTTCAACAGCTGGAATTTCGGGATGGATTGCAGGTTTTCCCAATGCGCTTCCAAAAGAATCTATGGAGCTCTATAACTTGGCTACATCTGGAAACTTTAAAGAGGCTGCTCCGATGTATGCAGCACTTCACGATGTCTTCCACTGGGATTCCAAGAAGGAATTTATCCAGGCAATTAAGTTGGGCATGGACCATGTGGGTCGATACGGCGGGCCAACTCGACTTCCACGTCTACCGTTGCCACAGCATGAGCAGGATCAAATCCATCGCGAGATGGATGTTGCCTTGGCCTACTTCAAGAATCGCTAAAACATTTCCATGAACAGCATCCGCACTGTCACCACCGTTGAGACACATACCGAAGGTATGCCAACACGTGTAGTGACTTCAGGAATTGGTGAAATCCCTGGTGCCACGATGTTCGACAAGCGCCTTCACTTCATGGAGCATATGGATTACTTCCGCCATTGGTTGATGTATGAACCTCGCGGACATAGCGCAATGAGTGGTGCAATATTGCAGAAGCCAACGCGCCCCGACGCCGATTGGGGAGTTGTCTACATTGAAGTTTCGGGTTGTCTGCCGATGTGTGGGCACGGCACTATCGGCGTAGCAACTGCTCTCGTAGAGAAGCAATTAGTAAAAGTTGTCGAACCCGTTACGACTATTCGATTGGATACACCAGCAGGACTTGTGGTTGTCGATGTTGCAGTCGAGGGTGGAAGAGCCAAGAATGTAACGCTCACAAACGTCCCATCCTTTTCTTATGCCCTCGATGAAGTCGTTGATGTTCCAGGATTAGGAAAGCTCACCTACGACATGGCATACGGTGGAAACTTCTATGCAATCGTTCCTGTTGAACGAGTTGGCATTGAATTCAAACGCGAGAATGGTCAGAAGTTTTTAGATTTGGGATTGGTGATCTCAGACGCAATCAATGAACAGAATCGCCCTGTGCATCCTGAGAATCCAGATATTGCGGTATGTCACCATATTGATTTCATCGCTCCAGGCAAGGAAGGGCCGCTGCATTGGCGCAATGCGATGGCGATTCACCCAGGCTGGTTCGATCGCTCTCCTTGCGGCACTGGTACAAGTGCGCGCCTAGCTCAGATGGTTGCCCGCGGAGAGTTCAGCGAGGGCGACGTGCTGAACAATGAATCGTGGATTGGTTCTCACTTTGAAGGAAGAATCAAAGAGCGCACCAAAGTTGGCAACTTTGATGCAATTGTCCCGATGATTACCGGACGAGCATGGGTAATGGGTGAAGCAACCTGGATGCTCGATGAGAACGATCCATTCCCTAGCGGCTTTATCGTCTAGTTAATACTCTGCGGAATTAACCAAGGATTGGAATCTTGTAACGCCTCTGGCAATACTGATTGCGCAAAACCCTGAAATGCGACTGGTCGCATAAATCGGTAGATCGCATCTGTACCAACTGAAGATGTGTGCGATGAGGATGATGGCCATGGACCGCCATGATTCATTGCAGATGTCACAGCAACTCCTGTTGGGAATCCGTTCCAGATAACTCGGCCAGCTTTCTCCTTCAATACAGAAAGCAGTTCGGCTGGTTTATCAGCGTCGGTTCCTTGAATAGTTGCTGTGAGCTGTCCTTGAAGTGATGATGCAATCTGTGGGAAGGCAGCTTCATTGCAGGTGATGACGACGGTGGTTGGACCAAAGTGCTCTTCGAGAAGTTCGTGATTGGCAGCAGCTGTTGCCCAATCAGTAATAAAGATAGTTGGAGTAACTCCGAATCCAGCCTCATTGGTGACACCGGAAGCCACCTCTATCTTTCCAGCCGAAGAAAGCTTGGTGATGGCAGATGAATAACGATCTGCAATTGATTTACTTAAGAGTGGCGCAACAGAGAGTGTCGCAAGGTGTGCCTTCATCGTTGAGATGAAGCCAGAGTCGTTGGGTATGAATACAAGTCCGGGTTTAGTACAGAACTGGCCAGAACCCATCAGCGCTGAATCGATAATTCCTTTAGCAAGTGCCTCAGAACGATCAACAATTGCGTTGGATGTAACGAATACGGGGTTGAGGCTTCCCATTTCTGCAAATACAGGAATTGGTTCACTTCGACCAGCAGCTAGATCAACAAGAATCTTGCCAACTACTTCAGAACCGGTAAAGCCAATAGCTTTGACATCCTTGTGAAGTGCAAGCCAATGAGTAATTTCTGGGTTTGTACCCTAAACAATCGAATACGTGTCGGTGCTCAAGCCGCACTTGGTAAGAGCCGATTTGATAGCACCTTCAATAGTGGCGCAGGTATTGGGATGAGCAGGATGAGCCTTAGCAACGATTGAGTTTCCTGCTGCAATCGCAGAGGCAGCATCTCCACCAGCAACAGAGAATGCGAGCGGGAAGTTACTTGCAGCAAAGATTGCAACCAC
>JACCDO011553894.1_pt1 | contig 12843 bp, 11 predicted proteins | sample 7446101 | NCBI WGS metagenome assembly JACCDO01 (sample SAMN15323440, study PRJNA562643) | freshwater metagenome | isolation source: river surface water | place: USA:Blue River Watershed | collected 2017-08-16
AACAAATGTTTGTGTTCCCGCATTTTGGGTCACGGGCACTCGGTTATTCTGAGGCTGAGGCGAACCTATACTCTAAACAACTGCGATTTTACCAGGCGCTTGAGGGTAAACTGCCCCGAGGGTGGCTTAACCCCATTGCTGAGGATGGGGGGCGCGGCTTTCTCAAGAGTAACATTCCCGAAACTTGGTGGTGGAAAGAGTTTCAAGATCAAGTTATGGCCATCACGGTCGAGTCGACTTATGGGTATCTAGACACCGAAATGCGGCGCTGGATAGGCCCTAACGAGTTAAGGCAGATGGGGCAAGCGATAGGTCGTGCACTCTACAATTATCACCGATCCCCTGGAGTAGCGCAACGGGCTGATAGCCAGTTTTGGCCACGGTGATACGGTTTTTTCTTGTAAAGTCAGTATATTGAGTGTATGGTCTCTCCTCCAAGGTGAGATTTGAGGAGGCCAAATTAATGCAGCGGCGTGCGATCATTACCGGTACCGGGATGTATGTCCCTCATGAAGTCTATACCAATCATGACCTAGAAAAGCTGATGGACACCTCAGATGAATGGATTACCCAGCGCAGCGGTATCAAGGAACGCCGCTATGCTCCTAACGGGCTAGGGCCTTCAGATCTCGCGGTGCCAGCTGCAAAAGCGGCCCTTGCTATGGCAAACCTCGAGCCAACAGATTTAGACCTTATTATTTTTGCTACCCTTAGCCCAGACTACTATTTCCCAGGTGCAGGCGTTTTTCTGCAAGACCATCTTAAGTGTGGTCCTATCCCAGCGCTTGATGTGAGAAATCAATGTTCAGGATTTCTATACGGTTTATCAGTGGCGGCAAGTTTTATCGCTTCGGGGCAGTATAACCGGATCTTGCTCGTCGGCAGTGAAACCCATTCGCGGGCACTTGATATGACGACCGAAGGGCGGGATATGGCAGTGTTATTTGGTGATGGTGCTGGTGCAATGATTCTTGAACCCACGACAGATCCTAATCGCGGGTTCATTGGGTTTGACCTGCACAGTGACGGCGCCTTTCGTGACGCTTTAAAATTAGAGGCACCGACGACTAGGCAAATGCCCATGATGAGCAAAGAGATTATTGACCAGAAGCTGCATTATCCCAAAATGGAAGGAAAGTTAGTATTTAAACACGCAGTAACCCGGATGCCAGAGTCAGTACGTGCAGTTCTTAGTCGGCACGGGAAAACTCCTGATGATGTGAACCATTACTTTTTTCATCAAGCAAACTTACGAATCAATGAGGCATGCTTAAAACAACTCGGGCAGCCCCATTCTAAGGCCGTTAACAATATCGAGCGCTACGGTAACTGTTCAGCAGCGGTAATTCCCATGTGCATTGATGAAAAAAATCGTACCGGTGCCTTGAATCCAGGGGATCTAGTCTGCATGGCTGGGTTCGGTGCAGGATTTACCTGGGGTTCGGCACTGATGCGCTGGTAGGTCCATTACCTCTGGTGAGATTTTAAGAGGTTTACAAGTTTAACTGGGTCGCCAAAAGGTTTGCTAAGGACTTCAAGAGCTCCCATTGATTTTGCGTTAGCAATATCCTGGGGAGACTGGGCGTGACCAGTCATCAGAATAACTTTTATATTCGGATGTAGTCGACGAGCTTCCCCTAGCACCTCGTAGCCGTCAACAAACGGCATGCGAATGTCGCTTAAAACAAAGTTGTAGGCCTTACTTTTTAAGGAAGCAATAGCTTCTCTAGAATCGCTAAAGACTTCGCTTGTGAAGTCTGCTTCAAGAAATAAGGCAACTAATTCGCCAATCTCTGGTTCATCATCAACGATCAAAACAACTGGTTTTTGGTCCATGGTGCTGCCTAGGGCAAGTTTAATTCATGTTAGATCTAGGGTATCATAAATGTAAAAGAGAGAGAAATCAGCGCGAGGTGAGGTGTTTTTTGAAGAAAATCATAATGTCAGCTCTTTTTTGTATCAGCTCCGTAGGCTACAGCCTTTGTCCTAATAACGGTCTTGTTGTGGGGTGGGATCCTTACGAGCCATTCCAAATGGAGAACGCAGGGAAGGTTACGGGTTTAGACGTGGAGATCATCCAAGCCATTAGCGAAAGGCTAAAATGCAGTCTAACCTACAAGAAACGCCCCTGGAAACGCTTACTATTAGAGATCGAGTTAGGGGAAATAGGGATTACAGGAAGTGCCAGTAAAAGTGCTGACCGTGAGGTCTTTGGCTTTTTTACAGATCCCTATGTATCGCAAAAAAATTATCTCTATGCGCTCAAGAAAGATGCGGCCAAATTTAATACGATGACTAAGCTTTCGGAGATTTTAGAGAGTGGTAAGAAAATTGGGGTGACTTTAGGATATGAATATGGTGATGAGTATGCAAACTTAGCAAAAGACAAAAAATTTGCACCTTTGTTCGATGCCGCTGTTGATGAAAAAACAGGAGTAGCAAAGCTCGATGTTGGGCGCATTGACGCTATCATTATGAACGAGTTTACCGGTGCCGTAGCGGTTAAAAATGCTCAAGTCAAAAATGAAATTGTAGCTCTTCCTATTGTGGTGTCGCAAGAAGAATTACACTTCGTTTTATCAAAGAAAGCTGTATCTCCAGAATTTTTTGCAGCGTTTAATCGGGAACTCAAAAAGATGGAAAAAGAAGGAGTTATCGCGAAAATTGCTGCGAAGTATAGATTAAGATACTGAACGGTGTTGGTCCTCACAAGCTGTCGCGGGGATTTCAATGACAAACCGCGTGTTTTTGGCGGAATGGTCAAGGGATATAGACCCGTTATGATCAGCGATAATTCCGTGGGCAATGGAAAGACCAAGTCCTGTGCCTACACCTACCGGTTTTGTGGTAAAGAAAGGTTCAAAAAGTCTTTTTGCGACATCCTGAGGGATACCCGTTCCTGCATCAGTAATCGTGATTTTCGCATTTTTGTTTAGGACATCCGTTTGGAGCTCGATCCATGGATCCGATAAGTCTTTAACTGCATCAATCGCATTGTTAAGAATCGCGACTAATACTTGTACAATCTGGACGCTCCGGCAGTTAACCGCAGAGTCTGGGGGGTGATGACTCATAACTTTGAGCATAATGCCCTTGGCTTTAAGTCTAGTCTCAGTCAGTGACAGAGCATCGTCAAGAAGTGACTGTAATGGTACTGCTTCCATAGGATCCTGCGAGCCGTCCCGGGCGTAGGCTCTCAGACCAGTTATGATTTTGGTGATACGTGAGGTGGTGCGCTCAATTTGCCTAATCGTGTCATCAATACGGACAAGATTTGGTGGTTCTTTTTTTAGTTCACGAAGGATGATAAAAGAGTAGCCAGAGATAATAGCAAGGGGGTTATTGATCTCATGTGCGATAGAAGAAGCCATTTCGCCAAGTTGTGCTAGGCGAGCCGAGGTTTCAGCCCGCGCTTTTTCAAGTTCGAGCTGGTGTCCCGTTGTTGCTAACTTTTGTTCCGTATCAGAGAGTTTAGTTTCTTGCTCTTTCGCCCATTCGCGCACGAGATCTTCTCGCTTTACGAGGTAGGTGAGGAGTTCTTGTAGTTCATCATCTTGCCTTGATTTCGCAACTTTCACTAACTCCTCAGGATCTGTGAACGAGGGTTCACGGTTCTTGCGGTAATATGCGGTCATTTTGATCAGGGGGTCAGCTAGCCGACGGTAAAATACCCAAGCTAGAATTGACGCTACCAATAATGTTTTTAAGCCATTTAAAGCAAGTACAACCATGACATGGTCAAACAGCTCATTTAAAAGTTTATCCCGATAAAATGTAAATTCTACCGTTGCAAGAAGAGTATTACTGGTGTCTCTGTGTGTGGCGCGAACTTCCATGACTGTTTTAATCGGGTATTTGGGCGTGAAATTAGGTTTTTGCTCATCAAATAGAATGTCACCCGCAGGGGTGATCATTTTGATCGAGCTGACATCTAAAGAACCAAGCATTGATTTTAGCTGTACAGCGGCGGCAGCAACATCCATTTGCCAAAGATGTGTTTCGAGGCCGGGCACGACACCAGACCGTACTCCTTCAATCAGGAGTAAAAGTTCGTTGTTTCTATGGTGATATTCGAGAGCAAATTGTATTCCCGTTAAAATGGTGGTGATCGTAGTGCTAATTGCCAGCACCATCACCAATAAATGGCGCGTGATTGAAATTTTCTTGTTACCTTTAAGAATCATTACTTACGATCGCCTCCAGTTCTATAGATCGTCCCGAATTACGAAATATTGAGTTTTATATTGGGGTTGCGGTGAATTTATTAGAAAAATTTGGATTTTTTAGGGTTTAAGCTAGGGTGTCTAGATAGCGAGAAATAATTAGTGCTATAATACCTCTATGCCTACCTTTCATCCTTCAACGTTGACGTGTCTTCAAATAAAATGCTGAGGAACTTATGGAAAACGCCCTGTCTGGCGGTGGTTTAGTACAGATCATGCAAGCATCTATTGCCCCCGTTACATTAATCTCAGGGGTTGGGTTATTAATCCTTTCGATGACAAATCGGTATGCACGGTCGATTGATCGCAGCCGCGACCTTTTAAGGTTACTCGAAAATATTAAGGACAAAACATCCGAAGAATTTGCCAAGCATCACCACATTAGACGTCAAATTAGAATCCTATATACAAGAGCTCAGGTGCTTAGAACTGCAATTGCGAGCTCAATTGCTAGTATTTTTTGCACGGGTATCACTGTTTTTCTTATATTTGTTCACCTCTCATTTGGTAATAATCTCAGCGGAGCTGCGCAGTTTACTTTTATTTTAGCATTACTTCTCTTGATCGTAGGAATGGGACTTTATCTAGTGGATATGAGGCTGAGTTTAAGTGCATTAAGACTTGAAGTTAAAGCTGTCGATGAAGATTTAGTATAAGTGCCAAGGAGCTAGTTTTTGCGATTTTTGCGCTACATTTTAAATATTAAGAAAACTGCTTGGGACGCAGATGATCCAGATGGCTTTTATCCTTTAGTGATGGTAAAGGCTTTTTCGATTCTTGCTGTTTTAGCCTCTTTTTCAGGTATTCTTACTAGTCTTAAAACCCCTGGTAGCAGCCTATTTATATTATATTTGCAAAGTTTTGCCCTACTTGTGGGCATTTGGATGTATTTTTATACGACGATTGCTGAACGAGTTAAAATTGCGTCGCAAATTTGTCTTGGTTTGCTGACCTGTATTGTCATTACGATGTTGATTAAAAGTAAGTCGGGCGATGTTTCTGGTGCCTATCATATTGTTCCTTCTATCATACTTGCTTATGTATTTCTCTTAGGTGTTCGTGTCGCTGGGGTTGTGCTGATTTTCTTTACAGTTTTTTATTGCGCAATCATTTTAAACATGCTGCCCTTTAATTTCGATTTGCCACGAATTGCTCCAGTGAGAACTCAGATTTATACAGACCGCATCGTGGAAATATGGACAATCTATTTAGGGTGTTGGGCCTTCACGAAAACTGCTGAACGCCACCGCAGTGCCTTAAGAGCACAAGAAAAGATCGAAGCTGAACGAAATTCGCTAAAATCGATTAGCAGGCTAGCTGATGGTATTGCGCACGAGATTAATAATCCACTTAGTGTTATCGGGTTGTCTGTTTCAAGGCTGGTAAATTTACATTTATTAAAAGATGGCGCTGAACCTATCATACACAAAATAACAGATGCCTATGAACGTATTGCGGATTTCGTAAGGTGCCTGACAACGTTAACAACCCCGAGAGTCGGAACAACTTCAGTATTTAACGTGTTACATGAAGTTGAAGCCATCAAGATTCGATTAACAAGCAAACTTGATCAGCTATCAGGAAAAGTTACAATCATAAACTCTATTGATCCAAAGTTAGTGGGAAACTTAAATTTAGATGCCTTCCAGATTATTGTCACAAGTATCTTGGAAAATGCTATTGAAGCCGCGAGCCTTAGGCCTAGTGGAGGGGGACAAATTGAAATCATGTTCCAGGGCACATCCGTGGCGCCTGAAATTATGGTCGTTGATAATGGCCCTGATTTTGAAGATCTTGATTTGGAGCGATTTTTACAGCCATTTTATACCACAAAGTTCGATCGTCCTCGCAGGGGGCTTGGCCTAGCTACTGCCCATTATCTTGCCACCAGGTACCATTGGGAGATCATTCTTCAAAGAGTGGACGCAAAAACCTATGTCGGCGTGCGGATGGTAAAGGATGAGATGGGGATAAAGGATCCTCTCGGACTGATCGGAACATTGAAGGCAAAAGTTTAGTGAAAAATTGCGCCTCCGATCAACATAATTAAAATCGCTAGTTACGGTAAAAGTGGTAAAAAAAAGTGTCAAAAAATTTGTGTTTAAGGTTTAGGCATGCCAATCCTTTAAAATAAATCAGGTAATCTACTTTATCAACTCTACAGACCTTGCTCTGTCTAGTCTTTAAACAAATTTCACTGAAAATCTGTTTCGCCACTCATCATAGTTTTAGCTGTATCTAGACTATGTTAAGCCATCTCTCGGATCATGCCCTGAATTGGCCTATTTTTTGCACGTTTTTAAAGAAGCGAAATCTATTTTTTGACGAATCACGGAGCGGAGGAACTATGTTTACCTTGAAGGAACAATCAAAAGCCATAAAAGTGCTGGTTTTACCGCTCTGTTTGGCTGGCTTTATTTTGAGTTGTAACGATGTCAAAACCGAAGCAAGTGGTTCGTCTTCCGCACTAAAGTCTAAAAATGCAAACGCGAAGAACGAGAATGGACAACAAACCAAACCTAAATTAGACAAAGTCCTTGGGCAAATTGGGCAGGCGTTTAAGGGGATCACATTGTATGACGGTGTTTACAACATTAATATCAAATTGGGATTTGTAGAATGTGGTGGTGATTTCCCCATTAAGTTGCAAATACCGGATCCTGAGAACGGTGTGAATGCACCTGTTGATTTTATGGGTGCACAAATTCAATGCTTAGGAATTCCTCTGCCCCTAGATGAAATGATTAAGATGCTGATGCCTATGCTTGAAAACGCGGAAGCACCATCAGGCGAAGAACCGTTGCTCGGTCTACTGAATGATGGCGGTGTTATTGGGCTTACACGTTTAGGCCCTATTAAACTTGCGCCTCACTTTCCCATTTTGCCTGACATTTTGTCATCAGGTCCAGAGGTTCTTAAGTCCATCAATAAATCAACGAACGTGACATTAACGAGCAACGCTGGAACGACAGAATCCGGTGCCGCGATGATTCAGGTAAAACAGTTTGATAGTCCTTATACAACGAAAAGTGGCAAAACCTTCCCGAAGACCATGGTTTGGCAGGTTTCAAATTCTGGGTTTAAAAAAGTTATGCTTGGGCCCCATCTTTTAGGATCCCTTGAGCTTGGGTTAAGTATGGATCCCCTGGCCGTACCTAAAATAGCTTTTACCGTTCCTGTCATGGAAGCCGGGCAAGGGGCGTTTCAAACTATCCTCGAGGGTGAGGAAGACCCCCCGTTTTTCTTAACATTTTTGGTTGATAGCATAAAATTCCTCAAGGACACCAATCTTTTAGCCGATTTAAAGTTTGAGTTTGCGGCTGACATGGTCCGCTTTATTGACGGAGGCGAAGAACTCAAGTTGCGCCAGAAAATGAAATAAGGGGGATGTGTGGGGGTAAGAGCGTTTAAAACTGGTTTGGGGATTTGCTTTGTAAGTTTATTGAGCGCACATTGTGGTGCGCCTAATAAGTCTGCGGGGCAGGTTTCGGCTATTTTTAACGCTGATCCTAAGTCCCTTGCGGAACGAGTAACAGGTGTTTGTTCTAATCTCAAGTCTCGCACTGAAGCACCTTCAACCTCTGATTTAGGTTTGCCCACGCTAGAGCGCTGCGAGAACGCTGGGGAGAATGCGGTCGAAGTGAGTAAGTTTAAGGGGTTGAAAGTCGAGCAATATACCGCAAGTAACGGTAGCGAAAGCGATAAAAAAAGATCATCGTTTCGGGTTCAGTTGTGGCTCAATGGTTCCGTTCTTAGCCTCGCTTCTATTGCCGGCAATATGAAAAAGTTTTCAGATCCATCAGCATTAGGTGGTTCAATGACCGGCAAAGTCCCTGTAGATTTAGACGGTGCGGTGAATGTGGAAAACAAGATTGTCGAGCCGATGAAACTCGATATGGAAAATGGAGTAAAGGGAAGTACAGTCGTAAATATCACTGTAACCGGGCTTGCAAAAGCTGATTTAACTATGGCTATTGATTTTGCCGTTTTAGAAAAGTCTATTACGGCAGTCATTAAAACAAAAAAGGCTGAAGGCATTCTTGCCGATGTTTATATGGTTGCGGTCGTGGTGCCCTATGCTGGTGACACCTACTTAGACCTTATCGGATCCATCAAGATGGGCGATATCACTGAGGATGCAGCTCTTCTTGATGCGATGATTCCTAAGTTGTTAGATGCTGTTGTCACCATGTTGTTTGACATTAAATTACCAGAAAAGAAGGCTGCGACTGAAGCAGAGTCTTCATTTGCTGTATTCGGGAGCGACAATTTTACTCGTGCTGGATTTCACCAGAGAGATGGGGGCAAATGATGAGGCTAAGTAGTAACATATTTTTATTTTTATTCGGCACGTTGGCCTTACTTTCATGTAATGATGAAGCTGGAAAGTCATTTCAAGGTGGTAAAAATGAGTCAAAACCTACGGCAAAAGAAGAGGAAAATTCAAATGGCTTAACTCCCAAAGAGGGAGCCCCGTCGAAAATTCTCGGCTTTAGCGGTGGTGTAAAAATCGCCTTAAGATCGGGGTTAGTTCTTTGTAAAGATGGTCGCATTGAAATGGATATTTTAAGTAACTTTACCTTTGAGATGAAGGGTGTCTCTGGATTGAAATGTGTATCGGCCAATGTTGATATGAATGAAATTTTGCCACCGATCATTAACATGGTCGCTAAATCGATGGGAACGAGAAAAATCACGGTAGATCAGAATGTAATTTTAGCTGATGGTCTGCCGTCCTTTAAGGGAATGAAATTTGACCCTAAGGGTCCATTATTCTTTGTCCCAACCATTGGTGATGAAGCTGCCAAGTCGCAAGGATTTAAGAAGGTTTACGATGTTAATGCAATCTTTAATGAGAATCCAATGGGAATTAAAAATGTGAAAGGGCAGTCAACCGTCGCTGTTTTAGACGTAAATAAACCATACTCGGCACCTGATGGAAAAGTATTTGATAAAACAGTTCACTGGAATATTACCTATGATTGGGAAGAGCCTGGGGTTGTGCCATTTTTTAGGGTTATGGATGTGACCTGGAGTACGGCTCCGATCGATCTTTTGAACATAGGTATTGAAATTGTCATCAATCCCAAGAATGTTCCTCTTTATACCGTGGCGTTGCAATCTGAGTTGCTTAAATCCGTCCAAGGTTTAATGGGAATGGTTGACTTGGATGTGGATGTGGGGCTCGTGGTCAGTATTACTCGGTAATGATTTAAAACCGATAAATCAGTGACCCGGCGAGGCCGATTGTTTTCTTTTCAAAGGCGAAGGGATGGTCGCCCTTTTCATCGACACCTATGGACTCGACGCGGTAGAACGAGCCTCCAGACAATACAAGGTGGTATTTAGTAGCGCCCTTCGTGCGGCTGCGGTTTTTCAAAGTTTGGACTTCAAATCCGCCGCCTAATGACCAGTAGGGGACTGGTGCTCCGAAGCCCAGCGGTAAGACATCACCCATGTCTCCAACCATAGAAAGTAAACCGGAACTGAAGTTACTCGCTACTAACATGAGAGGGCTAAATCCAGCTTTTCCGTCTTGCCCATTCTCGCCAGGACCAAGGTCGGTTTTTGCATACTCAACACCGCCTATGAGGCTAAGTGCAGTGCCACGAGGTGAAAAGAAACGTGGGAGTTTTATTTTACCTCCACCCTTAAAGCTCATCGTGTCGTGGAAATCGCCTTCCGCAACTTTTAGCTTTGAAAAAGATAATATCTTTTGTTTCGGTGCTTTCCTTTTATATTCGAAATCAGCAAAACCAACAACTTTTCCTAACGCAAGTCCACTGCCAAATAAAATTTCGCTGAAGGCGGCTGTGCCGCTGCCAAAGGCTGAGCTTAAGTTATCGGGAGCTTCTTCTGGACCTTGAGATTCTGCGTCTTCATTGAGTGCATCTGCTAAGGGTGATTCAAGTGTCATTTTACTAATTTTGGTACTTGAGACGGCGTTGGTAGCAATTCCAACTGTAAACTTCCCAGGGACAAGATCAGCCCGTGCACCGATGCGCAGGGTGGTGGCATTTAAACCATTGAAAGCCACTTTAGCGAGAGTCGATGAGCTACCACTGGCTTTAATGTCAGCCTCGCCACTCGCTTGAACCGAGGTGACCAGTGCACCTACGCCAAATCGATCCTTGATTTTTACGCCACCGCCAGCTCGGACAAATGTTAAAGAAGACAAAGTGACATTAACGTCGACCCGATTTATCTGGTCTAGAAGAAGGAGTGGGATATCTTCAAGGCCTGCTTTCGCCTTACCTGGTAGCGCAAACCCCATTACATTCATGCCAACATCGGGTGTGAGTTTCACAACATATGATGGAATATTGCCAAGCGAGATACCACTCGCTGACTTTTTCATAGTTTCTGAACCAGGAACGCGAAAATTAGCAGTGCTCTGTTTAAGGCCTCCCTCCGATTCAATCTGGGTCGAAGAAACATAGCCGTAGTTACCTGGGTTATGGCCTGTGCCTATGGGAGTTGATTGTACGACGCCGACATTACCAAGAAGGGGGGAGCCTTGAACCCGGGTCGTAAACATTGCGTAGGAGAAAGCGAGGGCTGCAACACCGTAATATTGGCACCTATGCATTAAATGCGCATGCTGGGGTAATTGCACAATCTTATTCCTAAATTTATAAAAATTGCGTATGTCTCATGATAAACTATTTTGCGAATTCTGTCCTCATTTGAGGTAATTAGGGCTGTAATCGCGAAAATTATTAATAAAAATTTAATGTTTTATGATGTTTAAAATTTCTGGAGTTTATGATTCTGACTGTTTAGACCGATCAGGTTGCTAAACTGGAGGAACTTGGTGTCAGAGTTTTTACAAGCGGTCTTAAGTGAGATCTTTCTTGCAGGTACAAAGTCTAAGGAAGACGGACGGGGCATATCCGTAAAAGCTCTTGAGGAACTTTTGTCACAAGGCCTAATACAAGGGGGACTTGAAAAAGCGCAAGTTAATGTCGAGCTTGTGCAAACTATTGTTTTAGGTGAGATTCGCCGTAAAAGATTAAAAGATAGTGAGCTTGATGGGGTTTTGAAACTAGGGCGCCTTAGCCTTACCCTTCTAAAGGGGCGGGATGCACGCAAGGGCAAAGCCTATGAAGCTGATTTTAAGGTTGCTGAAGCCTTACTCGCAGAAGCGCGTGGCAAAAACTATGAAGCTGATTTGCTGCTTATGGATCTTGGTCTGGGCATGAATGAAGGCGTTCAAATTTTGAAGGCATATTTTGCACTTAATCGGGGTTTTGGGCTTTCTGCGTTCTACATGCTTGATGAGCTGAGTTCGTTTGGCAAACAAGGTGAAGGGATGCTTCTGCGCTTAAAGGCAGTACGATTTTCTGGAGATCGTGGCATGATCGAGCAGGCCCTGCTTAATTTACCAAGTGATATTACAGAATCGTCGGCACATAAATTTGAAGTGCTGTGGCTTAATTTTCTTATAAGCGGTGATGTCACGAAGTTTAAGGAGCTCATTTTTTCTGGGCAGATGCCCCAATATTCATCCCAGCTGTTTAGTCTTTTATTCCTGATTTTTGCCCATTCTGAGACCGCAGCGTTAATCAGTAGGCTACCAGCCACTAAAACCCTGCGTTCATGGTTAAGCTATGATTTAAGCAAAGATGAGGCCTTAGCTTTAGAAGGATTTAAGATACTACGAACTATTAACCAAAATCAGGCAGACCTCAGCGAATCACGCAGGCAGGTCATGTCTGCCCTCGCTTTAGCTACGGAGCTATCATTTGAATTAAGATTAATTTTTCTACTTGCGATGGCAAGATGGGCTGCTAGGCATAAACAATCAAATATTTATGATGTGGTGCTAGCGGGGTACACGCGGGAAAGTTTAAGGTCGTCAAATGGTAAGTCAACTGATTTGTTTGGTATGTTAAAACATGAAGCTTCCATGCAAAGTATTAAGATCGGTGCCTAATCGCCTGTAACTTTGCCGGGCGTGTGATGTCTGGTAATATAAACACAAATTTATTGTTTATATTATTGGGGGGTGCTATGCGCACTAAATGGTTCATCATAGGCGTCATTATTGTCTTGGCAACGGGGTGTTCTGATCAATTACCTGACATGCCAGGGAAAAAGGCACCTAAAGGTGAAAGAACCGAGGAGGCACAGGGGTGTTCGGTTACAAATCCGGTATTAGGATATGCCAATATTTCAATGCGAGTCGGACAGGGAAACCGCCAAATGATTCGTGTGGTGGGGAACAAAACCGAGCCAGGCAAACCCATGGCTTTAGTGATTGGTTTTCATGGATTAGGTCTTTCGGGAGAGTCGCCCCGTGGGCATCATAAGTGGACCAAAATAGAAGAGATGGGTGATGGCGAGGCTGTGTTTATATACCCGAACTCATGGGGCCAAAGTTGGAATGGTGGGCGTGAAAGCCACGATATTCAGCTTTTTGATGAAATTGTCAAACAAACGAGTGAGGCTTACTGCATTGATCCCAATAGAGTGATTGTGCATGGATTTAGTAATGGCTCCTTTTTTGTGAACGCACTCGTGGGACAGCGTAGTCAAAAGATTCGTGGAGTGATGTCGGTCGCAGGTGGGGGAAGTGGCGCCAAGGTGCCAGCGATGGTGATTCACGGATTTGCTGATC
>JACCDO010707348.1_pt1 | contig 12840 bp, 9 predicted proteins | sample 7446101 | NCBI WGS metagenome assembly JACCDO01 (sample SAMN15323440, study PRJNA562643) | freshwater metagenome | isolation source: river surface water | place: USA:Blue River Watershed | collected 2017-08-16
ACAAACAAATAATGAAAAAAGAAGAAATGGAGCGTATTGAAGAAGAGAGAAAACAACGAGAACAAGAGGAAAAAGTCAAAAAAGAGGCTGATCGAAAAGCAACACTTAATACTATTTGGCGTTACGGTAATGTTAAAGCAAAATTAGAAACATATACAAATATTTCTAAGTTACACATATTAGCTGAACGTAAAAATATTGAAAATTTTTATATGATGTCGCGAGAAGAACTTATTGCTGCATTAGCACCTGTTACTGTACATGCCGATTTCCCAATTCGTTAATTACTCCTTCTTCAGCTTTGTGGCTGCAGCCAAACGCCGTGCAACCCTCATCGCCTCAAGCCGCTCCTCATCAGTCGGCTCAGGTACAGCAGCAGCAGCAGCAGCAGCAGCAATAACCTGCGTACCATCTCGCCGCTCTGTAGGGGGAACCCAGACGAGCCCGAGGAAGTCAAAGATGTCGCGCTCTGTGGACATAGGAGGTGCAGGGCCTGCATCTCCTGTGGCCTGCATACCATGTTCACCCGAACCATCGGTTCGGTCTACAGGGCGCATGCCATGTTCATTCATCGTATACCCATAATCGAGGGCCCAGCGACGCATTGCAATATTAAACTGATCCGAACCGGTGAAATAGAGGATAGCATAGGGATACTCCTCAGGGTCAGTTAGGAGTAGATCGAGTCGCCGACCCTTCTTTGTGCCAGCCGCTCCAGCCCCAGCCCCAATCCCTGCGTAGGCCAACGTCTTTGTAGGACCACGTGCCAGAATTCCCAGCAGATACCCGTCACTCTCCAAGCCATCCACGGCCTTCTTAAATGCCGCAGACATCTTGCTCTTCCCCAAAGCTGGCGGGCCTGTTACGCCCGCCCCACGGGGCGGTCCTAATGGATGGGTCCTTGACCCATCTGTTACGAGTACATCAATATCTCCAGAATTGACCGCACCTCGCCGATAACTCCCTACAATCTCCATAGTCAGTCCTACAGCACTAAATGCCTTCTCAAGGATCACACGATGCTCATCAATCTCGGCGCGAGGGATGCGCTCCTGTGTATCTTCATAATATTTCAGACCAAGCTTCTGTGCAGCTGTTAGGGCGCCAGGGTCACGTGCAACCAGTTTGCGGATCGCCTCCACGCCATTAATGCCGCTGTCAACAAATTGCCGCGCCTTTACTGGACCCACGCCATAAATCTTCAGGAGTTCGTTATAAGCGACGAAGTCAGGGTCGGCCTTGGCCTCCTCTGCAGCGCGTAGCTTGCCTGTACTGAAGATCTCGCCAAGTTTCAGCTTCATCTTTGCACCAATTCCTTCAACACCTGCAAGGTCATCGAGGCTGCGAACTGGTCCAGCGATCGCCTTCAGTTGTCCTAGGACCTTCTTATAGGCAGCGGCAGCAAAGCGCTCACCGCGCGCCGTATCACTTTGCTCCAGCGTCGTCAGTGCATCAATAATGGCAGGCTTGTAATCCATCTTCTAAATGTAGTGGCTTGATAAGTTCTAAATGGTTCGCTCACCTGCTCCCAGCCAACTATTAGCGCATCAATTTTTCCTAGCCGGCTGCCTACTTAAAGACCCCGTGGCCCAAACAAAAATGCGGCCAAGCCGCCCTTACAACCCTAAATGACCATCTCTCTACTCTTCCACACCCGTTACAGCTGCGGCAGCAGCCTCCAGCCTCTTGTAATACGCTTTTACAACTGGATGCGCCTTCACTGCACGTCGGTCAAATGCAAACATGTAGAGACCTTCCAGCGATCGTACACGACTCAGCGCAACATACGCCTGTCCCCACTCCCACACCGACGGCCCACAATCAATTAGCGCACAATCTAGACTTGCCCCCTGACTCTTATGAATCGTAATTGCATACGCAAGACGTAGAGGAATCTGTGACCTACAAACACCTGCCAGCGTCTCCATCTCCCATGTATGGCGCCTAATTGGTAGCTCAAGACCATTCTTAAATTTTACAACAGGGATTTTCTCATTATCAGTCTCTTTATCATTATGTATAAATCGCGTAATAACACCACGCGAACCGTTCACAAGACCTAGATCCTGGTCCTTATTGTAAATGAGCATGACCTGTGCACCAATTGTGAGCTTCTCAACAGAGTTGTAGGGGGCATCATTGTCAAATCTCTCAATCAGTTGCTGGCCTTCAGGAGTGCCAATTGTACACCGTGTTGCAACTGTGACGTCATTCTTGAACTCTACACGTGCTTCATATGTATAGGACTCACCATCCAGTGCAATTAGATTTGCATTATTAATCTGATCCACTTCCGCTCGCCGAGGAAAGAGAAGAGTCGGTTTAATTTCCAGATCATCCCAATTGAGATTCATACGGGATTTTAGGAGGTCAACATGGTCAGCACGCACATCTCCTACACGCAAGCTGTTCAGGAGTTCCTGGAATACTGGATCAGCCTGGCGGACAATCTGGGAAAGTTGTACAGTCGTCTCAAAGGTTTCTGCCCATGATGGTGCATTAAATGCCAGATGACTCGCAGCAGCTGCAGCAGCAGTTCCAAGGTCACGTACAACAGGTGGAAGTTGGAAGAAATCACCAAGTGCAACAATCTGCATCCCCCCAAACGGCCGTGCTGACTTCCTAAGTGCCTGACCAATACTGTTCAGCTTCTCAAATAGCTCCGCCGACATCATTGAAATTTCGTCAATAATAAGCACATCCGTCTTTGTCCACGCCCTATAAGGACCAGGACAGTTCTTCTTGCGCTTCACAATTTTTGCAATAATGTCTGCAGCAGGCTCTTTCCCGAGCCCAATACCGGCCCAGGAATGTAGAGTTTTCGCCCCACAACCAAGCAGGATTGCCGCACAACCTGTTAGGGCTGTAACTGCAACATTCAGTTCGCTTGGCGCATGTTCTTTGATATATTTGATAAGGAACGATTTACCAGTTCCTCCAGGACCACTAATGAACACATTGCGACGTTGGAGGACAGCTTTTAGAGCGGCTTGTTGTTCAGTGTTGAAAATGGCGGCAGAGGGTTTGGCAGCAGCAGCAATGGCTGCGGCGGTGCTTGCAGTTTCAACCTGAACTTCATTATTCATTTTATCTAGCATCTTTACTTTGTTCATTGGAAACCTCTAGAATCAATTTTGGATGGTGCCTAGCATTGCATGCTTTCTTAAATGGTATTTCAATAATATCATATAAATATGTCAGCCATCCCTCGGCAGTTAGATTGGTGTAATTGGGTTGTGTGAAGATCCAATTTTCAAGTGCAAGAACAGCCTCTTCAAGTTCTGCGGAATCGCCTAGGCCGGCTGAAATCCATACATTTCTTGCAGCCTTATTTTTCGCAGGTGGCTGTTCAAGAATTAGAGGATCCCATGCACTCTCTAATTGCTGTATCTTCTCTTGCATTTTTGCAAGCTCCAGATGCAGATTGTCTGCCTCTGATTGAAGATAAAATAGCTCCTCCTCTTCTTGAGGGACAATGTCAAGACACTCTGTGGACATCTCTCTACTTGGTCAGTTGTGCTTGCCGCTTAGGTCCAGCCGATTGTTTTGTCACAGCGGTGGCCAATTTACTAATAGGAGTATGAAGACCAATAATAGCAACAAACGGTAATACGGTATTTGTTTCAGTGAGTGGTGCGGCGGTCCAGCTAACTTTCCAGTGTGCTGGAATAAACAAAGCAGTTCCTGGTCGTAATTTAATATCTAAATATTTCAGCTGTGAAACATAGGGTGAATCTGCAACTGTAAAAGAATCTGCAAATCGTCCTTGCCAACCTGCCGGCATATATTTATCCTCTTTTTTACTCATCATTGTTACCATAATTGCACCTTGTGTGGGAAATAGCAATGTCCAAGCTGCTTTTTGTTCATATAGGCCTCGTCCACCAGCCCATACTTGTACATCACGGGGAAATAGAAAATGAAGAATACTGCGAATGCGAGGTAATACAGGTGTCCATATTTCATCGAGCCAAGGATCGAGTAGTGCCTTCTTACCATAAATGGTCGCCATATGATCGTGCCAAGGCATGATACCTTGTGCATCAACCACAGAAACCCAGTCTGCTAATTCTTTGAAATCAGGGCGTTGAGAAACATCTGCATTCGTCCATACAGGACAGATGGGTGTTGATCGAACAATAAATGGTGTTCCTTCTTCAAAAAGTTCTCCTATACGATCTCCTTGATTCCACTCTATTTGATTGAGTTTGTATTCTTGAATTGTCTGCTTATAGAAGACAGCACCAAGAAAGAATATTATGCAAATAATAAGAATCCATGTTAGCATACCGTCAACTTATTTTCGGCTCTTGTTCTTTTTTGTAGTAGCAGGCGCACGCGATGAGCAATTCCAATTTAGTGGTTTGCCAAGTCGTAGTGATTCCATAGCACCCTTAAATAGCGCCGGTAAATACTCCTTTCTTTTAATTGCGCCTAGTTCGGCAGCCGTAAGTTTTTTTGTTATAAACTTGCGAGTGCCGTCAGGATTATATTGGACACATTGCTTAGTTCCCTTATTATTCTTAATTGTTACACGAGTTGAATGGCCAACCTGTTTGCCGTTTTTTATGGTAATATGTTCTTGTGTTGAATTATATACAAAGGCTCCTGATTTTTGCGGCATTCTACAATTGTTCTATAATTTTCGTGGTTTATGTCTAGTAAATGCTGTTCCTTTATTACGAGGAGGTGTTAGGGCTCTGCGTCCATGTACTCTGCGAGTATGCTTGTATGGGATACCCTTTTTAGGAGTTGTTTCAGTTGCAGGAGTTGCCACAGCAGTTGCAGGCACAGCAGGCACAGCAGCCGCTGTTGCAGGAAGTGGCAGATCAAACAACTTGCAGGCACGCTCTAACCACTTCCCCTCAAGTATTGCAGTATCCATTGCAGCAGAATAGTATTTACGCCCCTCATCCTCTAACTGGCTCATTATCTCATCCATACGTCCAATTAGGGTTTTTAAGGAATCCTCTTGTTCATCCATCATTATTCCAATAAAGGGCCAAAATACAACTCGAGCAGTTTCTAAATGGTACCCTTCAGGGCCGGTCCAAAAGCCATAATCGGATACAATAGTTGGTGGAAAAATACCACCTGATGCATCATATGCTTTCCCATCAATCGCTAATCGCCCTTTCGCATATCCAGCCTCTTCTGCTAGGCCGGCTTGTAGAAATATTAATAGCGCATAGAGAGTGTTCTGAATAGCAAATGACTCTTTTTCATCAGATTTTGAGATACGGCTCAAAATATCATTAAGGAAGTCAATATTAATTGCTGCCATTTGCTCTACACGGCGGCAAAAATTAGGCATTGATAAACGCTAACAGGGGGCGTCTACGACCTCCCGTAGTCGTCCACTCTTACGAGCGGCCGTACTTATTCAGCTTTGTAGCATTATTGAACGGCTTCTTATCAAGTGCCATTGCACGTGCATCCTGTTCGGCTCTGCAATCATATGGGCCAGCACGTAATAGCGCTTTTGGAACAGATAGTTCCTGAACCATATAAGATCGTGGCAATGTACGTGCCGGTGCCATTTTGCCTCTTGTAAACATATCACTGTCTAGCGGTGGTATGTATTGATCCTGTTCAGGGATCCGTAAAGGGCGATCTAGACGACGCAGTGCAGATTCTTCATCAATCGCTGAACTATAACGGCTAGGAGGGTAGAATTCACCACCAGGAGGGAATACCATAGAGGCCGGAGGCTCTGGTGGGCGTTCAGCAGGGCCGCTTGTAGTGTATTCTAGACAAACTTTCACATATGGGCGAAAATCTAGAGGCACTGCAACTTTCTGCTGCGGTACAATGTGGCGCAACATTTCTGTCGGATCCCAGTGAGTTCGTAGACATACTGGAGGATAAAAGGGTGATGTTGACGAATCTGTAAATGGAAAATCAGCCTCTGTTTGATCACCTGCTGCTCGTGCAAATTGGGCACCAAATGACATCTTTACTAGTTATCTCGCTTTAAAATACTTAATAAACACGATTTTAAGAACAGTGGTTCTTAAAATTGTGTTTAGATACTATTGTTAATTACCTATACTTAACAATACTCAATAAGCGCTCCCAAAACGTCTTCCCCACAACTATTTGATCCGTCATCACATATTTCTTAATAACTCGCTGATGTCGAAGCCGTTCATATACGCCTTTAAGATACGTTTTCATTGCACTCATTGTTTCGGGATTACCACGGAAGCATTCTTCCACTGTTGCCTCTTCTGCCTCTGTCGGACTTATTATCTCATAATCACCAATGCCAGCACTTTGCCACGACCAATCTACAGGCATATCTGGAAAATTCCAATAATGACCCCTATTAATATTTGTACGTATACTAAATACCCGAATCGTAGCTACACTCTGTGTTGCGCCCATTTGTTATTGTACCGTAGAATTCTTATTTTTTGGAAATTAACAATACCCTCTTAAATATTTGGAGGTCGAATAATTGTTGCATCCGCTACAGGAACCTGCTTCGACTGGGCTAACTGCAATATTCCTGACCATTCACAGTCATTATTATCAATAATATTACCAAGCGCGTCAACCCACTGGAACTGAATGTTGTCAATTCGCGCAATGGGAGGATTTAACACAACTGGATTTTGAATCATTGATTGAGAATATGAACCAAACGGAGATAGCAATAGTTTCGCATAGAATTGACGAGTCGCACCCGTCGTCTCCTGCGCAATCGCTAAATCCTCCGCACCAGTCGTATCCATTCTATTCAATAAAAATTCATCATTCAAACGTAAATATATATAGTCCTCCAAAATCTTATAAAAGCTCTGTGCATTGTATAATGTTCCAGATCCAACAATAGGAGTCGTACCTTCAGGTGTTGCAAGCGTATTATTTGACATATCCGCTTTTGGATACCCAAGATTATATCCTAGACCCCAGAATTGGTCCTGGTTCGACAGTGTAGGATAAATGGACGATTTGAAAAGAAGCTGAAATCGTATTGGATCAAAAAACTTGCTCTGCTGAAAATAGGCCGGCGGTAATATATTTGAATAATACTTCAATAAATACTGCTCCACCTTGTCTTCCGTTGTCACCTTAATTGAACTATATACGGCCAATGTCGATAAATAACGATCATTTATTGCACGCATTGTACTATGATAATTGCTAAATCCCGTAAAATAAATTGTCGATGTTAAATTTATATTCATAGCAAGCGTATTTGTGCTAAAATATGTATTAAAATTTGACGTAGCCGCAATATATTCTGGATTATAATTTGGCAATGTTACTGAACCAGAGCCCGTTATTGTCGATATCTCATTAAATAAATTACTCGCAGATATGAACCCAAAATCATAGCGATTTGTTAATTGGAATCGAACAATTGTTTGGAAATCCTCCGTTGGTGCATGCGCTCGAATCGCCACATAATAATACGAATTTGAATCCGCTAAATTTGCTGGTGATGGATATACACCCGCATTATATATATAGGAATTGAAATAATACCCTTGGAATTCCGTGTCAGATTTAACAAAGTTCGACTCTTGCCCCCATTTATAAAGGGTCGTTGTCGCAGATACAGTTGAAAGATCACTCATAAGACTGTCATAATTTGAATAGAAAAACATATTTGTATGCGGCCATTCAGGATAGTTCGGCGGCTGCGTGTAATAATTGCCAAAGTTGCTAAAATAATTAATATCAATTAAATCAGTTATTGCATTATATGCATTCGCCTTTTTTGTCAATGTAATTTTCATTGTAGGATAGAATATTTGCCAGGCTGTATTAATTGCATAACCGCGATCCTCTCCAATTCGCGCATTACCATATACCAACCAAGGATGCTGTGTATAATAACTATCCTGTGTTACTTTGATCCAAAAGGAATCATCATCACCAACCATCCAATTTACATTCGAAAAATTATTAACAGGGTTGTAGAATGTTGGCGCCTGTGCTTCAACAAGAACTTGCAAATTGCTCCCAATCGGAGAAAAATCAGGGCTTTTAATAATTCCTAGCCAACGATCCGTATAATTGGACGATAGTAAATAGCAAACTGTATCAGGATCCGAGCGAATACTAAACACATTTGAACCATAGAACGGCGGTAAAAGTAAATTACTGAGTGTAAGCTGCCCTAAATTCATCCCTAATCCAACATTCAGCGCAGCACCGTTCACTGTAAAATCACCTTCGCGAACTAGCGCAGACCCTGCCACTGGGTCCTGCAAAAGTGTATGGAATTGTGATTCAGCACCATTTGTCGTTGTCTCAAAGTAAATTGCTGAACTTACAAAGAAACCACTATACAAACTCGTTCCACTACTCATTTCATGAACAAGAACACCACGCATTGATGATGTCGCCGCACCTACATCTGTATAAATAAAATTACTACTATTTGTCATAATAAATTGCGGCGATGAAATATGTAAATAATCACTATATGTTGCAGTGGATACATATGGTTTGAAGCTTGTAATAAGACCGCCGAGGGAGAATCCAGTATTCGAAAGAGAGCCGACAACAGGATACACTTTTAGAATACTGGCCGCAGTACTAACTGTTAGAAGATAAACACTGCTACTAGTCGCAGACCATTGCACCATTTGCTCCCCAACAGGCATAATTGTACGGAAATCAACCTCATTCACATATACTGTGTCTCTATTTGATGTACCCGCATTGCGTACCATATATGCCGTCGCAGTTTCACAATAACGAAGTGTGCTCACATTTCCAAAGAAATTACTTGCAGGTCCGCCAAACGTGCCAACTTGCTGACCATATAGTAAATAGCGGTACGAATTACTGCCGACCACTTCATTATAATTGGCCGCTTTTAATTCAAGACGTTCATCGCCTACAAGACCGTGCCATGGTGAATAATTTTTCATCCCATTTGCCTGATCCACAATATCTAAATCCTCATAATAATGCACTAACTGGCCATTAATAGGTAATGACCGCTCATATTGTGATACATATGGATTTGTCACGTAGTTGCTAAGTACAGATGAGGGGATTGGTAAAACCGCCTCACGTGGCCCAGCATCCGTTGGTATATTCGTATTTAGCCAGCTTGTACTTGGAATACCTGTGCTATTATCAGAATAAGGTACAACAGACCCTGTTGGCATAAAAAATGTTGTAGGAGAACCATCTGCCTTAAATGGTAAGATAGAATAATAGGATTCTTCTTTTGTGACAATAGTGCATGGTAGTTGTGTGTACCCACTTAGACCAGCGGCAGCTTTATCATGACGTCTATACATGTTTGGATAGGATGAAACAGGCAAGCGTTTGAATTCATAATATGAACCGAGACTGGGATCAAAGCCATTAAATGCCGCTGCCTGTGTAAAAGATGAGTAGACTGCTTGACGACTACTACTCATTATTGCAATCGCATCATTCACACTTACCGCCGTTGCATCAACACGCTTAATCGAAAATGTGTCAAAAATGCCAATATATGCAATATCATTATTTGGAGAATTGACACCTGTATACGCCGATTTAAATGCAAACCGATCACAATCCCAGTTTCCATTTGTTGGTAAGAATGAAAACCCAGCTATACCATACCCTAATTGCAACGATGAAACATTTGGCAAAACATTTAACGTCGAATAGGTATATCCCCCTAAATCCATAAAAGACTTTGTATATAACTGACGAGTACTAATTGAGTCGATGCTTGTAGATAAATTATATGTACTTATATTACTGGTCCCATCAAATCCAGTGTCAAATGCATGGGGTGGCATATACACATCATCATACCAATTTACAATTTTATATTCACGCTTTGTAATTGTAGAAAATGTTGGAGTATATGGCAGATTTCCATTTGATGTTTGCAGACTGTTAGAGCTTCCTGTATAAAAATAGGTCTGCGTCCCTGTTGAATATGGATAATTACTAATAAGCTGATAACCGTTAATTGGATCTTTGCGATATTGTGCATTCGGCCTATTTGAAAGGCTAGTGAGCGTCCAACCTTTGTAATCGGTGAAATCACTACTTACATCATTATCATCGTATCCAATAATGGGACCACCTGCTGCAGGTATTTGATTAAAGCCTTGGTAGCTAGGATCACGCAAATAGAGGCTGGAGAGTGTATTGAGGTGTGTCCAGGATGGATCATTCGTTTTTGCAAAATTAATATTCTCAGGGTTCTGTGCAATCTGTACAAGTGGATCAAAAAAGGATGGATTATTTGTTTGAGTAATTGGAATATCAGGGTCATTTAGGATAGTTAATGCCACAGGTGTGCTCGTGTAGGCCGCGAAATGATATGGCATGTCACCAAATGCTGAACCTTCTAGACCAGCCTTAACAATTACCCCATATTTGTCACCCGCAATTACAGGATATGTAAGTGTCCACACTGATGAACTCACATCGGTAATTGTTGACGCAACATAATTGTACGCATTTATGATTGTTGAACCTTCTGCAATATCTTTATAAAACCCTGAAAGATCATGGTATAAATAAAGCTGTACAGGCGTGGTAAATTGTGAAATTGTACTAAGAGAGAGTGAAATATTCATATTATATTTATAGCCGACTGCTCCAGTAGTAGGTGTACTTGGCTGTGGTGCAGTGAATTCAAAGAAGTCGATGCTATTGGATGATTGCAGGAGCCAAGAGGTCGAGAAAAGTCCTGTGGGTGCAATACTCTGCGCCAATGTTTCTCCATACACAATCGTAGAATATCCCGCAATACTCACATTCGACGGCGATGATATCGGCCCTGGATCACTAAATGTATAGCTTTTATTAAAATAGAGTGGTAAATTTTTACCATATGCATACATATATTTGGGATAACGGTAAAAGAATGGTTTGGGCAATGTTTCGATTTGCACGGTTTGTCGTACATCAGAACGGAATCTGAAAATTGCATACGATGTAGAAGGAATATCTGTTAGAATGGATACCGCCTGTTTTTTAGGATTAATATACATGATTGCATTACTATCTGTTAGAGTCTGTGTCTCAATAAAATTGGAGGATGCGAATTCATATGGTACTCCGCGAGCACCTTGATTGATTGTACTGAGATCGAATGTAGACTGTGTTGTTGTTAAGGATGACCATGGAGAAATGAGCGTCGATGGTATTGCATTGTAATCTGGTGGTAACTGAATTGTACCAGCTGCGCGTGCTTGAATATAATCGAGTGTAAAGGAATTATAGACACTCGATACATTTGAACCATTCTGCAAATACATTAGTGTTGACGGTGACACAAGTTGCTGCAATGAATACGATCCATAATTGACGGCATAATAGTTTGCAAGACCAATTTGATAATAATTGTAAAGGGAATTGATGAGTGACGCATCTGCTTGTAATTGGTTACTGAGCTGATTGTATTGTTGTTGGGAGTATCCATAGTCATTGCAGAGTGTATTGGAGAGTGCAAGGTTTAGCTGCGCTTGAATATCCGATACAATTGAGGTATTTAAATTACAAGATGTTACATACACCTTATTTGTTTTAGTGTCTAGCCCCCACATATAATTGTTTACTAAATGGTTTGCAAATGTGAGTGTTGTGCGAAAACGGTCAAGTTCATTAATGTTGTTTTGAATAAGCGCATAAATAACAGGATCATCTAGGCCTTGATAATTATAGACTACTCTGTCATATATTTCAGATTCAGAGTATCCATTTACAGTGGTGTTTAGCTTGGCCAGCTCAACAGGATCAAGGAACGCTTCATTTAGAACTGGATAGTAATATGCAACAAGCATTTGCTCATATGTATAGGATGTTAGGCCAGCATATCGCGATGGAAAATAACGCTTAATAATGAAATCAAGAGTTGGCTTTGGTACATATGTTTTCGTAAAAGAGTTATAAAAATAATCACCAGGTTTATTGAAATTATAGGCCAGATCACCGGTTGTTGAAAATAGCGGGGCAAAATCGGCAAATCCATTTGGATAATAAAAGAATATTGGACTGGTGTTCATTTGTATTGTGAGCTCACTAAGGAGTCCATTAATATCATATGAGCCTTCGCGAATTTGTACACGATTTATTAATTTATTTGATGTATTTAATACTGTTCGTCCCTCTTCATATACATCAAACCACGTGTTGTATTTGTTATTTCTAAAATAGAAAAACGCAGATAATAGTTTAATTTGTGTAAATTGAAATGTTGTTATATTTTTATATGTATCAGGGAGATAGAGGGTGAAGTTTGTGGGTTGAGGGAACACTTTTAGGTCACGATCACGGCTATCAATTGTGATGAGAGATGTGACGGATGTTGTTTGTGTTTTGAGTTTATTTTCTGGAAAAGTGCCTAATTGTTGACCCGATGTTTGAATTGTATCACCGCCTGTGCTAGCAGCCGCAGTTGTGCCAGTAGCACCTGCAGAGGCTGTTTCAAAACTCTCATAAATACTGTAAGGGTTGTTTTTGGAGCCGGGATTATATGTAGCAAGTTGAAGAGGGGTTTCATAAAGTGCACGAGGATTTACAGGGATATTTTCAAATGTGTCGGCCGAACTATCGCTGCTGGAGTCGCTCTCACTCTCGGATTCACTGCTATCTGGCTCATACTGTGGAGGGTGTCTATATCTGTTTGATCCTGCTGCCCCAAATTGTGGCGCATTTGACAACGGCCTATACGGGGCGTATTTCCGTTCCATTCCTATTACAAATAGGCTCAAATTTAGGCTGCGGCTTTGAACCTTTTGGCGGCTCGCTTTGCGACAGTACATTTGGCTAACTGTGATTTATTCAATTATATAATATATCAATAAATCAAAGAATAACTTTATAGTTATAGGGGTGGGCTGGGGCTGGGTTGTGCAT
>JACCDO010097366.1_pt1 | contig 12838 bp, 11 predicted proteins | sample 7446101 | NCBI WGS metagenome assembly JACCDO01 (sample SAMN15323440, study PRJNA562643) | freshwater metagenome | isolation source: river surface water | place: USA:Blue River Watershed | collected 2017-08-16
ACAACGGAATCAAACTTTGCCTCAGTGGCGCACGACCAATTGGAAAAGAATCCGGGCTAGTCACCATCGAGAATTTCGTCAAAGAGGGAACTCCTATGGCGATGCGCAATGTGGGAGTCGAGAAGCGTCAAGAGATGCTTGAGGAATACGTTGATCATCTACTTACTCTCGTCGATGTCTCATCGATTCGTCCGCTCAAGATTGTTATCGATGCTGGAAATGGAATGGGTGGATACACCGCTCCCGCTGTATTCAAACGACTAAACGCTGAAGTCATTGAGATGTACTTTGAACTTGACGGAACTTTTCCAAATCACGAAGCAAATCCCATTGAACCATCGAATCTTGTCGATCTTCAGAAGGCCGTTAAGAAACACAAGGCAGATATCGGACTCGCTTTTGATGGCGATGCAGATCGCTGCTTCCTTGTAGATGAGAAAGGTGATTTGGTTAATCCATCAGCACTCACAGCCCTTATCGCAACCCGCGAGCTCAAGCGCTATCCATCATCAAACATTATTTACAACTTAATTTCTTCGCGCGCCGTGAAAGAAGTTGTAGAAGAGAATGGCGGCACTGCAGTCCGTTCTCGCGTTGGCCACTCTTACATTAAGAAGCTCATGGCGGAAACAAATGCAGTTTTTGGCGGCGAGCACTCAGGCCACTTCTACTTCCGTGATTTCTGGAAAGCAGATTCAGGAATGCTGGCAGCGCTCCATGCAATCGCAGCGCTCGGCGAAACAGAAGTGCCACTTTCGACACTTCTCTCATCTTTCAATCGCTATTACTCAAGTGGTGAAATCAATTCAACTGTTTCAGATGCGAAAGCTGCAATGAACCAGATTGAGAAAATTTATGGCAAGAAGGATGGCGTCGAAGTGGATCATCTCGATGGCCTGACCATTAACGGAGAAAACTGGTGGTTTAACCTTCGCGCCTCAAATACCGAGCCCCTCCTTCGACTCAACGTTGAGGCTTCAACGGAAGCCCGTATGAAAAAGGTTCGAGATGATGTACTTAACACGATCCGAGGCGACCTCGACATCCTCGTATTAATCCCTTAACTAGTAGGCTTGTCCTATAGCCGACTAGCACAGTAGAGCCCTACGCCGAAGGTCAAGCGAAAAAAACAGCCGTTTTTACATTAGGGAGAAATACTTAAATGACACCTGTTACAACAATTCCAAAGCATGATATTAAAGATGCATCACTTGCAGCTCAGGGCCGTAAGAAGATTGAATGGGCAGAACGTAATATGCCTGTTCTCGCACAAATCCGTGAACGCTTCGAAAAGTCACAGCCATTTGCTGGAGTACGTATCGCAGCATGCATGCACGTCACAACAGAGACAGCGAACTTGATGCGCGTTCTCAAAGCTGGTGGAGCTGAAATTGCACTCTGTGCTTCAAACCCACTTTCGACACAAGATGACACCGCTGCAGCTCTCGTGCACGAATACGGTATTTCAGTATTTGCTCGCAATGCAGTTGACCGCGATGGTTACTACTCACATATCAACGCAGCACTAGATATCAACCCACACCAAGTATTTGATGATGGTTGCGATCTCGTAAACACACTTCACACAACACGTAAGGAACTACTTCCAAATATCGCTGGCGGATGCGAAGAGACAACGACAGGCGTTATCCGCCTTAACCAGATGGCTAAAGATGGCGCTCTGACATTCCCAATGATCGCTGTCAATGACACCGATACAAAGCACATGTTCGATAACCGTTACGGGACAGGTCAATCAACTCTTGATGCTGTCTTCCGTGCAACTAACTTCCTACTTGCAGGACGCATTGTCGTCGTTGCAGGATTTGGTTACTGCGGTAAGGGCGTTGCAGAACGCGCAAAAGGCATGGGCGCAGATGTCATCGTTACAGAAATTGACCCAACTAAGGCTCTCGATGCCATGATGCAGGGATTCCGCGTCATGCCGATGGTTGATGCTGCAAAGGTCGGTGATGTATTTATTACGGTAACCGGTAACCGCGATGTACTTCGAGACGAGCACTTCTCTGTTATGAAGGATGGCGCAATCATGGCTAATTCAGGCCACTTCGATATTGAAATCGATGTTGCATGGCTCGAGCAGAATGCAGTGAAAAAGAATGAAAAGATGCGTCACCAGACTGACGAATACGTCATGAAGGATGGCCGTCGCCTACTTCTTCTTGCAGAAGGACGCCTTGTAAACCTAGGTGCTGCAGAAGGTCACCCAGCATCAGTAATGGATATGTCATTCTCTGATCAGGCGCTTACAGCCGAATACCTCGTTAAGGAAGCAAAGAATCTTCCTGCCGGCGTTCACGAAGTTCCTACATACATTGATAAGGAAGTTGCTTCGCTGAAGCTCAAGTCAATGGGTGGTCACATCGACACACTTACTCCTGCACAAGATATGTACCTCAACTCTTGGGAGCACGGTTCATAAATGACTCTGGTTATGGTCGTCGATGACGATCAAGACCTAGCCGAAATGCTTGGAATTGTTCTCACAAGTTCAGGCTTCGATGTAGATCTTGTCAGTCGAGGAGATGAGGCGCTGGAGGTATTTAGAAATAATCCTCCAGACCTCGTCTTGCTCGATGTGATGTTGCCAGGAATTGATGGCATTGAGGTTTGCAGATTGATTCGACAGGAATCAATGGTTCCAATTGTGATGCTGAGCGCAAAAGGTGAAACCCAAGACATTGTTCGTGGACTTGAAGCAGGCGCTGATGACTATATGCAGAAACCATTTCGCGATAAGGCTGAACTCATTGCGCGAATTCGCACTCGACTTCGTCGGACGAATGCAGATGTCACTGGTTTGCTGACTATCGGAGATTTATCTATCGATGTCACAGCCCACGAAGTTCACCGTGGCTCACAAAAGATTGCACTCACTCGTCTCGAGTTCGATCTTCTCGTGGCCTTGGCAAAAGATCCAGGACGTGTATTTACCCGCGATGCTCTCTTAAGTGAAGTATGGGGATATCGCCACAGCACAGATACTCGTCTTGTAAATGTGCACGTACAACGTCTTCGTTCAAAAATTGAACATGATCCAGAACATCCAGAGATTGTGATGACCGTACGAGGCGTTGGTTATAAGGCGGGCGGCCCAGCTTAAAGGGCTCACACAATATGGGCGCTCGTAGAAAGCTTTCGCAATCACTTGCGACCAAAGTTATTCTCTCGACTGTTTTACTTTCTCTTGGCGTTATTTCGTTGACAGGATCTGCACTTTACTCACGTCTCTCAGATGGAATCCGGCAAGTAAGCCTTGATTCGGCACTTGCTGAAGCACGGTTCACCTTCTTTAACGCGCAATATCAAATGCTTCTTTCACAGGGAGATTCAGTTGAAGAGCGCAAAAAGGCACTTGCTGATTTGATCATAAGCTCAACGACACAGAGCTCAGAACAAAGCCGGCGTGAAGTTATCTTCATTAAAGTTCCAGGCGAACGCAAAACAAAAGTGTCTTACGAGATGTCTTCAAGTTTAATTAAGGCAGAGTCAGTCCCACAAGCACTTCGTGAACGAATTCAAAAAGGGACTGATCTTCAATACGAGTATGGAGAATTGCGTTCGGCTCAAATTAATCAAGGAAGCACGCTCTTTGTTGGTGAAAGAATCAACATTCCAACTGCAGGACGATATGAAATGTATATCGCCTTCATTCTCACAAGCCAGACTGAAACTCTTGATCTCATTCGAAACTCACTGCTCTTTACAGGTATTGCACTTATATTCTTGATTGGAATGATTACTTGGCTCGTTGTTCGCCAGGTTGTACGGCCGGTTCGAGATGCAGCTCGCATCGCAACACAATTTACCCAAGGTGATTTCAGTCAGCGCATGCGTATTGAATCGCAAGATGAGATGGCAACCCTGGCCAACTCGTACAATGAGATGGCGCAATCTATTGAGCAGCAGATTTCGCGCCTTGAAAACCTTTCTCGTGTCCAGCAGCGATTTGTATCTGATGTTTCTCATGAACTTCGTACGCCGCTCACAACTCTTCGTATGGCTTCCGAAGTTATCTATAACCAGAGAGCATCCTTTGATCCGCTCGTCGCACGCAGCTCAGAACTCTTGGCTGCACAGATTGATCGCTTTGAACGTCTTCTGGAAGATCTGCTTGAGGTCAGCCGATTTGATGCTGAAGTAGCGGTTCTTGAACCTGTGGACTTTGATGTTGTGGCACTCATTAATCGTTGTGTTAAAGATTTCCAAGTGGGAGAGCTTGATACAGATTCGGGAATTCGAATTGAATCCGAGCTTCCTGTCGTTCAAATTCAGGCTGATATCAGACGTGTTGAGCGCATAATGCGAAACCTCTTATCTAATGCGCTCGATCACTGCGAGGGTAAAGAAGTTGTAGTCACAATCGTTGCAACAGAGAGTGAAGTTGGCATCGGAGTTCGAGATTTCGGTTCCGGACTTGATGAGTCAGCACTCATTCGAGTCTTTGACCGATTCTGGCGTGCGGACCCCTCACGTGCACGCGTTCGAGGTGGCACAGGACTTGGTCTATCTATCGCACTGGAAGATGCTCGTCTTCATAACGGCGAACTTGATGCGTGGGGAAGACCAGGACTCGGCGCTCACTTTGTACTCACCTTGCCACGAAGAGCGGGGGATGCGATTGAAGGTCGTCCAATAAAAGCCGCACCAAAAGATTTCCACGAAGAGACCTTTTACCTCTAACTCATAACTAATCTGCAGAGAGAATGCAGAGATGAAGAGCTTGAAGTCGCTACAAGAAATAATCTTCCCCGTTCGATGCCTTGGTTGTTCTGCATTGGGGCTAGAGATTTGCTCACAATGCAGAGGAAAATGGAATCCTCATATCTATCGAAGTTGGTCTAAAGCTGCTCCATATTTCCCAATATTCTCTTCAATTCAATATTCAACTGTTGCAAGTAAAGTCCTCTTAGCTGCAAAAGAGAACAACATTAAGTTGGCAGATGATTTATTGGTTCAGGCACTTCAGAAATCATTCAACTACTGTGCAAAGGAGAGGGAAGTAGGTTTATTTGTTCCGATTCCGTCACGACACACAGTGGCACGTTCTCGCGGCCGCCAATTCATCACCGAACTTTCTCTACAGCTAAGTAAAAGCACTGGGATGGAAACAATTGAAAGCCTTTCGCATATCCGAAAGGTGAGAGATCAATCTTCTCTTGATGCAAAGCAGAGAATGGTAAATATTGAGGGTTCAATGAAATCCCTGAGATATCTCAGTGAAAAGGTGATTTTGGTTGATGACCTCGTCACAACTGGGGCGACACTTCATGAAGGTGCCCGGGCCCTGCGTGAAAATGGGATTGAGGTCATAGCCGCCGTAACAGCCTGCATTGCCGAACCCCTAAGATAAGGGGGTTAACAAGCAAGTGGAAGGTAGGCCGATGGCTTCAATTCTCGATCGACTTATGCGAGCCGGCGAAGGCAAGATTCTTCGCGACTTAAGCAAAATCGTCGATAAGGTCAACGCCTTTGAACCATCGATTTCTCCACTCTCTGATGATCAGTTGCGTGCAAAGACTGATGAATTTAAATCTCGCCTAACTCAAGGCGAAACCCTTGATGACCTAATGCCTGAAGCTTTTGCTGTTGTTCGCGAAGCCGCTAAGCGCACTTTAGGCCAGCGTCACTACGACGTTCAGCTCATGGGCGGAGCAGCACTGCACAAAGGAAACATCGCAGAAATGCGCACTGGTGAAGGAAAGACTCTTGTAGCAACTCTTCCTTCCTATCTCAACGCATTGGCAGGACGCGGCGTTCACGTCGTCACCGTCAACGACTATCTCGCAGAACGCGATAGCGAGTGGATGGGCCGAATTCATCGTTTCTTAGGTCTTACTGTTGGCGTCATCGTCAATAGCATGACTCCTACCGAGCGTCGCGCTGCATATCTATCAGACATTACTTATGGAACAAATAACGAATTTGGCTTTGACTATCTTCGCGACAATATGGCTTGGTCTCTCGAAGATTGCGTACAGCGCGACCACTTCTTTGCAGTTGTTGACGAAGTTGACTCGATTTTGATCGACGAGGCCCGTACGCCTCTAATCATTAGCGGACCTGCTGATAAGGCAACCAAGTGGTACGTCGAATTCGCTAATATCGCGACGAAATTACAGCGCGATGTTCACTACGAAGTAGATGAGAAGAAGAAGACCATCGGCATCCTTGAAGAAGGTGTCACCAAGGTTGAAGAACTTCTGAAGATTGAAAACCTCTACGAGGCTGCAAATACAACTTTGATTGGCTATCTCAACAACTCAGTTCGCGCGAAGGAACTCTTCAAGCGCGACAAGGATTACGTTGTCATGAATGGCGAACTTCTCATTGTCGATGAGCACACAGGCCGCATGCTTGCAGGCCGTCGTTACAGCGAGGGTTTGCACCAGGCTCTCGAAGCGAAAGAGCGCATCGATATCAAGGATGAAAACCAGACCCTTGCAACAATTACTTTGCAGAACTACTTCCGTCTCTACGAGACCATTTCAGGTATGACTGGTACTGCGATGACAGAAGCATCTGAATTCCACCAGATTTATAAGTTGGGTGTAGTTCCAATTCCTACCAACCGCGATATGCAGCGTATCGATCAACCAGATTTGGTTTACAAATCTGAAGCAGGAAAGTTTGCAGCAGTAACTCGCGATATCGTCGAGCGCCATCGCAAGGGGCAGCCTGTACTTGTTGGAACTGTCAGCGTTGAAAAATCTGAGGAACTTTCAGGATTCCTCAAGAAGGCAGGCGTCGCACACGAAGTCCTCAACGCAAAGCACCACGAGCGCGAAGCAGCGATTGTTGCCCGTGCCGGTGTTAAGGGAGCCGTAACTGTTGCAACAAATATGGCAGGTCGCGGAACAGACATCATGCTCGGTGGAAACCCTGAATTTATGGCTGATTTCGAACTCCAACGCCGAGGACTTTCACCCGTTGATAACGCCGCAGAGTATGAAGCAGCATGGCCAGAAGAGATTGCGAAGCAGAAAGCTGCAATTGCAAAGGAGCATGAAGAAGTAATTGCTCTCGGTGGCCTCTATGTTTTAGGCACTGAACGCCACGAATCTCGTCGTATTGATAACCAGCTCCGCGGACGTTCAGGACGTCAGGGCGATCCTGGTGAATCTCGCTTCTATCTCTCACTTCAAGATGATTTGATGCGTAGATTTAACTCAGGAATTGTCGAGCGCGTACTTGCAGCTGCTGGTTTGCCTGAAGATGAACCAATCGAATCAAAGATGGTTTCAAATGCTATTCGCTCTGCTCAGACTCAAGTTGAGGCGCAGAACTTTGAAATTCGTAAGAATGTTTTGAAGTATGACGATGTCATGAACCGCCAGCGTGAGGTTATCTACAGTGAGCGCCGCCTTGTTCTTGAAGGCAAAGATATTGGCGAGCAGGTTTCAGACTTTATGGGAGAAACAATCTCAGCTTACGTTCGTGCTGCAGCGCAGCAAGGCTTTGGCGAGGATTGGGATCTAGACCAGCTCTGGACTGCGCTCAAGTTAATCTATCCAATCTCCTTCACACCCGAACAGATTATCGCTGAAGTCGGATCTGCATCTGCACTCGATGCTGATTTCCTTGAGGCAAGAATCCTTGATGATGCAGCTGCTGCATATAAGAAACGTGAAGAAGAGCTAGGAGTTGAAGTTCTTCGCGAACTTGAGCGAAAAGTTCTTCTTTCCGTTCTTGATCGCAAGTGGCGCGAACACCTTTATGAAATGGATTACCTACAAGAAGGTATCGGCCTACGTGCGATGGCACAGCGCGACCCACTCGTTGAATACCAACGTGAAGGTTACGAACTCTTCGCGGCGATGATGGATGCCATCAAGGAAGAGCTTGCAAGTCTTGTATTTAACGTTGAGGTAACCATTGAAGGCGACGGATCTCAGGTAAAGGCTCGTGGCGTTACTGAAAAGCCAGTACAAACACAGCCACTGAAGTACACCGCTGCCGATGAAAATGGAGTCACTTCATCAGGAGATGTAACTCGTAACGCTCCTTGCCCTTGTGGCTCTGGAAAGAAGTACAAGCGTTGCCACGGAGCAGCTTCCTAAATCTTTAACGCTTTACAGCATCTGTAGCGCTGTACACAACCAGCGTCCATCAACGCCTTCAAAGCGGATTACTACTGCGCGAAAGCGGTCGTTGTACCTGATGATTACAGTCGATTCGCAGATTCCATCTAGTGGTTCGGTTTGGTGAATGCTCTTGATTTTGCCAATTTCTTTCTGGCTTCCTGATTTCTTCAGTAGCTCCATATAAATCACGCGATGACACCATCTAATCAATTGCGCTGGTTGGCGTCGTCCTGCCCAGACCTCAATGACGCTCACAATAAATTTCATCGTCCACGCATGCAGTTCAGGTAAGTCAGATGCTGAAGTTGGAATAGGCATCTCATCAAGTTCAAGCTCTTCACCAAAAGTTGAAGGAATCAAATACAACTTTGCTTTCTGTTCCACCCTTTCAATGACCGGGGGAGCAAAGAGATCGAGAACAGGGTGGCTCCAGAGAGCAGGATCTTCAGTGCTTGATATCAACTGCATCATGGGAGCCTGGGATCGATATGTCGCTGTGAGGTTTTCATAAGTTGTCATCTGCCGATACTTGGCTACCAAAGCAATGAATGAATCGCCCAAAAGAATGGTTTTTAGTCGCACTAAAGATCTACTGTGGAGAAGTCATCGAAAATAGAGTGATGTCGCTCGTATCTTGCGCCCATGAAACAGAAGAAGAATTCCCAAACTCGTCTCATTGTTGCCAGCGCACTCTGTGCTGCAGCGCTCCTGGCCTCATTTGCTATGTCAAAGGCTGCAAATCAGAGAGAAAAGTACTGGGTAGTGCTTAAACCTATTGCCGTGGGAACGCAGTTAGAACAATCCGATGTCGGATATCAGATGGTTGCTTTAGGAAATTCTGGTGGAAATTACTTGAGCGGACAGAGCAATCCAGTGGGTTCGATTACCAAACGCCCGTTAGCTCCGGGTGATCTACTTGAAAACAGCGCCCTAACCAATAATTCGGCAGCTTTGGTTAATCAGCAGCTCTCGATAAGTCTTCGCAGCGTTGATATTCCTTCAACACTTCAGGTAGGTGAAGTTGTCACAATCTTTCAATTACACGATGCCTCTAATGGTGAGGCTGCACTGGAACCTAATCACATTCTGAGCGGAGTATTTATCGTTGGTTTAGATCGCAAGGGAAGTAATTTCGGAGGAGAAGCAGCGCTTACGATTTCCGTAAATCGAGATTCAGTCCCAGATCTCTTAGCGGCGACCACAAGTGGAAGACTCGTCATCGTGAGATCTGATGGGTGATTTCGTTCAACAGATTGCCGTCACAGGAATTCGAGATGCAGAGTTCGAAGGTTTTGTAGCAAGCGCATTATATGAACAAGGGTGGAATGTTCTTTTTCGTGCGCTGGATTTTCAATCCCTGAATACATATTTGGACACAGGTGCAACTGATAAGCCTTTGCTTCTTCTATCTACTGATTGCGAAGGACTGACTCCCGAAAGGCTGGATCTTTTGCGCCAGGAGGGAGGTAAGTACATTCTCTTTCGTGCGCAGAACGATATTCAAGACAAATACCCTGAATCAGTAGCGAGACCGACAACAACTCTTGAACTTGTCGCTCTTTTGCGAGGATCGCTGCGTAACCCACTGATACGTAGTAGCCATAGCGCAAAGGTGCGCGCACGCACAATTGTTCTGGGCGCAGTTTCGGGAGCGCTTGGAACTTCAACGCTAACAATCAACCTTGGAGCAGAACTAAGTGAAGCAGGCAGAAAAGTACTGATTGTTGATGCCCATGCCGAGTCACCTTCATTCGCATCGCTATTAGGAGAGAGAGGACTTAACACTTCAAGTGAAATCCGTGCATTTTCTGCAGGTCTACACATTTTAGAGATTACTCAAGAAGGAGTTGCTCAAGATCTATCACTGCTCGATCGAGCACTCTCTGAGTTCGACTTCATTCTGATTGATTGTGGAGTGCTACGTGATTTTGGTCAATCGCTTACAGGGCGGCGCTGGGGGAGCGAGGCAATTATCTGGTCGACTACTCATGCAGATGAAATGTGGATTCTTAGTCGGACAAACCATTTGGGACTAGAACGTCTAAGAGCTCTTATCAATGAACTTAGCCGTTACCCCATGAAACCATCTCCATCATTTATCAATACGCAAAGTGCGCACGTGAAGAGAGGCTCTTCGCGTGAAGAGCAATTTCTTCAATTAGTCACTCCTATTCGCCCAACCCGTCTGCTTCGACTCCCGTGGGATCCACGAAGTGTCTACGCTGCCGAAGAGAACCTTTCTCCTCTTATCGAATCCAATGAGCGAGGGCTCTTGCGTAAAGTAATCGCAGATATTGCCGGTGAACTAACCTCATAACTTCTTATAGGCTTCTCCCATGCGCGGATATTTAGCTATGACAGCTCAAGAGGTTGCCGAGTTTGCTCAATCCCGCGAATTCGATGTGTCAGATCTTTACGCGCCAACTTCACAATTTATAGTTGATAACCAGGACCTCGATGATGAAGAAATCGAATTCACGCTATCTATGGTTGCAGCCGAAGATGCCCTTGAGATGAAGACAGCAACATCAGGCAAGGCTTGTGTTCTCGCATTTGAAGTACCGCCGGAACTCATCAAAGAGAGCCACGATATGTCTATCTCGCTCTTAACTCCACTACTTTGGGAACATCTTGAATGCCTCTTTGAAGTTTCTGACGATGGTGAAGAGCTAACATGGTTTGCAACACAAGAGATCGCCAATAATCTCGATAGTTGGCTGAAGTAGTTTCTTATGGCATCCATCGAGGATTATGTTCAGGGCAGAAGCCCGCTCTCTGCTGATCAAGTCCATCGACTTCGCGAGCTTGTTGCCGACTGGCAATTACTATCTGATCTCTCCTTTGCAGATTTAATTCTCTGGGTGCCTTTGCGTAAAGATATGAAGAGCTGGCCAACTGGCTATGTTGCTGTTGCACATATTCGCCCAACAACTGCCGCCACATTGTTTCCTCACGATGTTATCGGTGAAGAAATTACATATGGCGCGCGCCCTCATATTGACGAAGCTCTTTCCAGCGCAGAAATCATCCGTGATACACAGCCTGAACCCATGGGTGATTTCATGGTCAAAGAAGAGACGATTCCAGTTATCTTTGATGAACATGTCATCGGAGTTATCTCTCGCCACCGAAACTCAGAACTGATGCGACAACCCAGCCGTCTCGAACTTAACTATCGAGAGATTGCACATAATCTCTATCGAATGATTTCTGAAGGAACTTTTCCTTACCCAGATGCAGGATCTCTCTTTGATCCAGCACCACGCGTAGGTGATGGCCTTATTCGCCTTGATGTAAATGGTGTTGTCTCCTACGCAAGCCCCAATGCACGTTCTGCATTTAGTCGACTCGGATGGATGAGTGAAGTAGAAGGACATTTACTCGGCGAAGTTGCCCAATCTCTTGCCCGCGTTCGCCCTGATGCACATGAAGAAACTATCGCACTAGGACTTACTGGAAAATCCCTAAAGCGTGTGGAAATTGAAAATGCGGGTGGAACGATTGATTTCACTGTACTTCCATTGATTAAGAGCGGTGACAGAATTGGTGCAATCGTGATGCTCAATAACGTCACCGAACTCCGCCGCCGCGAACGTGAATTGGTTACAAAAGATGCAACCATCCGCGAGATCCATCACCGCGTGAAGAACAACTTACAAACGGTTTCAGCGCTACTTCGCCTACAGGCTCGTCGCATCGAAGATCCGGGGGCGAGTGCTGCACTGAATGAAGCCGTACGTCGCATCGCATCGATTGCACTGGTGCACGAAACACTTTCCAGCAGTCGTGACTCATCGGTTGCTTTTGATGAAGTACTCGACAGTTTGGTTTCCCATGCACTCGAACTCAGTCCGCGTATGAATGAGCTGCGCATAGAGCGAACTGGAAAACTGGGTTCACTTGAACCACGTATTGCCACACCACTTGCACTTGTCATCACTGAGTTAATTCATAATGCTCTCGAGCACGGCCTAGCCGAAGAAGGTCTCGCACTTGGTATCCATGTCTCAAGTAATGGTTCAGAGTTATCCGTGACTATTTCAGATGACGGCGTGGGATTCCCTGAAGGCTTTGATATTTCAACATCACCAAACTTGGGGCTACAGATTGTCCGCACGCTGACAGAGAATGAATTACGCGGAACGTTATCTTTGATTACAGATGAGCAAGAGACTCGGGCTGTGCTTACCTTCCCAAGTAATTAATAAAGTTACTACTGACCGCTCTCAGCTAGGCGCGCACGATTTCGTGCAGCACGACGCTTAAGTGCGCGACGTTCATCTTCAGAGAGACCGCCCCATACGCCGGCATCCTGTCCAGATTCAAGAGCCCATGCAAGACATGGATCTTTCACAATGCAGCGATTACAGACCTTCTTCGCCTCTTCGATCTGCGTGATGGCAGGTCCGGTATTTCCTACAGGGAAGAAGAGCTCTGGATCTTCTTCACGACATGCAGATTGATGTCTCCAGTCCATGGCTCTACCTCCTCTTCGCAAAACTTGATTGTGCGGCAGATGTGCTGCGCGCAAGAGCCAATTCTCTCTATATCGAGATATTTAAACAAGAAGGTAGCGAAAGAGATTTTCTAAATACGGGTGATTTATATCGCGTGCCCCCGACAGGAATCGAACCTGTGCACCTGCCTCCGGAGGGCAGTGCTCTATCCCCTGAGCTACGGGGGCGCAGGTACAAGGGTAGGTTATCCGACTATGAACAGTTCAGAGAAAGCAT
>JACCDO011112951.1_pt1 | contig 12837 bp, 14 predicted proteins | sample 7446101 | NCBI WGS metagenome assembly JACCDO01 (sample SAMN15323440, study PRJNA562643) | freshwater metagenome | isolation source: river surface water | place: USA:Blue River Watershed | collected 2017-08-16
CAAGGCAAGAGTTACTGACGAGTGACACGCCATTCGACTCCATGTGACTAACCTGCTGCACCTGGTGCAACTTATCCTTCACAGTGATACTCTTGATCGTGAAATTGTTCAAACATGCACTCGTCTCACTACTAGCAACTACATGCTTGCACTTTCTACAGGCCAGCTTTGGCAACACCCTCTGCAGATATTTCATCATGTGGTGCAAACAAATCATGACATTCTCGGACTTTAACAGCACCAACTTCTCGGCATTACTTCTAGGTAAATGGGTGCATAAAAAATATATAATCGCGAGATTCTCATTCAACGAGTTGCAGTCGATTACGTTCACTCCAATTTCATGCAGATGGACATTAAACATACTAACTGCCTTCCTAAGTAGAGTCATTGGACTAAGACTCTTGCGAACAAATGAAGGAAATCCGAAACAGCTTGCATTTGAAGGTGATGATGATACAGGACCATATGTATCTACCAGTAACGTCACCTGTGATGCAATAAACTCGCATGAACTATGATTTAAATGGGATAACTCACACTTTACTCGACGGATACCCCGTGCATATACCACTATCGTATTATTATTGTTCATGCTCTTAGAATCAACTATTATTACTTCACAAAGGGTGCCGTAAAGCATTTGTTCACTATCTGGTGTCGAATACATCAAGGCAAAGTGACTAGAGCCCAGGAAATATTCATTATACAACGCACTCATCGTACCTGTCATCTCCTCCCCCGGAAACATCACAATATTGTCGCGCACCACCAACAGCGACTCCAATTCCACATCTACTTCATTACAATTGTGCATTATGCTCGAGTGAATGACTGGATTACGATTTCGATCGATCACGCTTCCATGTTACCAATTTCTCTTCGTACACAGGAAGTGGTCCAGATGGATCTTTTTTTAGCGTACTTTACTCCCACGTGGAATTCCGGTTTTTACGATCCGGGAATCAAAAGGAAATTTATCATAAAATAGTATAAGCATTGACCTTCACAACCATTTTATTAGCAGTACATTATCATTAAATCACTATTATTATTATTATTATTGTTATTATTATAAATTATATTATATTTTTATTTTATTGTATTATTCCTGTTTAAATTTTAACATATACTTGGTCAGACAATACAGATACTTTTGAATCCACGGACTTTGGATCATTAACAAGGTGTTCATTTTGGGGGCAATTTTTTTAGGAAATTTAGAGAAAAATTAAAAAAAGATATATTAATAGAGTTCTTCTGAAAACATGGATTTCATATGTGTACTTAATCAATCTTACTTCGTAGGCATAGTTTCTAGTTAGTTATTGTCACGTTCAATAAATCAGCGAATATATACATGGGAGACAAAGAACGTCCTAAAAAACTTTCTCGTTTTGATGTACCACCAAGTCAAGTCATCTCGTCATCAGTGGACCAGCTTTTGCACATTTATTTGCCACCAAATCAGCAATTATCTGCACCACCTGCTGTATATTATGTGCAACCAATCCAGCAATCAACAGGACTATCAATGCCTATGTATAATTACCATCAGTTAAATCCAACAATACCGTGTCCTGTATTACCCTCTATGCAAATGGATTTACCGGTTTATATGAGCCCATCTGTTGTTCAACAACAAGAGCTATTACATCCTTTAGCTGATAAACTTCAACTTGATCCCCTACTTGTATATAATATTGTCACTAAATTATACAAAGAAAAACTTGAAGTAAAGTTACAGAAAAATTTTGATTATATTCGGCGTAAAGATGCAGGTTTAATACCGATTAAAGAGCCAGTAAAAGTGGTATCTACCCATAATAATCCTATTGTAAGCAGGCCAATGATAGATATTGAGAGCAACAGTACTAGTGGGAGCAACATTAAAGTTAAAAGTAATCCTAATGTCAGTGCTCAACTGTTAAAAACACTTGATTACTGCAGTATACTGGTATTGCACCTACTATTTCTTACCCATGTTTCTCTTACTCACTCACTCATATAAGATAAGTAATTTACCATTAGATATAGAAGAAGATGACTTGCGGATCTTGCTAGTGCGTCAAGGGGTTATTAATCAAATAAAACTGTACCTAGATAACGCAACAGGTAACAAAAGCGGGAAAGCATTGATAATATTCGCCAAACCGGAGTCAGTGGTTACATCGATGTACCAATTTGATAATGTGGACATCGATGGTTACCACATCAAAGTGGTAAGAGGTAACAGCAAATTATTTGATGAGAATTTAGATTTAATTGTTGCACCTGGTCCTGCCGTTACTAATAATGAAGTAGAAAAACCAATGAAAAGTGTCGAACCACCGGTCGACATAGTAGATAATTCCGAGAGTGTAGAAGCTGTACATGATGATATTGATGTAGATAATTTCTTGAATAGTTTGTTGTAATTACTATTGTTTTATAAGATACAAACAGCAACATAACTCACTCTCTTTACTCAACACTACACTATACTTTACACCGAATTCTCTTCACCAATTAACTCATCGGTTTCGCCTACCTCATCCACCAACAACACCTCTTTACTATCAAATTGTACCCATTTCTTACTAGGAACTCTACTTGCAATACAACCTAACACCTTATCATACATATTTTTGCAATTTTCACTAAATTTTTCAGGATTTGATTTCACATCCTTCAATGAGAGTAAGTGAGTAAGTGAGTAAGTGAGTGAGTGAGTAAGTGAGTAAGTAAGTAAGTAAGTAAGTGAGTGAGTAAGTAAGTGAGTGAGTGAGTAAGTGAGTGAGTGAGTGAGTGAGTGAGTGAGTGAGTGAGTGATTGAGTAAGTGATTGAGTACCTTATACATATTCAAACCAGTCAACGATATAACATAACCAAATAACTGTAGATAAGTAACGGGATTTCTAAAAATTAAGACCGAGAATGTCACCAACATGATGTCTTTAAACAACCCGGTAATTGAAAACGTCAGCGATGACGTGTTCTTGATGAGCAAGACAACGGCTATATTCAAAAAGAATGCCATAAAACCATTTATTAATAAGCAAATAGTGAATTGAGGGGTCAGTAGATCTGTATTGAAGGAGGGATATTCAAAAATGTAAAACCCAATGGCTATGAATAGAAAGGAAGGTGGTGCCAGGTAATATATTGTTGATAAGGAATCTAACTTGATATCTCGCAGCATTTTATCCTGAGTAAGTGAACGAATGAGTAAGTAAGTAAGTAAGTGAACAATAGAATGACTTGGAACGGGAACCTGTAATACTAATCTTATTGATTCAGATAAACCACCACACATTTGAAAAATAAAACCAATTAAAACAAATTCTAACTCACCAAATGACGATAATGAAACACCAGAGCATATCATTAATACAACCGATAACTGTAAACATGAAGGCTTTTCGAGTCCGCCAATTACACCTATACCTAATACATATACGGGTGTAAAAGCTTTTAGCATTTGTATATATGACACTGATAAATATCTATAAGCTTGATTAGAAAGGACAAGTGACATTGCATAAAATATTGCAATTGGTATAAAAGATCTCATCATTACACGAAAACTAACCTTGTTTTCAACTACGCCATTAAGCATCTTCGGATAAAGTCGGAGTAAAGATTGGGTCATAATTGATGCAAAAAACATATGCCAACCAGTTAAGAAAAATGGGTAATTGAAGTGCCATGTTGATAATATTGCTTTGTTCCTGGGATAAATGCACGAAGTAATTTGTAAGTAATTGGGTTAGTAAGTGATGTTATAAGTAAATGGCGTACATGACAATCATTATGGCTGATAGTGCTATCCATTGTACCATGTAGTATATTATCATTAAATTCACTCCTTCAAAGCATTGACGTAGGCGCAAAATAATACCATCCATTTTATTCCTATACCAGCCAAACTATCTGAGACGATAGATAGTCTCTCCTTTTTGATTTTTTTTTTTCGAAAATTTTTGATCTACACCCTTTATGGTTTTGCAAAAGGAAAAGAAATTAAAGAGTTTCCTTGCGATATGTATATGGCACAATATGATCGATCAAAAATAATTGTTGGCTCACAACCAAATTAACTACCTCATGCCGTGACATTATTCCAAAAAACTTTGTTTGACATGCCGGTATGAAAAAAAAATACCACGAAAAGTTGATCTCGTCATCGTTGTGACGAATCGTAACGACGTTGTCAATTGAAGAAGATGCCAAAGAAAGAAAATATAGGTACACTCAATAGCAATTTACTTATTACGATACTTACTTATTCGCTTCTTTATTAATTTCAGCAAAGAAAGAGGCTGCCCAAGCAGAAAAAGGTCGCAAAGCAGATGAACAACGCGAAAGAGAAGAAGCAGCTCAATGGGCGAAGGGTGCTAAAGATAATAGTAAAGCGGCAGCAGAGGCGGCAAAAGAGGAAGAAAAACGTCGTAAAGCGGCTGAAAAAGCTGCATTACTAGCAGCTGAAGAAGCCCAAGCATCAGGTTGATACTCCTGACTTACTCGTAACCTCACTCATGTATTATTTACTTATTTCCTTAATCGCTAAGGTATAAAGAAAGTAACCCCTAAACCTAAAAAAGATGCCCAAGCAGAAATGTTTGCAGCGGCATTAGCGGCAGCACCAAAGAGTAAAGCCCAAAAAGAAGCAGAATTAAGGTAACTTATTTTTTCACTTCCTTCCTTCTTTCCTTCCTTCCTTCCTTCCTTCCTTACTTACTTACTTACTTACTCGCCTAATAAATAAGGAAAAAACAAGCAGAGGAGAATAAATTAAAAGAAATTGAAGCTAGAGAAGCTAGAGAAGCCCAATTGAAAGCTGAAGAGGATCAACGGAAAAAATATGCGGCAAAAGGTACTTACCTTCACTTTCATACTTAATTATTTACTTACTTACATACTTGCTTCATTAGGAATGGTAATAAATCATGCGGATGAGTTGTTAGTTCCTATTAATAATCGTCTAGAAGAAGATGACTTCGAAGACGTATCAGGTATTGATGGTGCTTTAGATGCATTAAGGTAACTCAGTCACTTTCTTAGCCAGCTACTTACATACTCACTCACTTTTACTCGCAATTAGCGTCAAAGATGGTAAAGGAGATGACCACCCTGAAAGGCGTAGAAAAGCATTATATGCTGAATATTATAGTATACAATTACCAATAATAAAAGAGGAACAACCAGGTCATTCACAACCTCCCTCCCTCACCAGTTGCTTACTTGCTTATGTGCTTACGTACTTACTTACTTACTCATTCACGCATAGGATTAAAACTATCACAATATAAGGAAAGAATCTTTGAAATGTGGAAAACAGCACCTGATAATCCTGAAAATCAGAAGAAAGCAAGCGTGTTCAAGTGGTCTGCGTCTAGCGAGGCAGCCAAGGAAGGATCTGCGGATGCGTAATTTATTATACAATTTGTAAAAGTAACTTAACAACAACAGCGCCGGTATGAACCAGCGAGTGAGTAGAGGGCGGCGACCGCCCAGTAATAGCCATATTTATATACTATGTAATTTTATTCAATAAAATTGACAATTTATCGATATCTTCAAGTATTTGCAAGCTCTTTCGGTGCGTTAGCTTCATGCTATCTAGCCTCTTCACTAGTCGCATCAGCACTTCGTAGCATATGTTACATCGTTCAATACGTTGCTCACGTGAGATATCCACACCAAGCTGATGACGGTTATGCCCAGTAACGACGTTACTATGAGTTGATATAGTCTGTGAAATTAGATCACCAAATGCTTTAAGCAAATAGTTGAATGACTTCAACACTGCGCTGGTGACGTACTCGCTCGCCCAACCTTCTGGAGTTGTCACCACTTGCTCTAAGAATGGCATTAATCTGGCACATAAATCTAACGATAAGCCATTACCTCGTAGTTCAACACCCGTGAAAAAGTCCGCAATGGTAGTGAGAAGGGAAGTGTCATGTTTAGCGCTGTCGTACAGAGTTGAAAGGTGTTCAACGACACTATTTAAATCACCTTTCTCCCATAATTTACGTAATATTTTTATGTTTGTCAAACGATTTGATAGTCTAGTCACTGTCTCACCACTACTACTATTCATACGGTCAATGATACCTGAGTAAACGAGTGAGTGAGTAAACAGGTGAGTGAGTGAGTGAGTGAGAAAATGTCGTACCTTCAAGCCGTAATTTATCCGGATCATAATCAATAGTAGGTCCTGTGACCACTTGTGCTTTAGGACCAGCTATCATCACTGGTCCTTTATCCATATTACTTCTCTTGGGAGTAATAATTTCTAATGGTCCATTTCCGACTGAGGTTGCAACTGACACTGATACTGCATCAGCAGCAACACCACGAGGCGGAGTTGATGACGCATAAGGGCTTACATAGTTCAACCCTTTCATTGATTCCTTGCTCTTTTCTAAAACTTCTTTACTATGGTTAAATATGGATGATGGTAACGGTAACATACTCTCCAGTGTATCCTTGGGTTCTTTTGGAATAGTATCACCATTAACTGGGCGTATTTTCTCGACAGGACTCACTTTCAACCCTCGTCGATCACCTGAACTTGATAATATTTTCTCCACAGCCTCTGCAATCTCATCATTTGCAGCAGCAGCATGCATGTTATTACTGCGCTTACTACTATCAAGATACCGCTTCATAAAAGACTCTCCCATCGATGTTGCCATCTCTTTTCTAGCACTTTCACTTTCCCAGGTACAATTAACGTCACCTAAAGAAAGTAAGTAAGTAAGTAAGTGAATGAGTCAGTGAGTGAGTGCGTGAGTGATCAACCATTAACTGCTTCTTTTTCTTCTGCAACTAAATTCAACTTATCAACACTAATATCAACATTATAATACTTACTGTCATGGTCACGATCACGATAACGAGGCCTCGCTGGTGATGTTGATTTCGCTGCAGCTGCCAAATGCTCCGATCCACTAGCTGTGTCATGCAACGTCTTCATTTGACTGACATTATTAGTAACAGTGCCTTCACTATTTCTTCCTCTTATTGGTGACGCATAGTGGGAATCCGACATGTCAACAGGCACAGTTGTATTACGAGGAGGTGATTGAGGCATACTTGACGATGCCTTGCTCATTATGTTGTTGATGTTAATATTACTGTATATCGACACAAAGTTGCTGTTATATGCTGCAACAGTCAGCTTATTCGCCTTATTCACCTTCATATCACACACCTTGTCCCATCCAATATCCATTATGGCATTAGCTTTTATTGCACCATTACTCCACGACCATATCTTCAATGCCTCCTTAGTAGCAACGCATATGGATGATCCATCGTTTGCGTAAACAATCGACTTGATTGGGGTGTATTCAGGAGAGGTTGAATATATTTGCTCTATTGTCTCTAAATCATATAATTTTACCATTTTAGTAGAAGTTATCGCTGCTAATGATAACTCTGTAGGATTAAATTCAAATGCAGTGATGTGAGCAGGTGAAACATTAATTGTCGATAATAATTTTCCTGCTACTAAATCCCATAATAATAATTTACCATCCTTACTACAGCTACCAACCCATCTACCATCTGGACTAAATCGTACACATGTTATCTCCTATAATTAATAAGTGAATAAGTAAATGAGAAATTGAGATATGTGATATTGAATACCTTATCATGACCAGTGTATGTTTGAATACATGTCTTCTTTCTTACATCCCATACTTTCATGGTAGTATCACTAGATCCAGATACAATAAACTCACCATAAGGGTGGTATTGTAAAGTACAAGTATTAACTTGATGTCCAGCTAAATTACGGGCTAATCTACCTTCATTTAAATCATATACTTTTATTGAACCGGACATTGAACCACTAACTACACAATGTTCATCGCCATCAAAACACAATGATTCAACAGACGCTTTACTTCCCTAAATAATTTAGTGAGTAAATGAGAGGGAAAATAAGTGAAAAAGTAAGTAACTGACCCCAAATGTCCACATATTGACCACATTATTACTTGATTTCTCTTGTGTTGGATTAATTTTCCATACATTAACTTTACAATCCTTCCCACCACTTGCTATTATTTCATGAGATTTTAGTCCAATACAGACACTTGTGACATCACTTGTATGTGCCACAAAGTCGGTGCTATTGCGCTCGACCAATGCCTCTCGAAATATTCGATTTTCCATCTTTTTTTCACTAATAATTTCGATTTTTTTTTTATTTTTGTTATGTGGTACCGGTGATTTTTTTTGGAAGACAAATATATGAATAATTAGACTAAATAACAAAATTAGACTCAATATAACGCAAATATCCTTCCTTGTGCATCTCACTCATATTTTTACATAATATCTTTATTTCTCAACAATCTGACCGGTGCCGCATGAAGTTGCATAAAAAAATTTGCCAAAAATAGATAACTTTCGCCAATACTCGCCGATTCTTTGAAGTTTCAATGTATAAAGCGCTGTTGTTGCTGTTGGCTATAAGCTTATTATGCCATATCGTCTGCTCTCATGGTAATGATGACCAGATCAATGAATACACTTTACTAATGCAGAAAGTAAATGACGCATTCAATTCTCACGATTCAGCTGAATTAATGAAATATATGACTAATGATGTGATATTTAGTCAATCTACTTCCAAGAACCCATTAAATGAGCTTCGAATTGAAGGCTCCGACAAAGTAAAAGAAGCCTTTGACAATACATTTTTAAATTTTCCTGATGCAAAATGGATACCTCGTGGACAAGATGCAGTTTTTATGTCAGGTTCGGAGTATAAAGGATTATCTGAATGGACGTTTGTAGGCACTAGAAAGTCAGATAATGCCTTTTTCAATGTTGATGGTTTAGATGTATTTACATTTAAAAATGGAAAAATTTACTTCAAAGATGCATATCGCAAGGATGTGCCTTTCACAATACCCTCTACACCTCAAGATTTGTAATTTTGTGTATATTAATAATTACTTTGACATAGTTATAATACCATTTGCAATATTTTAATTGTTTATTTTTGGGTGTGTAAATTTTGATTCTGATTTCCAGGATGATTCCTTTGCCCAAAATTTTCTGGTTCAAAAGTTGAAGTTGTAAACTTCCTTGAGAGACTATTCCATGAGAGCTTCCTATATGTTATTAGGCGCTCTTTGTGCGCCAACATTTTACTTCAAATCAAAGAAAAATTGCACCTTAAATTCGTCTATAATACCAGCGCATGAAAATGTTTTAGTACATAAAATTGATGGAATAACTGGTAATTCATTACCTACAGCTACTTACTAACCGTAAGTCACTCACAATTACTCTCACTTGCTAGTGGTTATTCGTGACAAGGACGATTTGGACGAGAAGATCGCCGGATTTATGACAGATGGAAAGAGTAAATTGAATATTGTTACTGATTTTGACTTTACTATAACCAAATTTTATCAAAAAAATGGAGCTCGTGGTTATTCGACACATAAAGTATTGGAGGTAACTCGCTCACATATTTACTCACTTATTCACTTACTTATTCGTATATATTCAGGCATGTAAACTGTTACCAGTCACATATCGTAAGGATGCCGATGCATTACAGCAATATTATTACCCATTTGAAATAAATCCAAGTTTAGATGAAGTAACTAGAATAAAGTACATGGAAGAATGGGTTGAAAAGGCACACAATTTGTTGATTAACTCAGGTTTGGTAAAGAGTGATATAGTAGCAGCGGTCAACAGCTCTTTTGACAATGGAAGCATAATATTGCGTGATAACACAGTGAAAATGTTAGAATTAATAGAAAAAAATAAGATCCCGTTAGGTTTATCATCTTCCTCGCACCCTCTCACACTCTTGTTCCGCTTACTCACTCACACATTTTATTTAGTGATCTTCAGTGCAGGAATTAAGGATGTTCTGGAGGAGATCATACTCCATCAGCTCAAAGACAACGGTGTGTCACAGTTACCGCCTAATTTCTACATATTATCGAATACTTTTGTATTTGATAATACAGTTAGTGATCCAAAACTGGTTGGTTTTCAGGTATGTTATTCATACCTTCCTTGTTCATTCATTCACTCACTCACTCACTCACTCACTCACTCACTCACTCAATCACTTACTCACTCACTCACTCACTCACTAAGGAACCACTATTGCATGTATTCAATAAAAAAGCCACCAGTTTCCACTCAATTTCACCATTTTTCAAGCGTCAAGATTTATTGCAACGGAAGAATCTGTTGTTAATCGGTGATTCGTTGGGTGATTTGACGATGAGTGAGGGCATCCCACACGAGAACATCATTAAGATTGGCTACCTAAATGACCGACCAGAGCGGCTACCACAGTACGTAGATGCCTATGATATTGTGATACTCGGTGATCCTTCCATGGACGTCGTTCTGCGAATATTACAATTTATTACTGGGAGTGAGTGAGTGAGTGAGTAGGAGAGAAGATGAGTGAGTAAGAGAGAAGATGAGTGAGTGAGTGAGTAGTTGTAGTACAGTTATTATTGTTACATTTAAACACTATAATTATTTCATGCTTGCTGTTCTTTTAGCTCTACTTATTATCATCCCATGTAATTCATGTTCTTCTTCAACGGATATTTGAAATTTACATGACGATTTTTCACCTGGAGGGATCGGGCAACCCACCACATCGAGCCAATGCATTTTACCGAAGACTTTTGGTGGTTCTTTTATATTATTTTTATCTAAATTGAAGTAAGTTAATCCCTTTAATTTGTGCAAACCTAACGGAACACTTGTGAGTAAATTCTGGGAAAAATCTAACAGAGTTAGTTTCTGCAAGGTGAAAATAACAGCTGGAATCTCGGTAAATTGGTTGGATCCCAGGTACAACTCCTTCAAATTCGTGAACCTTTTGAATAGCTCAGGCAGCACCTTCAGCTGGTTGCGGCGGAGATTTAACACTTCCAATCCTTGAATGGGTAAGTAAGTAAGTAAGTAAGTAAGCAAGTAAGTTAGTAAGTGAGTGAGTAAGTGAGTAAGTGAGTGAGTGAGTAAGTGAGTGAGTAAGTTAGTAAAAGTGAGTGAGTGAGTGAGTAAGTAAGTACGTACCTTCAAGTAACATGATTTCGGGTGGAAGTATCGTCAGTCCATTCCCACAAATCGATAATTTCTTCAATAAAACTAAATTACTTATTTCCGGCGACAAATTGACAATATTATTGTTGTCCAACCACAACTCGCGCAGATTCTGCATGGAATACACCTCTAAAGGCAAAGCATCCAACTTTGTCTCTACTAACGCAGCAAGTGAGTACTCATGATTACTACCTGGTATTGTAGCCGTTGCTGGCGCATCCACATTATCAATGACATCATTACTAGATTCGGTAGCTGCCTTAGCAGTGACAGTGTAGCTCTTGGTAGTGGCGTATGCCGACAGGTCCAACCGGTCGTTCTCTCGACCAATTATGAGACGTAATTTAATTTTTTGATTCATATTTTTAGGTGCTGGACGTTGTACTTTCACACTACCTGGGATACTAGCCGTTGCTTTATTCTTATTTATTACTTTTTTCTCTAATCCCGGCACTTTTGCACGCCATGGTCGTTGCTTGCTGTCATGTCCACCAACTTGTTTTTGAAGACGAAATTTATATGCTTCTTTCAACTTGGCGTGGTACTCACTCACTCTTTCATCTTCATCTCTTTTACCTTTAAATTCTTCACATTGTACACGAATTTGTACAAATGAATTTAAAAATGCATTGCAATTTACACTTCCTTTGCCGTTAATGTCATAGTACTTGACGATAGCACCTAGCTCACCGGGCGTTACCTTGAGGTTGAACGTGCGCTTACCCATTTCCTTGAACTCAGCCTAGGAGAGACGATGTAAGTAAGAAGACATAAGTAAGTAAGTGAGTGAGTGAGTGAGTGAGTGGGTTACCGGTGATAGGGACTCGGAAGTAAAGGCGGCAAAACCAGCTGGTCCTAGCTGTCTTTTATCAAACAATCGACACATATTAACAATTTTCATGAGTGCAGAATCAAAATCACTTTCACTAAAATCAAAATCGACATCTAACGCATTCCTTGCAAGGTTTTGCTGCAGCCTGAATGAGTGAGTGAGTAAGTAAGTGAGTGAGTAAGTAAGTAAGTAAGTAACCTTTCTTCTTCTTCAATTTTTCTTTGCTGATCCTTCTCTACTATTTCCTTCCTCCAAATGCTGCGTATACGATTCCTTTCATCGTAACCAGTGCGATAAAATATCATTAAGAAATCCTTACAGTTAATTATCCCTTTCCCTTCCTTGTCAAAGTAAGAGATTAATGCACTCAACTCCTTCATACTCAGCTTGATATTAAACGCCAGTTTCAACTGTTCTTTAAACACGTGCGGTGGCATAACAGCCGTTTCAAAAGCAGTCAAAGGTGACACTGCTTCCACCGGTATATACTTCGTCGCAGCAATAGTTAACTTGTTAAGTGCTGACTTGAAGTCATCCTCAGTGAAATTTGATATATCTGTGAGCACCACTTTCTTCTCTTGCGCCAGAAGCTTGTCTTCCTCTTGCTTGATACGGATTGCCGTTAGTTGTGCATCTAATTTCAACCATTCGGCGTGTTTTTTGTGACGAAATTCAATACCCATACGTAAAAATTTATTCAAAAAATCTTTACAAACAATATTTCCTTCTGCATCCCCATTGAAATATTTGAGTGTTGCTCCTAACTCGGCCGGCGACAGATTCATGTTAAAGGCGCGTTTAGCTTGCTCTTTAAAGATATGTGGTGGCATTGTCTTGGTGTCAAAAGCCTCGAGTGATGCAGCACCAGGCATGGACTTGTCATACCGCCATGCGGCTTCTTCGATTA
>JACCDO012057203.1_pt1 | contig 12837 bp, 6 predicted proteins | sample 7446101 | NCBI WGS metagenome assembly JACCDO01 (sample SAMN15323440, study PRJNA562643) | freshwater metagenome | isolation source: river surface water | place: USA:Blue River Watershed | collected 2017-08-16
GAATCTCCCGTAAGACCAATGTAACCAATATTCTGGTTTTTCATCCTCGTCGTCCATATCACTATATTGTTGGATGGCGGCACGCAACTCCTCTTCCGTTTCTGGTGAAAAAGCAGCTTCGGACATTTTATTTATTTATGTAAAAAAAAAGAGGTTGGAAAAATAAATGTTGAAAGAAGGAAGGAAAGAAGGAAAGAAAGAAAAAATATTTTGTTATATTGAATATATTTTTATACTAAGAATATATTTAATATGTATGCTGCGGAAAAAAAGAACCCCCTTGTCTTCAAGCATTCTTCCAGTATTTGACGATTTTCAACTTGGAATCCTCTACTAAGACCGACGAATGAGTAAACCGCGAAACATATCGATTCACGTCCAATCGAATGTCCGATTCATAAGTCCCTTTTATATATGACACATACATCGCATTACAATCATCGGAGAATAAATCGAATATTTGACTTCCACCGATCACGAAAATTTTATTATTTTCGGGCATCATAAAACAATCAGGAATCATACTACAAAGCTTTTTCAGATTGGTTTCCGAGGTGATTCTCAAATTTTTATTCGCGATTTCTTCCAATGTCGTGCTCTCGTTGGTCGAACGGAGGAGAAAATCTCTCGGATTTCGAGAAAGAACGATATTAAACCTTCCTTCCAATGGACGCCTCGATTTTGGCAAAGATGTATACGTTGTGGAACCCATAATGACCGTGTTATTCATAGTCACGCGTTTGAAAAAATCCAAATCATCTTTCATATTCCATTTCGGGAGTGTTCCCTTGTAGCCAATTCCTCCGGCTTCATCGACTGCCATAATGAGTGCGATTTCCATTTATTTATTTATTTGTTCTTGTTCAAAACGACGAAACGAATAAAAATGATTGTGTATATATATATATATATATATATTATTTTATGTTGGTTTGGTTATATTATAATATATATATAATGTGTATTCATCGAGAAAAAAAGGATCCAATTTATGATATTAGAATGCGATTATATGAGGAGAAATACAATACCGCTACGTAGGATAATATTGCGACCAGGATGACGAAAAACCAATAGGGCACTACGGTTTTGTTACGATATCCAAGTCCGAATGGACGAATGCTACCATCTTTGGTATAGAGAAATCCAGGCTTCAAACGCTCTACTAAGAAGAAAATGGAGAGAAAGATGACAATGGAAACCGATAAAATATTGTTCTTAGCAAATCGTCGGAAATTCATCATAGTTAGTTCTGTATTTTTTTGCGATTTTTTTTATTGAAATTTTTAAGAAAGGGAAAAAAATATGATTTTTTTTTATAATTAGATGGAGATTTTTTATTCGTTTTCATTCATATCCATATCGACATCCACTTCCACTTCCAAACCATCGATGTTCATCGTCGTCGTCGTATTATTATTCACATTTGTCGTTGCCCTATACGCATCGTTATTGAAATGTTGATTGACATTATTATCAAAAGTGAATATACTTCCCAATACCTTTTGGAGAGCAAGTTCTTTTCCGGTTGCATTGGATTGGGTACGTCTCTTGCGAATCTCTTGACGTTCATCGTCTTTAACTTTATTGACCAACCTGGTTATTTTCGATCGATCGAATGATGCGAGTGAATGATTGGTCTTCTCCTTTTCAATCAAATGATTTATAACATACGATTGAATTTGTCCTTTGAACAAGTTGACATTGAGTTGATCCCTAAAATTTGCTACATAGCTATGTAGGGTATATAAATAGCAATATCGGAATAACAGTTGAATGAGATCGCGACGATCGGTGGAAAAGAACGATGGAGAGTCGGTGGCAAGTTGTTTTGCGATATAATAATTTGGTAAACTGTCAATAAATTCGATGATTTCTTTACAATCCACGAATACGTCTTCAAAGTATTTCTCTTGTTGTCTATTTTCAGGTTGGATTAATTGCGCTGCAAAAAAGACTCGGTCCTCTTTTTCGATTAATAAATCGCGATTGGAAATGGATTGAATCCTATCTTCCAATACATGATACGTGAAATACCAGTGTTTTGGCACCTTACGAATATGCGTAATTGTACTGGTATTGTTGTATTGTCGGTTGATCGCTTTCAAAGGAACCAGATATCCGGCAACTCGAATTCGTTCTTTCATATATTGAATAAATCGAACCATGCCATTTTCTTCGGCTTCTGGGGTATATCCATTTCTTCTTAAGCGTTGGAATTCGCGAATGTAATTTCCGTTCATGTCTTCTCCGAAGGTGTTTGGCGAAACATCAACCGACAAGTTTGTACCCATGCCCATGAAAGTTCTTATATTGCGAGTCATCTTATCAATATCGCTACTAAGCTTACCAACGAAACCATTCATTTCTTGTTCCAAGTATTCTCCCGTTTTTTTATTGGCAAGCAAAGAATCCACATGAGCAAAAAATCGAACCATCTCATCTGCGGTAAGTAGTTTGTCGTCTATGAGTCTGAGATCCACTGTAGTGAAAGGAGTCTTCTCTTTCGTCTTTGCGATAAAATCTTTGTAGAGACTGGCGGTGTTGTTTTTCGAGAATTCGCGGTTGAAGAGATCATCTTTCTCATAAGTGACCATATTTCGTTTAGCGATTTGCCTTTTCAAGTCTCTGAAAAACTCGGGTGATTTGATTTTTTCTTGAATTCCATTCTCTTTATTGGATTCCTCAAACAATTCGATTTTTCTCTTCATAGTATCCGATTTTTTATAATTTTCCGGTTTTTTGATTGTAACGCCCAACCCTTCATTAAATTCGCTTTGTATATCTTGATCATTCGCATTGTTTGAGTTGAATAAGTAATAAGTGAAGATGGTCTTGTATACATTGTCGAGAGACGACATGGAGGTTGAGGTTGAGAATGATGCAATTGTTTGGTTGCGATTAGACTTTGAAAATATAAGATGAATGGATCCTTGATTGCCAAGAATTAGTTGATTGAATTCGTTTGTCCATTTGCGAATTTTATTGTGATCGGTGTCGAGAATCTTGAAATCGGTCGAGGCAAGATTGAAATAATCGATGGTCTTATACTTCGTAGAGGTGTGTGATTTTGTTATATCATCTCCGTTGCAACAACCATTTTCCAAGAAATATTTTCCACGGTCGCTTTTGGCGAACAACATGGTCGGGGCGTCCTCTTTGGCATTCTTCTCTTTTTCAAACTCGGATTTGACTACTGAGTTGATTGCGCGAATAATTTCTGCGGCGGTTTTTTGAATTTTTCCTACAAAGTGTAATTTTGCCTTTTCTGTAGACTCTGTGATCATGTCAGCGCGAGGGGAATTGGATATTCGGTGATCGGATGGTGATTCCGTATGTCCTTGACTAAGAAACAATAGGGGTGGTAAAAAGGTCGTCCATAATTGATGTTTTTTATCACCACTGATGATCTCGATGGCTTTTCGTTTACGTGATATGATATCGCGACGTTTGTATTCGAGCATTTGTATTAATTCTGGATCGGCAGCGGAACTTGTTCTTTGATTGATTCGTTTTTCAATAAAATCTTTACAATATTGGATTATATTTTTTTCGAATGTGTCCTTATGGAAAAATTTTTTGCAAAACGCTTCAAACAATGTTTCCAGTGTTAATTTCTTATCTTTCTTGATGATGCTGTTTTCATATATGAGGTATTGATCAATCGTGTCGGACGCCGGATGATATTTCGTCAAAGGATAACGAAAGGTGGTTTCATTGGACGCGCATATTAAATAACGTAATCCAACTAATAATGAGGTCTGATCGCTTTCTTCTTCGAGCGGATATCCTTGGTAGATATTATTGGGAACCGCGCATTTATTACTAAAAGAATTTAATTGAACACGATCGGTTAAGGTTGTGGTTTGAAAGAAAATCCATAGGATGCATACCAAGTTGAATCGTTTTCTGATTTCTTCTTCAAAAGTGAAGAACGATATCTTTTTGATAATTTGATTTTTCTTATCGATAGCTTTTTCTTTATCGGTCGTGTTTGCGAGTGTTTCTTTCAATTCACTGTTCTTTTTTGTAATATATTCGAGGACCATTCGATCAATCAAATCATTGTATTTTTTGACCTTTCCAATTATCAAAGGTCGGTAATGGGATTTCCATAAACGATGTGTCATTATGCCAGGTCCGATATTTTTCAAAATATTCTTCAAATCTTCATCAATTATACGAATCGCCTCATTATTCTCATCAATACTTAATACTTGACCAACCGAAAATAATTTTGAATTGAGAATTATATCATCTTGATTTGTTCCACGTTTTTTTGTTATTACCCCGGTTCCGTTTCCATGATCATCTTTCTCTTCCTCTTCCTCTTCCTCTTCTAAGTCGTTGTATGCTGCTTCTCTTTCTCGTTCTTCTTGAAGAAGAATGGAAGGATCCACTTGATTCCTATTATCATCCATTCCTTCGCCATCGGGTCCACCAGATCCGATCACAACCTCTTTTTCTCCGTCTTCTCCTTCACTGTCGTTATCTCCGTCGTCATTGTCTTCACCGCCTCCTAAAGGAAGATCTTCGTTGAATGCTTCAATCGCGGAAATTCGATACCCGGTCTCACGATCCAAATAAAACCCGTCTAGTTTTTCGGCATTTTCTGAGATATATTCGTTGACAAAGCTTTTAAACTCCTCCGTATTACCCCCACATTCGACATATTTATCGGCAAACTTGATCAAAAAATTAGGACACAGTCTCGACGAAGTATCGGAAGAAATAACAAACCCTTCTTCGACAACACCATATGATATTTCAGAACTCTTCGCATTACCGAAATAAGCACTTAAATCCCGATAAAATCGGTCTTCATTGGTTGCCATGATTCCGAAGATTGCGTCGATATCATCTTGATACTTAGAACGAGGTTTTGTCAGGTTATTACGATCTTCTTCGGATAAAGAAAGCCTGTAATCTCTACCAAGTACATATTTTTGATAATCCGCTGAATATTTATGGCGATATGCTAATTTAAGTTTTTCTTCGAGTTGTTTCTGTGAAGATTTGTACATTGCACCGATTTTATTGGAATAATTGGTCATATTTGTTTTGATTAAACGATTCATTTCATTCTCCATTTCAAACTTTGTAGTCATCATTTCTAAGTTGGCAAGGGCGGTATGGGGTGACTGACATTTTTGATTCACCTCCGAGATTGCATCGATCGCCGATTTTGAAGCCACATTGTTAATCAGTCCTTCGATTTGTGGATTGATCAGTGCATATCGTAAATCTTCGCGTGAATTCAGATCGTCGTCTTTTACCCATTCATGACGTTCAGTTCTTCGATAAAATTGGTTTTCGGAGACCCCCTCATTTCCTCCATATTCAATTGGTTGATGTAACACCGCGAGATCTCCTGGTTTCACACGACGACCTCCGTCGACGATTCTTTGTATAAGTCCAGGCATATCTTGAATATCGATCAAACCATAATCATAGAGTTGTTTGCCGGATGTTTGTTGAATATGTTTTTGGATTTTATCGGGCACGGTGCTTCGAGTGAAACTACATGATTTCTCTGTACTAAGCTCTCCACGTTTATTGGCGACGGCGACAGCGGTAGCAGTGGCTGTAGCGGTAGCAGTGGCTGTAGCGGTAGCAGAAGAGGACGAGGAATCGATATAAAAGTCTTGTCCTGCACGAATTCCTACTAAGAGTTTCTCGATTTCTTTCTTCTTTCGGTCGATGCGATCATTCGCGGTACCACTATTGTCCAGCTGGGTTTCGACATATTCTCCGATTTCAATGGGTGTATCGTCAAATTCACGATCAAATTTGATTTCTTTATGATGAGTCGGATTATTGTCTTTTTCAAGTTCGGATAATGAATCATATCGTTTAGCGAGACGATAGGTTCTGCAGGGATTTTTCAATCGCCCATTATTATCATTTTTTTCATCCTTGATTTGCTCTTTCTGCATTTGATCTTTGTAGCGCTTAATAACTAGGTCGATGATTTCGGTTTGATTTTTTCCTGCATAGAAGTATCCCATGTTATTATATAAATAGTAATTATAGAAATAGCTCATGGAATCATAGCTTAGTAGATGATTTAATAATTCTTCAGGAGAATAATTGATTTTGTGTGCATCCTTATCAATGAGATCCTTCTTTTTATTATTTTGTCGCTGGTCTTGATTGGTAATGAACGAATATAATGGAACATAGCCTTGATGTAACCCATTTTTCATTACCCACCATGTATCTTTTTCCTCTATTGCTTCTTCTTCTTGTTGTTGTTGTTGGATTATTCTTCTTCTTATCCTATCATATTTTTTCGTCGAATACACAGCAAATAAATCATTCACCACGTTTTTTAATACTTCTGACTTATTGAGCCCACTAAATATTTCCATACCTTCTGGTAAGAGATCTCCATCCAAATAACGGCGGAATTTTTGTTGCTTTTCTTGATCGGTGCTTTCTTTGTCAGCACATTTATTTTTATTAAGCAATGCAATTTCTCCGGATTTTTTGAATGCCGCATTTTTAATTTCGCGAAACTTTTTAATATTCTCGTTGATGGTTTTTCTGATTTTCTCAAATTCTTCGAATCGAAGATTTCGTTCATGAAAACTATATGTATTGAGTTCTTCTAAGTAATCGATCAAATTAAAAAGAGTTGGATACTGATTTTTCTCTTTAATGCTTTGTATAATCTCGTCGAATGATGGCAGAATCTGTTTTACCACATCTTCTGAGAATTCGGCTTCAATCAATCGATCCTTCGATTCATCCTTCGTTCGAATCGAATATTTTGCATTGTCTTCAATCATTAATTTGGTTGTGGTTGTCGCACGTTGGATTTTCTTTTTTATATGATTAGCGATTCGCCCAATTTCCTTCTCATCTTCCACATCCTCCACCAATCTACTTTGAAGAAATGAGTGAATTGAGTTGAAATTCGCAGCAGCATGATTGGCACGTTTGATCAAATCCAATGTATGATCGTTATTGACCTTATTATATTCTACAAAGGGAGCCGGCAAGAATAATAAACGTTTCGCATAGAGAGAAATATTTTCGCGAAGGTTTTTACGATATTTGCGAATAAATTTTGGCAGATTTACAAATTCGCCGATTTTCTCAATATATTCGGAAGTTGTGCGAGAGGTTTCATCTACTGAGCTTCCTTGAGGGACATCCGACATATCCGCTTTGTAGAATCTCTCTGGATTTTGTTCTTCTTCATTGCCTCGGTTCAAGGATGTTCTTCTCTTTGCAAATGAGGCAGAACGGTCTCCTACACCCATATCTTGATTATAGACCATTTCTTCGTTGCCTCGAATAAATCGCCCATAACTGAAGAGAGTTCGGGATTCACAGCACTTGTATATTGACATATAATCATGTTTGTTCACTTCTTTCTCGTCCCATTGTGTTTTCCCTGATTCCATCAAGAAATCAATATCGAACTTATTATTATTGTTATATGTGGTTGTGGAAGGTGACGATATCGATTCAATGTCTTTGAAAATATATCCTCCGTCTTCGAATTGATCGATATTTTGAAGTAAATAGGAATAGTGGAAATTCCTCGATGTTCGGTCGATATGATTGTCGTCATTCCTTAACCTATTAGCAGCGTCGAAAAAATCAATATCATTAATAAATCCATCTTCTTCAGGATATGAGGTTTCTTTCGTTTGTTCATAATACCAGTTTTTCTCCAACTCACACACAGGAAGAACAAAGGATAATTTGCGTCGGAATCGCATGATATCATCTACTAAGGGGTTCTCATCTTTTTTTCTGAAACTTCTTCGACTGTATTGATTTTTCGATTTATCGAATTTTGAAAAAATAGAATGCAATTCGTAATATCTCTGTAGTATATTTTGAATTTCAACCGCGGTCCAAGATGATGACGACTCCGAAGACAACTTCGAAGATGATGAAAAATAACTGTCATACAATGATTTTATTTGGACTTGTAATGGAGAACGATAATCTTGTTTTTTTGTCACAACAAATTCCATTTCCATGTCCATTTCTTCATAGTCGGCTTCATCAATCTCGATAATATCACTCTCTTCATAACTGATCATCGTCGAAAACGACGAAGTCGACGAACTCGGACTATCCTCATTGCTATCGGAACTGCTGCTGCTGCTGCTTTTAAATGGGTCTTCTACTTCTTCAGAGTTATCTACTCTGTTATCGCGACTGATTATGCCGGATTTCATGATTTCGATGGTTTTTATTTTCAATTCACTGGGGATTCCTTGGTAGGCAAAATCTATGTAGAAAACAAAATTTTCGTCAGTCAACTTTATCCCAATCATATCTTCTTCTTTGGATATAATGGAACCAATCAATGAAGGAATAATAGAAGAGCCTTCTTCTCTTGCATCGTCGTCGAAAATAATTTTAATCGATTTCCCTACTAAGAATCCATTTAATTCGGCAAACCCAATTCTTCGGCGATTACGGAAAATAACCTTGATGCTATTGATATCGAGTCCTTCGCAGGAAAAAAATTTGCCGCCCTCCACATTTTCTAATCGGAAAGGTTTTTTCTCATCGATATCATAGAGAAGAATAGCGTCGTTTTGAATTTCTCGGACAACAAACTTTTTTTCTTTATAATCAGGAGATTCTTCAAGATCGATTCGGATAATATCTCCTAAATACAATGTATGATTCGGAGATGATTCTAATAATGTCGGCGTTGGCGTTTGCGTCTCTTCCGTCATCATCATCATTTAAAATAAACTTTTTTCGATTTTGACAATTTGAAATTTAATTTGAATGAAGAAAAAGAGAATGAAAAATAAATATAATATTTTTTTTTCTTCAAAAAGTTTGGGTTTATTTTTTTTTAAAAAAAATATATATATATTATATTTGATTACTATTGAAATATATATATTTTTTTATTGGTTTATTAAATTCAACCTGTGTACACACATACATCCATACATGTACATATCAAAAAAAAATATACACATGTTCCGGGTTTACAATATTTCAAGGGTTATGATGAAGATGAAGCATATCCAATACTATCCTCGGATGATTGAACACTGCTTCTAAGCGAAGAAGAAATAGATTCAGTTGCGCCACCACCCTTTGCTTTCCAAATCTTTTCGAAAAACTGATACGAGTATTTTGCCGCGAAATCAATCATGGCCGGAATGATGGTGTTCATATGTGCCGAATCATCAAATATCTCGTATTTATATTCAGTCGATAAGTGAAAAGCAATACGAATGACACTATGGGTATCATGCGGATGAAATTTTTTGTATCCACAATAACTTAACCTTTTAAGTTGGCTGAAGAATACTCTGTAGAAAACAAATTCGATACATTTTCCAACCGTATAATCTTCATTCTCAATCACAATATCGAAGGAATGCGGAATTGTCGATTCGGACTTTTTGATCGAAATTTGTTTCCATTCACGATTCTCCATTTCTTCTGTGATACTATCGAATAGACCCATTAAGTGAAAAGCCGCCTCACGAACTATGTAGGCATTATTGAAAAAACATTCAGAATCATTTTCATATACACTCTCTACTTGAAAATCAAAGGAATCCTCTACAAAGCATCTCTGACGATCTAAAAGGTCGAAATTCTTCAACTGAAACTCGATTTCCTTCGCATCCTTCTCATCGTATTTCTTTTTCAGCTGGTCCTCATACTCATCACGCTTTTTCTTTGCCATTGTTTCATCGACCGTATTGGTATAGACACAAAGACTCACCGCATTGAACATACCGTCATTTCGACTAATCCCTTTTCTAAATCGGCATTCGAGGTCGATCTCCTCGCCATCCAGATGAGCCGCGAGTTTTGGACGAAGTCTTACAAGATCGATATATTGTCCAGTGATTGGATTTTTCGGAAATATCTTTTCGCGAATAATGTCATGGTTTTCTTGGATCGGTTTATCAGTATCGACATCATAGATATGGAAATGTTGAGATGTTACCATCATAACTTCTTCAGAGCTGTCATTTTTCATTTTCAATCGCATCTTATATTTTCTAAGCGCACCATTCCAATCGACCATGTTGTCCTTCTCGTCAATTATCTCTTTCCATGGATACACTGGAATACAACCCAGACGGGCTTTGATGATTTCATTGTTCAATCGGGTGGTGTTTTTGAATATCTTGCATTCATCCTTCAAAGCTAAATTCGAACCAGTTTCATGTGGTTGAAAAACTCGGGTATCCATGACGATGATTGGAACATCGGCGATGATGGTTCTACGTAGCGCATTTGCCAAACTCACATTAATGTTTTTAAGGCTAAAACTTAGTATACCATTCGCACTGCGGCTACGGGCGGTTGATTCTACAAAGGACTGCGACATGGAAGAATTTAATGCTACATTTTTCTTATCGATTTCAAATTTTCCCAAATCTTCGACAAGAATTGTATTGGCTCGTCTAATTATTTCATTGTTTTGTTCTTCTTCTTCTTCTGACATGATATTATTCTTATGACAAGATATATTTTTGTTTGTTTTACTGTTTTTTTGTTGAAATGAAATTATATATAATATGTATGTATGTATATAATGTATATAATAGAATTTATAATTTTTTTGTTTGAACTCTGATATTAACTTTGTAGAATAGAATTTTCAATTTTTTTTGTGCGTTATTTTAATTCCGACAAATATAAAATTATTACAAATAAAAATCGATTTTTTTTTACAATCTTACTAAACCCTTTCTCTTCTCTTCTTCTAACTGCTCTCTCATTTTTTTTTCTGAGGCCAGAAAAACTTATATACATACATATATCATGTCTCGATATCCCCAAAATGACAGTTATGCAAATCAATATTCACAATCGCTTTGTGCAAGCGGCGGTTGTCAAGAAGGATCATATGCACAACAATATCAAATCACTCCAGTTGGAATGAGTTCACAACAAAGACAACATCAACCGCAACTTCAACAACCCACCTATCGAGCTCCTCCTTCACAACAGCAACAGCAGCAATATTTTCAGCAAAAACAACAAATGCAACAACAATTACGTCCGACGACACAACAACAACAACAATATAATCAGCTACGTAGCGTACAACAACAAGCCATCCAACAACAACAAGCCCCTCCAATTGTGAGCAAAATGGGACTCATCTATTATAGCAACATGTGTGAGTCTTCTAAGAAATTACTCGCCTATTTAACCAGAACCTCTACAAAGGATTATTTCCATTATGTATGTATTGACAATCGAGTGAAAAATGCCGACGGACAAATCGTCATCACTCTTGATAATGGTCAACAAGTCGTCTTGCCACCAACAATCAAAAGTGTTCCTGCTCTTATCCAATTATCTTCGAATAAAACTGTCTTCGGAGATGATATCTATGTATGTATTCCTCAACAACCTGCCGCCACCGTCGGTGCGGGTATGACGACCGGACATGGTGGTAATCCACAACAAATGTCGAATACCAGACAATCTGTTGAAAATTCACAAGAACCCGGTTGTTTTGAGTTTGCATCAGGAGCAGTGGTGTCCGATTCATTTGGGTTTCTCGATAATGATTTCTCTGCACAGGGGAACGGTGGAATGCGCGATATGCATCACTATATCTCCCCTCTTGATACCGCAGGCAGCGGCCAGAATTTTAGTCAAGGTTCGATCCCAGGAATTTCGTTAACTACAGGAGGTGGAGGCGACAACAATCGAAGCAGCGGCAGCAATGGAACGACGATACATAGTATGCCAGGAGTTCCAGCGGAAAACTATAATAAAAAAAGAAATGAAGGCACGATGAGTATGGAGTCGTATACATCTCAACGTGATGCGGAATTGAAAAACATCTTTTCTTCTCAGACGATGGGCGGACGATATTGAAACAACAAAAAAATATATTTAAAACATATATAACAATAAATATAAATATATAATCGATAAATCAAAATCAAAACCAATCCCCACAAAAAACTCATATCTTTTTTAAAACAAACATTTTATTCCCAACAGATCAAAACAACCATAAAAAAACAATGTCTCAAGAAAAGAAAAATGCCGCGAATTTAGGATTCAATAAACAATTCTCCGATTTCATGAAGTTTGTACAAAGCATTTTCCCGGATGATTTTGATATCACCACCATGATCAATGCTCTGTCGGTCATCCAGTCCAACTCACCGACCGTTATCAATGAAGTGTGGTATAAATTTATTACTTCAAAGTATGGCGCGGAGATTGATTGCGGGGATGTCAACTTTTTCTTCGATAAGGATTATTCGACCGATGTGCAGAACTTGAAACAGGGCGCATTCATTTTAGAAAAAATAAATGATCTCCGACAATTCGTTAAAAACATGAATTCCGCCAATCAACAACAAGCCATGAAGTATATTCAAAAATTACATAATTTATGTAAATTATATCATTCTTAAAAGGAACCCTGTATAATACTTAGTAGTTGATTTTATATATATATATGTCTCTCTACTAAGTATTATTATAATCCAATATCAAAAAATATAATATATATATTTTAATTATTCATTTTTTTTCTTTTCTTTATTATCAAACTAATTTTTTTTTTATATTTTTCATTTATTTATTTTTACCTATTTGCTGTGAAATGACAAAGACAAAGACAAGAAAAAGAAGACGCGATCGTCGTCCTACAAAGACAATTCGAAAACAAAAACATGGTGGTGCGTATAATCCTTTTGGATTTGTCAAAAGACTTCTTTTTCCGGATAAGAACAAGAACAAGGCAACCAATAATAATCCCGAGCCGCCTCCTACAAATAAAATCGATATTAAGTCGATTCGAACAACTCTGCAGCCGAAAATCGAAAGCAAGAAGAAAGGATTATCCAA
>JACCDO010038239.1_pt1 | contig 12835 bp, 10 predicted proteins | sample 7446101 | NCBI WGS metagenome assembly JACCDO01 (sample SAMN15323440, study PRJNA562643) | freshwater metagenome | isolation source: river surface water | place: USA:Blue River Watershed | collected 2017-08-16
AACCTTGTCGATGGAGTAACCAAGCTCGATAAATTGACCTACGGACCAACTGCTGAGGCAGAGACTGTGCGCAAGATGGTTATTGCGATGTCGCGAGATATCCGAGTCTTGGTGATAAAACTGGCCGATCGACTTCACAACGCACGTACGTGGGGTTTTGTATCGAGCGAAAGTGCATCTCGAAAGGCGCGAGAGACACTTGATATTTATGCACCCCTTGCTCACCGCCTCGGAATGAACGCAATTAAATGGGAACTCGAGGATCTCTCCTTCAGTGTTCTGGAACCTAAGAAATTCGAAGAAATTTCTCGCCTCGTTGCTGAGCGCTCACCTTCGCGCGATGCTCTCACAGCTGAAGTTATCTCGGCTGTTGAATCAGATCTGGCAAAGGATGAAATCTCAGCGACCGTTACCGGCAGAAAGAAGCACTTCTTCAGCGTCTACCAAAAAATGGTCGTTCGCGGTCGAGATTTCAACGACATCTACGATCTTGTTGGAATCCGCGTGTTGGTAAATGATGTTCGCGATTGCTACGCAGTGCTTGGGTCCATTCACGCTCGATGGAGCCCAGTTCCAGGACGTTTCAAAGATTACATCGCTATGCCGAAATTCAACTTGTATCAATCACTTCACACAACAGTGATTGGTCCCAATGGCAAAGCAATCGAGATCCAAATTCGAACCTACGATATGCACTCACGTGCAGAATTCGGTATCGCAGCACACTGGAAGTACAAGCAAGGGGGAGAACCACAGAGCAGTTCTCCCGAAATGCTCTGGTTGCGTCAATTGCACGAGTGGCAGAAAGAGACCGAAGATCCATCCGAGTTCCTAGAAGCGCTCCGCTTTGATCTTGGAAGCCCTGAAGTTTTCGTCTTTACACCTAAAGGCTCGGTGGTTGCTCTTCCTGGTGGTTCTACTCCAGTTGACTTCGCCTTCTCAGTTCATACAGATGTCGGACTTCGTTGCGCAGGAGCGAAGGTCAATGGACGTCTTGTCCCACTTGAATCAAAGTTAAATAATGGCGATGTCATTGAAATTGTCACCAATAAGGGCGAGCATGCTGGTCCAAGCCGTGACTGGTTGAACTTTGTTAAAAGCCCGCGAGCTCGCTCAAAGATTAAAGCTTGGTTTAGCAAAGAGCGACGCGAAGAAGCTATTGATGCGGGCCGTGAATCCATCGCTCGACAGATGCGCAAAGCTGGATTGCCGCTTCAAAAGATTTTTGCTGGGCATTCACTACTCGAGCTTGCTCATGATATGCATTATGCGGATATCGATGCGCTCTATAGCGCCGTTGGTGATGGCCACGTTTCAGCAGCTTCAATCATCGACAAGTTGGTTGCGTCGATGGGCGCCGAGGATTCTCATCCCGAACCAACCATTGAAAATATTCCGACGGGAGTTCAGGCCACCAGACGCACATCGAGTGCGATTGAAGTTGAAGGTGTCGATGATGTTCTCGTGAAGTTGGCGCGCTGTTGTACTCCGGTGCCGGGGGATAGCATCATGGGATTTATTACCAAGGGTTCAGGAATCTCCGTTCACCGCGACGATTGCATCAACGCATCTGATTTGCGCACACATCAGAGCGAACGAGTTGTAAAGGTTAAATGGTTGGCAGGGGCTGCAAGTGTCTTCCTCGTCAACATCCAGGTAGAAGCACTTGATCGCGCCCGTTTGTTGGCGGATGTAACAAGAACGCTTTCTGAGCAGCATGTAAACATTTTGAGCGCAGCGGTTAGTACCTCAAAAGATCGCGTTGCGATTTCACGCTTTACCTTTGAAATGGCAGATGCCAAGCACCTTGATTCAGTATTGGCAGCGGTGCGCGGTATCGAAGGCGTCTACGACGTCTATCGAACCTAAGAATTAACTATTAGTTGAATTCAGCGAGATGCTTCTGGGCTTCTGCAAGCCATGACTTACGAGCTTCGGCAGATTCAGCGGCTTCCTTAGCCTTCTTCTCATTGCCTGCAGCCTTTGCCTTAGCAGCAGCCTTCTCGTAGCTTTCAATAGAGTCAGATAGTTGCTTAACAACTTCAGTGGCGCGAGCCTTCGCGGTCGGATCTGTCTTACGCCAGATCTCAGCCTCGGCTTCCTTAATTGCGTCCTCAACCTTAGAAACACGAGCATCAAGAGCTGCGCGCTTATCTCGATTGGTGATGCCGATCTTTGTCCAAGAATTCATGAGCTCACGGAATGCGTTCTTTGCCTGCTTCACATCAGTGAATGGAACGAGCGCCTCGATCTGAACGATGAGTTCTTCGCGCTTAATGAGGTTTGCAGCCATCGAAACTTCGCGTTTTTCAAGGTCTGCATTTTTAGCGGTGAAGAATTGATCTTGAGCAGCCTTAAAGCGAGCCCACAACTTTGCATCGTCGCCCTTCTTGCCACGGCCTGCGGCCTTCCACTGATCCATCAAAACCTTAAAGCGACGAGCAGTTGCAACCCAATCTGTAGATGTTGCGAGTTTCTCAGCCTCAGCGATGATTTCAGTCTTTGCCTCTGAAACTTTGCCAGCTGTTGCCTCTAGCGCAGCGAAGTGAGTACGACGACGCTTATCAAATTTATTGCGAGATGCTGAGAATCGCTTCCAGAATTCTGCATCAGATTTCTTATCGAGACGAGGAGCAGCCTTCCACTCATCAAGTAGAGCCTTGAGGCGATCTCCAGTGACCTTCCAGTTTTCAGAGAGAGCGAGAGATTCAGCTTCAGCGACAATCTTCTCTTTTTCGACGAGAATTTGTTCGCGGCGGGCAGCCTTTGCGGCTGTTTCAGCAGCCTTCTTTGCCTCATACGCCTCGCGATGGCCTTCGATAAGTGGCTCAATCTGCTCAACGGATGCAGCAAGTGCGTCGAGATCGCCAACTCCATTGAGTTCACGAACTTGCTGACGAAGTTTCTTTACCGCTTCATATGCATCTTGCGGAACCATGGCACCGCTTGTGATGCGCGCTGCGGTGAGTGCAACCTCTGAAGCAAGGGCTTCAAATTTACGGACGAAGTAGGCGAGCGCTTCTTCGGCAGTCTTTCCTGGGTATGAACCAACCGGCTTCTCGCCATTGTTGGTTCGAACAAAAACAGTGCCATCTTCGGCAACGCGACCAAATCGTGAAGGGTCTCCCACAAGTGCAGATGCAGCACTTGGTGTGGAGTGTGTTTGAGCTAGAGCAGTTGGATTGATATCGGTCATGGCTTTTCCCCTTCAGCGCGTCGGCCGGTTCGTTGTGAGCGCGACCTTCGTTGATATGTGCGAGTGATTACGTGGTCAAAGGTACCCTGTGCATCCTTGAGTCGTAAATCCACGCTAGAAATTGGGTCATATAGATGCTTGTTCGTTCATTTCCGGCGCCTATGTTTGCGACCAATTGCTGGGTGATAGCCCCTTCTGCAGGCTCCGAATGCATCATCGTTGACCCGGGCATGCCTGATATCTCTCGTGAGATCGAGATGATTATCGAAGAGCATAAGCTCAAGCCAGTCGCGGCCCTGCTGACACATGGGCACTTGGATCACACCTTCTCTATTACTCCTCTCGCAGATGGTTACGACATCCCTGCATACATTCATTCAGAAGACCGCAGATTCATCGCAGATCCTGCAGGAATACACGGTGAACAATTCATAACTCAACTTCAAGGCATGAACTTCACTGAACCAAAGAAAGTGCAGGAGTTGAAGAATGGTTCAACTCTGCAATTACTTGACATGAATATCACCGCAATCCATGCACCTGGTCATACACGAGGATCTTTGATGTTCACCATCAATGACGAGATCTTGATTAGTGGAGATGTTCTCTTTGCCGGCTCCATAGGACGTACTGACCTACCTACTGGAAGTGCAAAAGATATGACGCAGACTCTCAAGACAAAGGTTTTGCCACTTTCTGATGATTTACGCGTTCTGACAGGACATGGACCTGAGACGACAATTAAATTCGAGCGAAAAAACAACCCTTATCTGAAAGAATTAATCTCATGAAGTTCGAGAAGATCCAAGCGCCCAAAGGGGTCCGCGAATATCTGCCTCCTGAATCCCAGTCATTCGAATGGGTTCGCGAGCAGTTGATCGCTCCTGCAAAGAGCGCTGGTTATCAATTGATGGAACTTCCTGTCTTTGAAGATACCAACCTCTTTAGTCGTGGTGTTGGGGAATCTACTGATGTGGTCTCTAAGGAGATGTACACATTTGAAGATCGAGGTGGTCGCTCAATTACTCTGCGCCCTGAAGGCACGGCTGGCGTCATGCGTGCAGTCATCGAACAGAATCTTGATCGCGGACAACTTCCGGTCAAGGTCTGGTACTCAGGTCAATTCTTCCGCGCTGAGCGACCACAAGCAGGTCGTTATCGACAGTTTTACCAAGTAGGTATCGAAGCAATTGGTACCGAGGATGCAGCTCTCGATGCAGAAGTTATTGCTATTGCCGATCGTGGCTTTAAGAACTTAGGACTAAAGAACTATCGCCTCGAGATTACATCCCTTGGAGATGCGCAATCGCGCGCAGCTCATCGCGTCGATTTACTTTCATATATTGCAACTCTTGATCTAGATGAAGCCACAGCGGCTCGTGCGCAGATCAATCCGTTACGTCTTTTTGATGACAAGCGTCCTGAAATGCAGGCGGCAATGGCAAAGGCACCCTTGCTACTCGATTACTTGTCGCCTGAATCTGCGGCCAACTTCGCTGATGTTCAGAGGTATCTCTCAGCAATGGGAATTGCATTTGTCATCAATCCACGGATGGTGCGTGGATTGGATTACTACACAGGCACAACATTTGAATTCGTACATCCTGATCTCGGTGCACAGAGTGGCATTGGTGGTGGTGGACGTTATGACGGCCTCATGGAAACTCTGGGTGGGCAATCACTTTCCGGAATTGGTTTTGGACTCGGAGTAGATCGTGCGCTTTTAGCAGCCATTGCAGAATCAACCGTCCCATCCCAAGAGTTCACATCCGATCTCTTCATCATTCCTCTCGGTGAGGGTGCAAAAGAGCAGACTCTGGTTATTGCAGCGAATCTTCGAAACGTTGGTATCCAAACTGAGATTGCCTTCGGAGATAGAGCCCTTAAGGGAGCCATGAAGGCGGCGGATAAGTCAGGAGCGCGCTTTGTCATCGTTTTGGGTGAAGCCGAACTCAGCGCAGGAGCCGTTGATCTCAAGAGAATGTCTGATGGAGTAACAACCTCCGTTAAGATTGACCAATTACAGGAGGAATTGCAGCGAGCTCTCTCGTTGTAATCCACCCTCAATTAAAGGCGGCTTTTCACAATGTTAAGAAATCAGGATGCAGGAGCTCTTCGCGCTTCCCATGCAGGCCAGACCGTAACCCTCGCTGGTTGGGTCGCACGTCGACGTGACCACGGCGGAGTTGCCTTTATCGATCTCCGTGATGCAACTGGTTCTGTTCAAGTCGTTATTCGAGATGAAAAGATGGCTGGACAGCTGCGCGCTGAATGGTGCCTCCAAATTACTGGTGAAGTGGCGCTACGACCTGCGGGAAATGAGAATTCAAATATCCCAACAGGTGCAATCGAAGTTATGGGCGATGACGTTGTAGTTCTCAGCGAATCTGCACCACTTCCATTCCCAGTTGATTCGGGAAGTGAAGTTGATATCTCTGAAGAAGTTCGTCTTCGTTATCGCTATCTCGATCTTCGCCGCGAAGGACCAGCTGCGAATCTTCGGCTTCGTTCGAAGGTGACATCTGCAATCCGCAACGTGATGGAAAGTCTTGAATTTCTTGAGATCGAAACTCCTTACCTGACTCGTTCGACTCCTGAAGGTGCGCGCGACTTCCTAGTTCCTGTTCGATTGCAGCCAGGCAGTTGGTATGCACTTCCACAGTCGCCGCAGCTTTTTAAGCAGCTCTTGATGGTTTCCGGTATGGAACGTTATTACCAAATCGCTCGCTGCTTCCGCGACGAGGATTTCCGCGCTGATCGCCAACCAGAATTCACTCAACTTGATATCGAAATGTCATTTATCGATCAGGCCGACATCCTGGCCGTTGCCGAGAAGATTTTGGTCAAGGTATGGAAGGAAGCTGTTGGTTACGACATCCCAACTCCCATCAAACATATGACCTATGCAGATGCGATGGATAAGTATGGTTCTGATAAACCAGATCTTCGCTTCGGCTACGAATTAACAGAAGTTACTGAGTTCTTTAAGGCAACTCCGTTCCGTGTATTCCAAGCGCCATATGTGGGCGCGGTTGTAATGCCTGGTGGAGCGGATTCACCACGACGCGAACTCGATGCTTGGCAGGATTGGGCAAAGGCGCGAGGTGCAAAGGGAATCGCCTACATTCTCGTAAACGCAGATGGCACCCTAGGCGGTCCTGTTTCAAAGAACATTTCCGAAGAAGAACAGGCCGGAATCGCAGAACTCGTTGGCGCAAAGCCAGGAGATGCAATCTTCTTCGCTGCTGGTGACCGCGCATCTTCTCAGCAGCTTCTAGGTGCAGCCCGCCTTGAAATTGGAAAGCGTTGCAACTTAATTAATCAAGGAGCGTGGGAATTCGTCTGGGTAGTTGATGCTCCGATGTTCGAACCAACCGATAACGGGGGATGGACTGCAGTTCACCATCCATTCACGGGTCCAAAGCCTGAATATGCAGCAACATTTAAATCTGATCCTGCATCTGCACTTGCTTATGCTTACGACATCGTCCTTAACGGAACTGAACTCGGTGGCGGTTCAATTCGTATTCACGATCGCAACATTCAGAAAGATGTATTTACTGTGATCGGTCTTTCGGATGAAGAAGCACAGAGCAAGTTCGGATTCTTGCTCGAAGCCTTTAACTATGGCCCACCTCCACATGGCGGAATTGCCCTAGGTCTTGATCGCGTATGTGCACTTCTTACTGGTTCTGATTCAATCCGTGAGGTCATTGCATTCCCTAAGACTGCAAGCGGTGGTGACCCACTTACTGGCGCACCAACTCCAATTACTCCGGCGCAACGAAAGGAAGCTGCCATCGATTGGACTCCTCCAAAGGAGTAAGTCAGGTAGGCTAACAACATGGGTCCAGGCGGAATTGCAACGATTATTGCGGCAGCATCACTTTTCGTGATTGCCGTCGCCATTGCCTACACAGTATTTCGAGTCAGTAAGTTCATCGATGAAGCCAAGACCTCGCTCAAGGCTTTCACCGATGACACAACTCCACTCCTCAATGAATCAACTCGTACACTCGAGCTCATCAATGGCCCGCTCGAAAGTTTTGCAAAGATCACCAAGAACGTTGAAGAAGTGACATCAAAGGTGACTGGCGCAACGACTGGTTTCATGGAAAGCCCTACTGGACGAGTTGCTGGAGCGCTACTTGGCGCTGCAACTCTCAGCAAGGGCCGCAAGTCGAAGAAAAAATCTGACTAGTGGATTCCGCCGAGATCCGTTCGCGCTGGCTGCGCTTCTTTGAATCTGAGAACCGTCAAGGTTTAACTCATACCGTTGTTCCTTCAGCTTCACTGATTGCTGATGACCCAAACCTTCTCCTCGTTAATGCTGGAATGGTTCCATTTAAGCCATTTTTCCTCGGCGAAGTTACGCCACCATATAAGCGTGCAACATCTGTTCAAAAATGCGTACGTACCCTTGATATTGATGAAGTAGGAAAGACAACCCGTCACGCATCTTTCTTCCAGATGTGTGGAAACTTCTCATTCGGCGATTACTTCAAAGAAGGCGCTATTTCTCTTGCTTGGGAACTTCTCACTCGTCCTGTGGCAGATGGCGGATATGGATTTCCTGAAGAACGTCTCTGGGTAACTGTGTATCTCGATGATGATGAAGCAGCTGACATTTGGCATAAGAAGATTGGTATTCCACGCGAGCGAATTCAACGCCGCGATATGGCAGATAACTTCTGGTCTATGGGTGTTCCAGGACCTTGCGGACCTTGCTCTGAAATTTATTACGATCGCGGACCTGAATACGGAGTCGAAGGCGGTCCCATAGCTGATGAGAATCGTTACATGGAAGTCTGGAACCTCGTCTTCATGCAGAATGAGCGTGGCGCGGGCGGCGGTAAAGATGGTTACCCAATCTTGGGCGAACTACCCGCAAAGAGCATTGATACAGGTTTAGGTCTAGAGCGAACTGCAGCGCTATTGCAGGGCGTAGAAAATATCTATGAAATCGATACAACGATGCAGATTCTCAAGAAAGCATCTGCACTTGCCGGCGTAAATTATGGAAAGTCTCAGAACACCGATGTTTCACTGCGCGTAGTTGCAGACCATGCACGAACATCAGCGATGTTGATTGGTGATGGAGTAACTCCGGGCAATGAAGGTCGTGGTTACGTGCTTCGTCGCATGATGCGTCGCACCATTCGAAATATGCGTTTAATGGGCGTTAACGATCCCATCATGTCCGAACTCACCGTTGCAGCAATCGGCGCAATGGGGCCTCAATACCCTGAACTTATTGCAGATCAAAAGCGCATCCTCGCGGTCTCAGTTGCTGAAGAAGAGTCATTCCTTCAGACTCTCAAGGCTGGAACGCAGATCTTTGATATGGCATCAACGCAGTTGAAATCAACAAAGAAGAACATTCTTCCTGGAGAAGAAGTCTTCAAGCTTCACGATACTTACGGTTTCCCATTTGATCTCACCCTCGAAATGGCTCGCGAAGAAGGCCTTGAGGTCGATGAAGATGGTTTCCGCCGCCTCATGAACGAACAACGTGATCGCGCAAAGGCAGATGCCAAGGCGAAGAAGAGCGGGCATACAGATCTCTCTGAATACAAGAAAATTGCGGATTCAAAGGGAGCTTCATCATTCGTTGGATACACACATAACGAAACTGAATCAGTAATTAATGGGGTTCTTGTCGATGGCTTGAGCGTATCTTCAGCTGTCTCTGGACAAGATGTTGAGATTGTTCTAGACCGCACACCGTTCTATGCAGAAGGTGGCGGGCAGCTTGCAGATGGCGGTCGCATCACTCTCTCCAATGGCGCAGTTGTTGAAATTGAAGATGTTCAGACTCCAGTTAATGGACTTTCTGTTCACCGTGGTCGCGTTATCTCTGGAGAGGTAACAACTGGTTCGCAGGCACTTGCTGCTATTGATTTGGAACGTCGCCACGCTATTTCGCGTGCTCACACCGCAACGCATATGGTTCATAAGGCGTTCCGCGAAATTCTTGGAGAAACTGCAACGCAGGCTGGTTCTGAAAACTCACCAGGGCGTTTCCGTTTCGACTTCCCATCAACAGGTGCTGTCCCTGATTCAGTTCTTAATGAAGTTGAATCTCGCGTTAACACACTATTGCTCGATAACTTGGCAGTTACCGCTGAAACGATGACTCAAGATACTGCAAAGAAGATTGGCGCTATGGCGCTCTTCGGTGAAAAGTATGGAGACCAAGTTCGTGTTGTCAGCGTTGGTGATTGGGCTCGCGAGCTCTGCGGCGGAACTCACGTCGAACGTTCAGGCCAACTTGGCGTAGTGAAGCTGCTGAGCGAATCATCAGTAGGCGCTGGTGTTCGTCGCGTTGAAGCACTTGTTGGTGTCGACGCCTATAAGTTCTTGGCTCGCGAACATGTTCTTTTGAATTCACTCACCGAGATCATCAAGGGCGCTCGAACTGAAGAGCTTCCTGAGCGAATCTCTGATCTGCTTAATAAGATTAAAGATATCGAAAAGGAACTTGCAGCGGTTCGCTCTGCGCAGGCCATGGGTCAAATCGGAGCCCTTGCTGATTCCGCGCAGGTACTTAATGGAACAACGACCGTCACAGCCGTTCTTCCAGATGGAATAACTGGTGATGACCTTCGCAAGATTGCACTAGACCTAAAAGGTCGAGCACCACAATCTGTCGTTGCACTTATTAGCGCCAACGACGGAAAGCCCGTACTTGTGGTTGCAGTAAGTGATGCAGCAAAGGCAACTGGCCTTAAGGCAGGCGCGCTTGTAAAGATTGGGTCAACAATCCTCGGTGGTGGAGGCGGCGGTAAGGATGATTTCGCACAAGGTGGCGGAACAAATGCATCGAAGTCTCAAGCGGCTCTTGTCGCCATCGCCGATTCCATATCTGGTAAGTAACGCATATGCGAGGCCGACGTATCGCCTTCGATTACGGCGATGTCCGCACAGGAGTAGCTCTCTGCGATCCCGACGGAATCCTCGCTTCACCTCTTTGTGTCTTGGAAACGAAATCGAAGAACTTCATGACTGATATTTCATCGCTTCTTGCTGAACATGAGCCCATTCGAATCTTTATTGGTAAGCCCCTGAATATGTCCGGTAAAACGGGGGAGAGAGCTGAAAAAGTTGAAGCTTTTGTAGGGCAGATTCAGTCCATGACAAGCCTTCCGATTCAACTAGTAGACGAGAGACTTTCAACAGTGAGTGCGCAGAAGAAGTTGAAAGAAGCTGGAGTATCGATGCGTGAATCGAAATCACTAATTGACGCTATGGCTGCCGTAGCTATTCTGGAACAAGGGCTACTGAGTGAATCTCTGGAATAACTCACCTTTCCCTCGAATTCTTTCAGCGTTCGGCCTGGTTGCGGTCGTGACGCTCTCTTTACATTTTGTTCGAATTCCTGGCAGTTCGGCTCCCGATTTCCCTTGCGGCTCTCCGGCGCAAACCACCGCCAACATCAATATTGCATCAGGTGAATCAGGATTTGAGATAGCTCAATCTCTCTTTGAGGCCGGCGTTGTGAAATCTTCCGAGGCATACTTCCGGGTTGCAGTCGGAGACTCCCGCTCCCAGAAAGTCGCTCCTGGTAACCATGAGATTGATCTGAATCTTTGCGCGACAGAAGCACTCAATCAGCTTCTTGATTCATCGCGCATCACCGGGCTTATAAATATTTTTGAAGGTTCTTGGCTTTCTGAGATTCTTCCTCAGTTCTACAGGGCCGATTTTTCAAAGTCAGAAGTTTCTGAGGCTCTAAGTAGTGTCACCAAGCCAGCTGGCTTCTCCTCGATTGAAGGTTTGCTCTTCCCGGCTCAATACAGTTTTGCAACGGATACATCAGCGAAGGTGGCCTTGCAAAGCATGATTGATAGAGCTTCAAGAGAGATGAAGGCGGCCGGGTTCTACTCATCAAGGGAGAAATTCACTCCGCAACAATTGCTGATCATTGCCTCGCTAGTTCAGGCTGAAGGAAATACTGAGGATTTCCCCAAGATCTCTCAGGTGATCCGCAACCGACTCGCCAAAGGTATGCCACTTCAGTTCGATTCAACTGTTCATTATGTGAAGAAAGTACGGGGGAGCATCTTTCTCAGCACACAATCAACTTTGCTCAATTCACCGTACAACACATACCGTAAATACGGATTGCCTCCTGGTCCGATTAATAACCCTGGTGCAGATGCTCTGCGCGCCGCAGTCAACCCAGCTTCAGGTGATTGGCTATATTTCATCACTGTCGCACCATTTGATACCAGATACACCAGCGATATCAACCAGTTCAATGACTGGAAGGTCGAATACAAGAAGAATTTACGAGCAGGCAAATTTAGGAGTAAAGAGTGATGAAAGGCGCGGTATTAGGGTCTCCTATTTCCCATTCGTTATCTCCGGTTTTACATAAAGCTGCTTTTGATTTCCTGGGTCTAGAAGGTAATTACTCTGCGATTGAGGTCACGTCGGGGACTTTGCAAGATTTTGTGCAAACACGTGGCTCTGAGTTCGATTACCTTTCGCTAACTATGCCTCTTAAGGAGGAAGTTCTCACCCTCGATGTTGATGCAGATGATCTCACTCGAAGAATTCAGTCCGGGAATACCTTAAAAAATCGCGATGGTGCGTGGTCACTCACAAGTACCGATGGAAGCGGTCTCGTTGCCGCTCTTGCTCATGCCGGTTTACATGATTTTGAATCGGTCCTCATACTCGGAGCTGGTGGGACTGCACGTGCCGTTGCTGGTGCGCTAGATTCTCTTACAAAAAATCTTCATGTGCTTGGGCGCTCCAGCGTGCGACAAGAGGCCCTTGAGTCCGCAGTAATACATACAAAGTTCGAATATCACAGATGGAACCTCGAAGTAGATTTCAACAACTATGACTTAGTTGTGAATACGACTCCAGCGGGAGCTGCGGACCTACTTGCCAATTCTGTGCATCCTGGAATTGCAGCCACACTCTTTGATGTTATTTACAAACCATGGCCTACTGAACTAGCGCAACGATGGAGTGATTGCGATGGAAACGTCCTCAATGGATTAGAACTTTTGTTGTATCAGGGCATCGATCAGCTTCAGATTGTTTTAGATAAACCTCTTGATCGAGCTGGGCTCGCCAACCATATTCGTCCACTTTTGCGCAAAGCTGCTCGGTAATTCACAGGCAGTAGATGAGAGGCGATAACCTCGTTATCTTCTCTGTGTGTTTGTCTCATCCCTACTCGTATTCATCGCCGCATTTGATATCCGAACCCATCGCATACCAAATTCAGCACTGCTTCTCCTTGCGATTGTCTCTATCTTCGAAACAGGGTTCAATCTCGATGTCAGAACTGTGGCTCTGACTACTAACCTGATTCTTTTATTCACGTGGATATCTGGCTGTGGTTATGGAGACGCCAAACTTCTAATGATTCTCATGAATCTTGTGATTCCGAGTGGTCGATTATTGGATTATTTACAAACACTCTTGCTGGCATCCGCCTTACTGATATTGGTGCATCTCATTCAAAATCGTTCAATGCGCGGTGAAATCGCCTTTGCACCCGCACTTTGTGGCGCCGTTCTCGTTCTACTCCCATTGGGCAGCATCTAAAGATGAGCGAGAATCACTCGGTATCTGCAAGAATAGGCTCATGCGTTGGATTACAGCAGGTGAATCTCATGG
>JACCDO010970621.1_pt1 | contig 12832 bp, 9 predicted proteins | sample 7446101 | NCBI WGS metagenome assembly JACCDO01 (sample SAMN15323440, study PRJNA562643) | freshwater metagenome | isolation source: river surface water | place: USA:Blue River Watershed | collected 2017-08-16
CGATCATATAATGCTGGATACATCGCTTGAATCGCATAGGGGAATAGCGTTTGAAACAGTGTTTTATGGATAACATCATGCCTTTTATGTTCTGTCATCTCTGTCTCTGATTTGGTTGAGAGTATCAATGGGATATACTGAACACTTTAAACTGAACAAATATTTCAAAAAATTGATATTATATTTAAAAAAGATTAAATCCCTATCATTCCATATAATCCATTCTCAGCCCTTCCGCAGCATCCAATTGTCCCCCTCTTTTGGCAGGGAAATAAGTCGCCAAACCGATAATCACCCATCCCCCAAGCATTGAATACAAATAATCCAACCAATGAAATTCAACAGGAAAATGATCAATCCCATAGACTTTGGGATCTAAGCTTACCCCAGCCCCTAAGAGCCATGCACAAAAAGCATAACCCAAAAATGCACCAAACACAGAACCAATGATCGCAATCCCTAAACCTTCTAGCACAAAGATCAATTGAATCTCTTTGGCTTTAGCCCCCATCGCTTTCAAAATCGCAATATCCTTAGTCCTCTCCAAAACCATCATAATCAACATCGAAGCCACATTACAAGAAGCCAAGATAAGCATGACTGATAATACGATCAAAATGGCGATTCTTTGATACATTAAGCTGGCATAGAGATTAGGATTTTGGGCATACCAATCTTGTACATAAAAATCTTCATACGCATCCCTAGAAATTTTTAAGGCACGTTTGGGATCATCGATGATCGCAAAAGACCAGTCAATCGCATCTCCTACTGTAAACTTCAATGAATAATCCACTTTACTGACCAACTCTTGTGCTTTCATCGGATCTTGTAGTGCAATTTCATAGCCAGTCACCAAATCTTTCTTCCCAAAAATTTTCTCTATGGTATCAAAATGCACATAGGAAAAACGACTATCATATTCATCATAACCCGCTCTAAAAATCCCAACAACCCGAAAATTAAATGCGGTAGGTGAACTCGCTACCCCTTTCCATGCGCCTAAGCTTTGTTCTGAAAAAGCAGAGAGTGCGCTGATCATCCCACCGACTTTAACACCGAGTTTATCGGCAAGTTGAGCGCCAAGCACGATGGGAAATACTTGATTCTCTACATTGAGTTCATCGATTTGTATTTGATTTAATCTTAGGGCGTCCAAAGAACCAGACTCTATATATTCATTTAATTTTAATACTTTGGGCACTTCTTCTGGATAAATCCCTTTGATAAACCCACCTGTTGTGCTTTTGGGACCTGAAAAAATGGTCTTATGATAAGTCGTTGCAGCTACCCCCTTGATCTCAGCGCCTAGATTTCTCTTGAGTTCAGTTTCAAATTCTGGTGCGCTGACATTGATTTGACGGTAGGGTCTAGCAAAAATATGCGAAGTCACACCGAGTAGTTTATCCTTGAATGCAGTTTCAAAACCTGCAGTAATGGAAAAACCACCGATCAAAGCAGCAACCCCCAAACAAACACCTGAAATCGCTAGGGTACTGACAAGGGATAATGCTTGTCTTTTGGGCGACATCAAATGTTTTAACGCAATCAATAATTCATAACGCATTGTTTTCACTTTTCTCTTAAATGACATGCTTATATACCAAAGAAATCATCTTAAAACAATATCACAAAATCGCTTACTCTTATGGCTGTATTAAATTTTCTAATTCAAGATATTCAATCTTTAAGATTTTGCACTTGTTTGAAACCATAAAATCCTTTAAATAAAATTTTAAATCAAAAGCTTAGGACATTTTTTTAAGCATCTTTTTTAGCGAAGGAGAAAGCAATATGAAAGCTTGGATTCTCTTACTATGTGTCATATTGACCATAGCGTGTGCAGAAACAGAACCAGCAAACCCAATAAACACTGCTGGCGTAACCACTGGCGCAACAACATCTACCACTTGTACTTCAGATAATGCTTGTGGATTGGGTTATGTTTGTGCTCTAGGGAATTGTGTGATCGGTCAATGTAATATCGATAAAACTTGTCCAGCTGGTCAAAACTGTGATCTGAGTACCTATTCTTGCTCTGGCAGCACAATGACAACCTGTGCTGATAATAGCGGGTGTAGCAATAATACAGTATGTGTATCTGGGACATGTGTAGCTGGTGATTGTGTCACTGAAGCTGATTGTAATCCTGGTCAAACTTGTAACGCCCAATACCGTTGTATCGCCAAAACTTCTTGTATCGATGGTGATGGCGATGGTTATGGTCTGGGTTGTACCAATGGCGATGATTGTGATGATGCCAATGCCATGATCAATCCTGGTGTGACTGAAAATGAAAGCACTCTTTGTGATGATGGCAAAGACAATGACTGTAAGGGTGGAGATGCGATTTGTGGTGATGTCGATCTAGATATGGATGGCTTTACTTCCAAAACAGGTGATTGCGATGACAGTAATCCCGAAATCAACCCCAGTAAACCCGAAGTCCCCTATAATCTCAAAGATGATGATTGCAATATGCTCACCAAAGATGATGATCGAGATGGCGATGGGATACCTTCAAATCAAGTCGGTGGTATGGACTGCGATGATAGCAATAGAGATGTAAGACCCGGCGCTAGAGATATTCCAGGCGATGGCATTGATCAAGATTGTAATGGTTCAGATGCTGTACCCAATGGAAATGATGCAGATGGCGATGGTATCACTGAATTAGATGGTGATTGCAATGATAATAACCCAGCAGTTGCACCTAATAAACCCGAAGTGCCATATAATGGAATTGATGATGATTGCAAAGCTGAAACCAAAGATAATGATTTGGACAGTGATGGTTTTGATAGTCCCCAAGATTGCGATGATAATAATGCTCAAGTCAATAGCAATCAACAAGAAATTTTTTATAACCAACTCGATGATGACTGTTCAGCCATGACAGTAGATGGTGATAAAGATGGTGATGGATTTATCTCTGTGATGATTCAAGGTGGGAATGACTGTGATGATAATGTCGCTAGAGTCAACCCCATGGGCATGGAAGCAACCTATAATGGCTTAGATGATGATTGTAATCCCAATACCAAAGATGATGATTTGGACAATGATGGTGTGAATAGAGATTTGGATTGCGATGAAACCAATGATCAAGTCAACCCAAATATCGTTGAAAACGCTTCTACCAAATGCGATGATGGCGTAGATAATAACTGTGTTGGTGGCGATGTTGCCTGTGATGCCAATGCCGTAGATAGCGATGGTGATGGGATTCCTGATGATCAAGATTGTGCACCTAATGACAGAAATGTACCTGGTCCTATTGAAGTGTTAGGCAATAACATCGATGATGATTGTAATGAAAATACCCCAGATGCGATTATCCCATGTGATAATGATGCTTTTGATGTTGCCAGCAGTAATGATCTTGCCAATAGAGCAACAGCTGTAGAAGATGCTAATCGCACAGGTATTCAATATGGTAGTCTTATGCTTTGTGGTCCTGAAGTAGATTGGTATTCCATCAGAATCAATGCTGGTGATGGGATTGAAGCAGATGTGACTTTTGATGCTAATGTGGGTGATATCGATGTAGAATTATATCGCACACCCGGTAATGTGGCAATCAATGAAAATACCTTGATCCTTGTAGATTCAAGTAATGGTGTAGATAGCGATGAAACAGTATATGATCGTAGAGCTTCAGAAGCTGCAACTTATTTGGTCAAGGTGATTCACTTCCAAAATCAACAACCCCAACCCTATCAACTCACAGTGAATGTATTTAATAGTTGCGTAGATGATGTTGTAGGTGGTACTTCAGAACATAATGATTTCCAAGCAGAAAGCGCTACTCTACCCGCTTTGGGCGAGAATAGACAAATTTGTGATTATGATGATGATTGGTATTCATTTAGTGTCAGTCGTGCTGGGAATGTAGGCGTTGATGCGATTTTCAAACATGCTAATGGCGATTTGGACATGAAGATCTATAATAGCAATATGACTGAAGTTGCTTCTAGTGTGAGTTCAGATGATGATGAAAGCATTACCCAAATGCTCGCTGCTGGCACTTATTTTGTGAAATTATATGGTTATAATGGCGCCAAGAATAGCTACAAGATTTTCAAGAGCAGTGGCACAGTCAGAACTGCAACCAAAGTGACTTTGCCTAATGATCTCAATATCCCAGATGCCACAGCCAATGGTCCCGGTAGAGTCACCACTGCTGCCTTGAGATTTGCCAATATCCCAGCTGGTTCTATCGTGAAAAAACTCAAATTGGTCTACTTAGATCTCGATCACTCCTTCTTAAGAGATTTGGTAGTCACCATGAAATGGGATGGACAAGCGATTAAGACCATTTGGAACAGAGATGGCGATGCCAATGGTGGTTCTGCTGGTTTAGATGATGATGGTGTGCTAGGGACTGACCTTTTTGCCAATGATATCGAATTTAAGAATAGAATTTATCCAGAATTTGCTGGTTTAGACGCTCAAGGTGATTTTACTTTGACCATTGAAGATAATGGCGTAAGAGACACTGGCACTCTTGTTGATCTAGAAATTGAAATCGATTACCTTGTGCCTTAATAAATACATTTGTTCAGTTATTCATGGATAGGATTAAATCCCAAAGCACTTAAAATCAATTGAGCACAAGACAAAGATGGGTAAATCCCTTGAATAATATTGACGGGTCCGCCAGATACTTCTATTACCCATAAACCTTCATTTTCATAGAATACAATATGGGCTTTGCGATTGCTTTTAGCATGGATATAATTCATCTGATTCTCCTTGATCGGTTTGAATAACGATTTAAGTGCATACTGAACACTTAATCAATTTTGTTTATTTCAATGCAATCAAAAAAAATAAATTGAAAATTCCATCATAATCAAGCAATCTATCTAAGCGAAATCAACCACAATACTCAAAAACACAAGGGTTTAAAACATGGTAGCAACACCATTACTCGATTTATTTGCCATTGAATCACTTTGGAATGAAGAACAAAGAATGGTGAGAGATTCTGTTCGTAAATTTGCCAGAGGTACTTTTCAAAAAGTGGTACAAGAAGCATTTAGAACTGAAACTTTCCCCAATGAATTGATCCCCCAAATCGGTGCACTCGGTGTACTTGGGGCGAATCTACATGGCTATGGCTGTGCTGGCATGGATTCTACAAGTTATGGTCTTTCCATGAGAGAACTTGAATATGTAGATAGCGGTTTAAGAAGTTTTGTCAGTGTTCAAGGTGCGCTCTGTATGTATCCCATCTATGCTTATGGTTCAGAAGCCCAAAAACAAAAATTTCTCCCCAAAATGGCTAAAGGCGAATGGGTAGGTTGTTTTGGTTTAACAGAACCCGACAGTGGGAGTGATCCCGGTTCAATGAGAACCCATGCCAAAACAGTAGATGGTGGATATATCCTCAATGGGGCAAAGATGTGGATCACCAATGCACCTATTGCAAATGTAGCGATTGTTTGGGCGAAATTAGATGGTGATGAAGCCCAAGATATTCGTGGATTCCTTGTTGAACGAGCGACAAGCAAAGGCTTCTCTACACCCAAAATGAGCAATAAACTCAGTTTAAGAGCATCTTTGACAGGTGAAATCGTGCTTGAAGATTGCTTTGTGCCTCAAGAGAATATTTTACCTAATGTTCAAGGTCTCAAAGGCCCATTGGGTTGTTTAAATCAAGCGAGATATGGGATTTCTTGGGGGGTATTGGGTGCTGCATTATCTTGTTATGAAACTGCTTTGGAATATTCTCAAAACAGAGTGCAATTCTCTAAACCCATCGCTGGTTATCAACTTACCCAAAATAAATTAGTAGAAATGGGTGCGAAGATTGTACATGGGCATCTACTCTCTCAACATCTCGCTGTCCTCAAAGATGCTGGGAAATTAAGTCCCATTCAAGTGAGTTTGGCAAAGCGAGAGAATGTGAGATCAGCCATTGAGATCGCAAGAGAATCACGCTCTATTCTCGGTGGAAATGGGATTATGGATGAATATCCTATTATGCGTCATTCTATGAATTTGGAAAGCGTATATACCTATGAAGGTACACATGAAGTTCATACTTTGGCTGTTGGACGTGCTTTAACTGGTTTAAATGCTTTTGAATAAAACCCAGTGAATAATAAAATCAATAATGCCCAAATCCCAATATTTGATTGTTTGCTTTGACAACCAGAATTACTCTTGGCTGAAGTATCTCCTTCAACCACTTCTAGATCAGTAACCACTCTTGCATCTACAATAATATTAGGACCAAGATCTAGGGTGATAGGACTCACATATTGATCAACCACTGGTTGTTGTGCCATATCTTCTCTGGGTGTCACCACTGTGGCATCTTGAATATGCATATCATCGGCAGGCAATACAACCATCATATCTTGGGGTGGGGCTGGGAGATTTCTTGTCAATCGAATCGCATCAAATACGACTTTTCTCTTGATATCTTGAGCAGCCACATTATCATCGATTCTCACCCATTGTTCTCCACCTTGAGCAAAACTAAAGGTCCCTAGGTTCTGCCAACCATCTACAGCTGTTTGATCGATGGTAACTGTTTGAACTTGACCATTATATTTGATTTGATAAGGGGTTTGATCCCATTCTGAGTAGGCGCTTGCAGTATAGGCTTCTAATTGATATTCCCCAGCTTCAGCAAATTTAAAATTCCATTTCCCATAGTTATCTGGAGAATCTGAAATCCAAGTATAAGTCCATTTCAAGGTATTATTGAACCCAGCATCATTGACCACTCTAATGGTGGCTGGATTCCCCCCGCCTTCAAAGCATAGATCTGTATCATCAATGGTTTTACCTTCAGCAGGTACTGGTTCACAAATGGGGCAATCTTGGGCACAAGTATTATTGTTTTCACTCCCAGAACAACGCCCATCTCCACATACTGGAGGTGCTGTTAAGGCAAGGAGTTGTTCATAAGTGCCATTGAATAGATTCATATCTACATCACCATCAATCCCAGCGACACAACCAGAACTGGAATATTGCCAAAATGCCCAATCATTCCAAGCGTTATTAGGTAAGTCTGGGCATAATCCCCCAGAAAGTCTGCTCCTTAAATCTGCTTCTCTCAGACAAGAAGCATTAAAGGGATACTGTGCTACCCATAGGGGATATCGATTAAAACTATTGGTTGCTACGTGATCTTGCCAGAAATACTTACCCGTGTAGATAATCGGTGTCATCCCAAGGGCATCTTCAACATGGTTTAACCAAGCGAGCACATTTGCTTGCATTTCAGCCTGAGATGCTCCATCATCTGCTTCCACATCTATCACTGGTGGTAAATCAGTGGGACCATTAGCAATCACTTTGGCGATCAAAATATTCGCTTGTTCAATGGGGTCTTGGGTGGGTCTAAAGAACTGATAAACACTTCTTAAAATCCCATTTTGTTGAGCGCCAGCCCAATTGGCTTCAAAATATCGATCAATCGCTTGAGTGCCATCAGATACACGAATAATCGCGTATTTAATGCCATCATTGGCAACAGAAGTCCAATTGATATCACCTTGCCAACGAGAAACATCTATTCCTAGAGTCACTTCACCATCTGCGCATACTCTGGCTGCATAATTTTGGGGTTCAATCAAAGGATCATTGCTGCTTAATTCTTGTCTTTGTTTATCGCTGAATACGGAAGTTGTATTTTGTTGTTGGTATTGATTGAGCTTTTGCCCCATGCTTAAATCTTCTGTTTGTTGATCTTGGCATGCTGTTATCATAACAAAAAGCGACAAATAGCTGGCTTTTGTGAATGAGGTATACATATTTAAGTCCTATTTGATACTTGATTAGGATTTTAGTTTAGATAAAAAAGTGAAATAAGTGAAATGATAATACAATAAATCCCCAAAATAGAGAAAGATGGTTTTTGTAGCCATTTTAACATAAAATCCAATACCAAATACCCCAAAATCATCGCACTGAAAAAAGCCACTGAAATACTTGACCAATCGATGCTTTGATGCCCAGATAGAATTTCTTTGCCTTTTAATAATCCAGCCCCAGCAATCACTGGAATCGACAATAAAAAGCTGAGTTCAGCAGCGATCTTCTTGGGGATATTGAGAAATACAGCCATGGCAATGGTAGAGCCAGACCGAGAAATCCCTGGTAAAATCGCAATCGCTTGGGCAATCCCTACCCAAAGGCCAGAGAATGGACGCAATTCACTTACAGTTTGTGGATGATCTTCTTGTTTGCGTTGTGCCAAAGAAGTCAGTAGTACAATCAGTCCAGTGAGCAATAAACAACAGGCAACCATTTTGGGATCATTAAAAAAACTTTCGATCTCATCTTTAAATGTCAGTCCAACAATCCCTGCTGGCAAAGTACCTAGGATTAAAAATCGCATTTGTGCGACCCATTCTGCTTCTCGTGTCACAAACCCTTTTAACAAAGCGATGATTCTATGCCTAAAATAAAAACATACAGAAACCAAAGTCCCCAAATGAACAATGATTTCATAACTGGCATTACCCCCTTGTTGTATGCCAAAAAAATGTTGCGCCAGTACCAAATGTCCACTTGATGATACAGGTAAAAACTCAGTAATCGCTTGAATCACACCGAGAATAAAAGCATCTAAAAGACTCATTGATTCACTCCACTCCAAATGAATGGTGAGATTTGAGATGTTTGGGTTTATTGCCTTTAGAGCCTACTGGTTGAGTCATTAAGCCCCAATAGATAAAAATAAAAATCAATGTGGTCACCACAAAAGTAAAGAAGAGTATGGTTTTACCTGAAGTATTGTTTTTTTGAGATTGTTCTTGAGTCATTGATTCACACTAGTTTAATTCCAAAGGTTTAAATTTTTGAATTTTGCTTTGAGGGACAAGCCAAGCTTCTGTTTTATTGAGCAAAGCTGGTAAGAGAAAATCATGAGGATTTGGGGATGCCAATGCTTTGAGTTCTAGTCCTTTCCAAGGTCCATCTGAAGTAATGGTAATACTTTGATCTTGTTGGGCAGGGATATGGTTGACAGTAGCGATAAACTTGATTCTTTGTCTAGAACCTAATTGTCCCTTTAAAAACCAAGAACTATGGTAATAATCTTTGGTTTCTACTTTTTGCAATTCATCTTCTTCAGTATATTCAATTTTGGTTTGTTCCAAGCCTTGATCACTCAGAGTAATAGCCATATCGACTTCATCTTGTGCTTGTGCTTGTTGTTGATCATCGAGCTTTAATTCTAGCTCATGGATCAAACATAAGCCTTGTGTTTGGGTTTCAAGCAGAGAGATTTGGGGTATTACCATTGAGGCTTGTTCTGTGGTTTTGATCTCTTTAAACTGTTCACCTTGATAAAAAAAGCTTAAATCAATCATGCCCAAAACCAAAGCCCCTTCTTCCATGGGTAAATAGAGTAATTTGGCTTTATGGGTTTGAAGTTTTTCATTCACTGGAATGCTAGTAAATGCAATGATCAATAAGCAAATAAAAGCAATCCCCAAATAAATCACTGATCTTTTGGCGATTTGAAAGAGTATAAAAGCGATCAAGAAGATATAGATAATTTGGGATTGAAAAAGATGTTCTGTGGCATTGAGTGGCTCAAATCGATCATCTAGCCAGTGAGAAAGTTGTTCAAAACCAGGTCTGGGGATTTTCTGATAAGTAGGTAAAGGTAATAGTGCTTCTTTTTCTTTTTCTTTTTTATTTTCACCCTTTGAGAGTATATCTCTATCCCATTCATGGGGTGAATTGAGAGAAAATGCAACTCGATACAGTTGAGAACTCAGTAAGTGATTTAATCGAATACTCAGCACTCTGACCCGTCCCAAACCCAGTTGATTCTCTGTCAATAAAGGCTTGGATTTATCTTCATTGGATGCAGTATCTGTATTGCCTTTATTGACCACAAGTTCTATGCTTTGTTGATCCAAAAAGAGTTCCCGATATGAAGGGATTTTGACGGAATAACCATCTTCTGGGGGATTGATATTCCCTAATTTTACCCCAGAAAAACCTTGAAGAGAATGTTCATCTCCAGCACCATCACCCACAGCGATCAATAGGGTAGAACCAGCATAGATGGCTGATTTTAGGTTTTGTTTTTGTTGGGCAGAAAGATTGAGAAAAGCAGAGAGAGAAGTGATGATTAAAGGGGATTTACCAATACTACTGAGATGTGTGGGAAATTCTTTGGTATCAATTCTTAGGGGGGTAGTACCATGGATTTTCTTGACTGCTTGAAGCATTTCATATTCTGTGGATTGGCTAAACTCTTTATCGATCCAAATAATGGGGTTTTCTTCATTATGGTTCCCATCACTCTTTGATATTTTGGGGAATGGAAATCTTTGACCATCCACCCATAAAGTCAAAGGTGGGACTTCTTGGTCATTACCCTTTTGCCGACATTCAATCAAAATTTTCTTTTCAGATAAACTGGGTAATGTGCTATTGATTTTAAATTCTTGATTGATGCCCAGCGATAATTCTTTGACTTTAGAACTTTGGTTTTTGACTTGGAGTAATACGACATCTTGATTTGCAGGTGTACTCAATAAATAACCTTGTATTTTCTTGTTCTGCGCAAATGATGTTTGTAGAAATAGAATGCTGATTAAAATAAAAAATCTAAAATAAAGCATGATCAAACACAATTTAACTTATTTTACGATAATCTCTTGAGGAAATGGAAATGATCTTCCCAACAAGCATCTGCAATTTTAAACCAAATAAACGCATGGAAAGCATGAACCCCACCTTCATATACTTTGTATTCACAATCCACATTTCTCTTGCGTAAAGCGATATTCAATCTCGCACTGTCTTCCATCACTGGATCGTTGGTACCCACAACCACAAAGAAAGGCGGAATGGGTCTTTCAAAAACTTCATCGCTTTCAAATTCAAGCAGTGGGTCAGCCCATTGAGGTTCTTCGCTTTGTCCGGCATAGCTATAACAGATATAATCGATTCGATCAAAAAGGATCGCATTGGTTTGACTTCTCAAACGCTCTGGATTGCTGACTTGCAAAAGTCCACAAGCAGGTAATACAGCTTTGGGTTGCCATGGTTTGCCATTGACTTGATATTGGAATAGTTTTTGTGCCCAAGAAGAAGGTTTGGATTTGAGGGTACAAAGGGTAATGGCAGAAACGAGGTGTCCACCAGCAGATTCTCCAGCCAGATAGATTTGTTCGGGATCTACCCCATATTCTTTGGCATGATCTAAGACCCAAAGCAAAGCATTTACGCTATCTTCAAGAGCACTTGGACAAGCATAAGTAGGTGCAAGACGATAATTGATATTAAAAACCACAAAATCTTGTTCAGCAAATTTAAGCGCCAAAGACCAGTGGGTATCTTTGGAGAGAATCACAAACCCACCACCATGCACATAGAAAATTGCGGGTTTGAGTTTGATATCTTGCTTGTTTTCCCCCTGTAATGCATCATAATGTTCGGGTTTCATATAGATATCTAAAAGATGATCGGGTTTTTGGGGACCATAAGCGACATCTTTGATGATTTTGAGTTTTGCTAATCTCTTGTGAAAACCGAGCAGATATTTACCTGTTGAAGATGCTGTTCTAAAGAAGAAATTGAGAACTTTGCCGACTAATTTTTTACGAGCAGGGATTTTGCGCTTACTGATTGGCTTGATCGCATTCATATCATCACCTTTTTAATATGTATTATTTTGGGTTTTAGCATAATTTTCAAGATATCCAATGAGATTTTTTGGGTGTATTCAAATTTATCTTGATAAAGCATTTAAAAAACTTAATCATAAAATACGGTATTCAATCCCACATACTACATCAAAAACCAATAAAATCAAAGGATAATCGATGCTACAAGCGAGAGATGTCAAAACAATTGAAGACGCAAAACAAATTGTCAATGAAAGAGGGTTAACCCATGTTAAGGTCGCTGTATCCGATATTGATGGGATTATGCGAGGCAAGTATCTATCCAAAGATAAATTCTTTTCATCTTTAGAATCTGGATTTGGTTTTTGTGATGTGATTTTTGGTTGGGATTTAAATGATCAACTCTATGATAATGTCAGTTTTACAGGTTGGCATACTGCTTACCCAGATGCAATGGTGAGAATTAGACCTGAGAGTTGTAGAGATTTGCCTTTAGAACAAGAAAATGGTCGAGATATGCTTTTGTTTTTGGGTGAATTTATCGATAAAGCAGCAGGTGTTTGCCCCAAAAATCTCTTAAATCGAGTTTTGAAGAGAGCAAGTGATATGGGTTATGATGCTTTTTCTGCACTAGAATATGAGTTTTTTGTCTTTGATGAAACACCCGATTCAGTCAGAGAGAAGAATTATCACAATCTCAAACCTTGGACACCTGGTTATTTTGGTTATTCTGTCCTAAGAAGCACAGTAAATTCTGATTTCTATTTCCAATTGCTCAATCTCAGTGAAAAAATGGATATGTCCATTGAAGGTCTACATACAGAAACAGGTCCTGGTGTATTAGAAGCAGCGATTGGTGTAGATGAAGCTGGTGCTGCTGCTGAAAAAGCATTCTTATTTAAGACTTTTTGTAAAGCCCTAGCCCAAAAGAATAAACTCATGGCCACATTTATGGCAAAATGGTCCCATGATTATCCCGGTCAAAGCGGACATATCCATCTTTCTCTCAAAGATAAAATCTCTGGCCATTCTGCTTTTTATGACCCAACTCAACCCCATAATATGAGCAAAACCCAAAGACATTTTATGGCTGGTGTTCAAAAATACCTGCCAGAGTTTATGGCGATGTTCGCTCAAACTGTCAATAGCTATTCTCGCCGAGTACCTGGGTATTGGGCGCCCCTCAATGCCACTTGGGGTTTAGAAAATCGCACAAC
>JACCDO011176665.1_pt1 | contig 12831 bp, 9 predicted proteins | sample 7446101 | NCBI WGS metagenome assembly JACCDO01 (sample SAMN15323440, study PRJNA562643) | freshwater metagenome | isolation source: river surface water | place: USA:Blue River Watershed | collected 2017-08-16
TAATAATATATTCAGTCGGCTGACAAATGGCTCCTCAGAAATGACAGAGATTAACGGTCTGGCGTCTAGAGCGCCTCGATTAACAAACACGTACTAGAAACTTAATTTTTTTAAATTGTAACTAGTAGGAGTCACTTATTGGAGTTTGTGTTTGATTGAATCAGATTGAGGCCCTCAAATTGAGACCCATGGTAAATATGGACCCCATGTCTTTCTACTGCACAAAATTACAATTTGTCTCTTCTATTTAGTTACAATTAAAGTAATTTATACATTAATATCAAATTTTTGTAAATATATTATTCTTGTGTATCTTCTTCAATACCAAACTCTTCATTTGTATCGATTCTATCTAATTCCATTTGTCTTAATTGTACTTCTAATTGTCTATCTTTTTTAACTAATAAATATGGATCATTTTTTTGAATTTCTTTAGCTTTATATTCATCTTTTATTAATTTTTTCTCAGAATATACAATATCTTCATAACTAGGTCTATATTCATTTTGATCTTTAAAAAATTGAGCGCAAAAAACACATACTCTAACTTCATCATAACATCTTGGTATTGCAGTTAATCTAGAATCTTTTTTTGATTCATTATTGTCATTGCCACCAAAAACATTATCTGATGTAAGACCAGACCATTTTCTACGAATATCTAATACAGCTTTTTGTGTAACTACTAATGGTAAGTTAACATATAAAAATTTTTGACAGCAAGAACCGCATTGGATTTTTTTTGTTGCACCTAATTGTTCTTCAAATCTAGCACGTTGTAAATCAGTAACATTAAGTCTTTTATTTTCTCTTTCATTTGTTATTTCTCTAACCATAATATCTTTTAATGTTTCCTTTGCAACAGCAATATGACGTTCAATTACTTTCATACGAGCAATTTCTGGTACCCAATTTTCACTTGATGGTTTACCAGATTTACTATATTTTTCAGCTGCTAATGTTTCAATAGTTTTTTTAATAATAGGATTACTTACATAAGTAGGTAAATGCTTATTATTTGATTTCTTAAATGTATCCTTAAAATCGTCTTTTTCATCTTTAGTACTTACAGATACTGTATCATCATCTTCATCATCTTTATTATCATTTTTTAATTTTAATGATCTAGATGATTTATTATTATTTAATCCATTATTATCATTATCATCATTATTATATAAATCATTGTTTGAGGATGGTAATATAGTATTTTTAGGTAATGTATTTAAAACTTTATTTAATGTTGTATCAATATTTCTTCTAGATCTAATAGATGATTCTCGTAATAAAGCATGCAATATATTTTCTAATACACTATTATCCTTTTTACCAACAGCTAAAATATCAGGTAAATGTAATTTCATAGCTAATTCATACCATGTTATGACATTATTTAATGCATCATTAGAGCCATTTTTTGATGTTGATTCATTATTTGATTCTTTTCTAAATTCATCTAAAGTTGATTTCAATCCTTTATTCATAAGATATTCTTCAATTAACATCTTACTAAATGTTTCAAATAGTGGATTATTCATAAAATGATTTATATTATCATTATTATTATTATTATTATTATTATTATTATTATTCATGATATACTTCTCTTCTCTGTGTCAGATGTGATAAGGGAACTAGGTGAAAGTTTTACAAGTGAAACGAAATGTGGAAAAAATTTGGGCCGGTTTCAATAATAATTTCTTTTCTCTTTCATGGGAGTGTAACTAATGTTGATAGCGTAGAATGTAGATATAAGTACTTTATTTCATCTTAATGTTTCCTTGTTAGTAAATATTCTTATCTTCGACTAATTGTTGTGCTAAAACCGGAACTTCAAAACCGTTCCAAAAAATTATACCGTATTAGCGATTCCATCATTGCTGCCTCATTTCCAAGTAGATTTGCTAAAGCTTGATACCACAAGTAGAATAACGTGTGAAAATTATTACAAGAAAATATGTCACCAAATGATACTCCAAGTCAAAATAAATTTTTGAAAGCAAAAATACGTATAGGTAGTTGTAAAGGTCCAGTATCATATAATGCAAAAATTAATGTATTTCATCATGATGATATACCACATAAAGCTAGAGAAAGAGCACTTGAAGTAAAAGAATGGGCGCGATCAAAATTATTAGATGAGAATAATATGAAATGGAATAATGGTACAGATTTAAATATACCATTATGTGAGAGAAGATCTATGGAAAATTTTATACGAGATAGATCAAAACCATATGTTTATAACTATCGTTCAGAAAGTTTAGAATCATTAAAAAGTAATGAAGTTATAGATAAACCAACAAAATTTCATATAAGTCGTCAAAATGAAATAAAATTAAATGAAATATTAAATGATAGAAAAACAAATTTAATATCTCGTGGTCAATATAAAAGAATGGAAGAAGCTCCAATTAATAGTAATTTAGTAAATTCAAAGCAATGGAATTCTTCTTCAGTATTAACAATGAAAGAATATAAAGAATCTCTGGATCAATTTACAAATAAAGCTAGAGCAAGTACTGCAAAAAGTAATACCAGATATTTAAATGAATATTTATCACCTACGAATCAAACAAGTCATTTACAAGATTTAATAAGAAATCAAAAAACTGAAGGAACATTTAATAGAATGAAAGGTGTGACATTAAAAGAAAAGGAAGAAATTATAAATTCTAAAGATCAATTTGTTAATAGACAAGCTGTTGAAAAAAGTAAAAAATATAAAACTGATAAACATTCTGGATTATGGGAGTATAATAAAATTGAAAAAAAATATATGTGGAGTGATACTGCTTCATTTGATATTAATTCTAAAGGTGATACTATAACTGTGCATAATCCAGTAAGTTATAATTTAGAAGGACCGACAACTAATCGTCCTGTAAGTTCTCAACAAGATTTATGGTTAGTTGGATTTAAACATGTAAAATAAATATATATATAGATATTAATAATTTTTATTAAATTAAAAACAATAATTTTAATAAAAAGTTAATAAATTAACCAGCTAATATTTGTTTTTCACGTATCTTACTGGAAAAAAAATTATCACCTTGTCGGTAGTTTATTTAGCTCTCATTCTCATCTTTCTTCTCTTGCGTCTTAAACGTCTCATTCTCTTCTTTCTCCACTTGGCACGCATACCACCATTGACATCAATAATCATTGTTACGGTATCCATATCACCTACGACACCATAAAGTGAACCACATGCTAATGTTTCATCACCTTTACTAACACTGATAATATCAGCAGGGATGAATTCAACATCAGCAATAGCAGCTTTTAAATCACGTACTGTTGCGTCCTCTTGAAGAGTTACTTCAAAAGTTTTCGCATTTGAGCGAACAAAGATTTGCATCTTTACTATAGAAATAAAAATGTCAGAATATTATAAAAAATAATAAATTATAAAGTATCGTGTTGTACCTGATCTGGTTGCTCTAACTTCTGTTAATAAAAACAGAGGAGCAGACAGCAGATTTTTTTGTTGTATTTTTTTGGTCCACTCATGCTTCACCTAGGGTTAGGTTACAGAATTTGGGAAAAAGAAGAAAGTTATTGTGACGTCTATGTTATTTAGTATTAATGTATCGTACAATAATTCACTATATTCACTTATCTACTTGTGTGTTATCTACAAAATTATCTTGAATTTTTTTCCATTCTAACTTATTTTTTTCAATTTGTTGTGGTAAATGTTCTAATATAGGAAATACTCCACTTATACTACTCCACATAGGTAACACAACAAAAGTAGCAAAACCGGTTTCATTTTTACACAAATCTAAATCATTCTTAGTTATCATATGAGGTAAAATAGGTAATCCTAATTCTGTCTCTAATTTAACTTGTTCATTAAATTCTTCACTAACTCTTTCAGCCCATTTTTTTGTCATATGAAATGGACGAACTGGATTAGATAAATCAGCAGCATGTACTAATATTTGACATAGAAATAATTTATCTGATACATCATTAAATATATTAATAGATGTATCACGATCATCATGACTAGATAAATAATCGTTTCTTTTATCAATATAAGTTTTACATTTATCTACTAATTGGAAATGAACAGACATATCAGTGGCTAAAATACAACTATTTATAGTTTTTCTAATATCAATTTGATGTTCAACTGCTAATGTACCAATAAAATTATTTCTTTCTAATGATAATATTAATAGTAATTGATTACTGTGATGATTTTCAAGCACAGCTTGATTATTATATAATAATGCTAATGGTGATTTTGTATTGACTTCAAATGCATTCGTATTTGCTGGATGATCAATATCATGACCAATTGCACTTATAATAATAGATAAATATTGATATATTGATAATACACTATCACATTTTATTGTCCTCATTAACATAGCAACAAAATGTGTAACACATGCAGAATGTTGTAAATTATGAAAAGGATTACTATGATATAATGCTGCTACATCACGTAAAAATGAACCTAATTTTGCAGAATTAATACCTAAAGTATTAAAGTTTAACATGTCACAACATATAGTACCAATAATATTATGTAATTCATCTGGATCGGCATATAATGTAACATCAAATTCCCAGGTATATAAATCACTAGGAGGTTTAAAAAATGGAGGTGAAAGTAATGCATATTTACTATGATTGCCAAAATTATCCCATTTTGATGGTTTCAATGATACAATTATTTGATTATTGTCATTTTTATATATATGATAATTCATTAATACAGGACCACTAATGGTTTTAACTTGTATCAATTCTTTAACGATATTATTACCATTAACAAAAAAATCATTAATATCACTTAATAATTCTATTGATACTTCCGAATTTAAAAATGATGAATAATGATAATTAAATTTTTCATAATTTTGTAAGCCAAAAAATATTAATAAACTAAAATTAGATGTTAAAACATTACCACTTATATCTAGTGTAATATCTAAACAATTATCAATATTATAATCATTACTATTAATATCATTATATCCATTACTAATAAGTGTCTCCGTAATTTTTGAACTTAATGAAAGCAATAGGCTTTCATCATGATTATTAAAACAATCTTCATCAAGTTTATTAATGGCTTGAATTATATAGACTACGTTACCTAAATTATTTTTAATTGGTATTGATAATATTGACTTTGTACAATAACTATATTTAGTGTCAATAAAATTATAATAACAACCTTTAAAATTTGAACACGAATTAACACAAATACTGATAGAATTACCAGTTAAAAATGATAATCCTAATATACCTTGATTACATGAAATTTTTTCTCCTAAAATATCTTGCGAATAAATACAATTAAATATATGATCCTTTGGATTTACAGTAAAGACTGATATACGATCAGCCTTTACATCAGAATAAACTGGTTCTAGTAAATTATTCAATTCATTATACAACATTTTCATTGAATGCAATTTTTTGTATGCTATGAACAACAAAAATGGTATGAATCTACTAACTAACTTATATTACTAACTATTAAAATAATTGCAGATTAACTATGCATAGGTAACAACAAATACTTAAAACACTCAAATGATCAACAAGTTTACGTGTCACAAATGATAGGGTAATTATCCAGGGGCAACCAGATGACAAAGTTATTTTTATCCTATCCTTTTTAATGACGTCCGATTTTTTTTATCCTTAGGAAACGTAGTGCTTAGGGTTTCGTCTGACTCATCAAATAAAAAAAATTAATTAAATTATTATATTAAGTAGTAAATAGTTTTATTACTATTATTAAAAAATCCCAAGTCATATTTATAGCATAGTTTATTAACGAAATAATCGTTGTTTTCATAGTTATTTACTTTTTATCACTAATTTTTGCTTTACCAATCAATACAAATTAGAAATTTCTATCAAGTATGATTTTATAATTTAACTCTACTAAAATTTTAATATTAAAAATTTTAAAAGAACCCGGAACCAGAAATCATGTAAATCAGAAATTCCAATTCTAAAAATCATGCAATGCTAATGCTTTTATTCTCATACTTATTATTATTAGTAGTATTGATAAGAATAAATTCGATGAATGTTATTAAAAGATATAGTGAAAATTTTTATATTCTAGGAAGTGGTAGTTTTTCTAGAAAATTAATATTAAAATCAAATAATATAAATTTTGAGGTACTAAAAGCTGATATAGATGAATATTCTATAGGAGATCGTTCTATTGGTACTGATGAAAAAACAAGTGAATTGGTATTATTATTAGCTAATTCTAAAGCTGATGCAATAATAAAAAATGGTATACCAGATAAATTATATGGGCAATTATTATTAACATGTGATCAAGTAGTTACACATCAAAATAAAATATTAGAAAAACCAAAGGATATTAATGAAGCAAGAAAATTTATACAATCATATAGTAATTCATTTTGTAGTACAATAGGTAGTTTAATATTAACTGATACTATTTCAAATAAAAGACGACATTGTATTGATAAGGCAACAATATATTTTAATACTATACCAAATGATATAATTGAAAAAATTTTAGATGAAAAAATATGTTTACAATGTGCAGGTGGTTTAATGGTTGAGCATCCTTTGATTCAACCATATATTAAATGTATAGATGGTACACAAGAAGCATTAATGGGTTTATCAACTATAAGTTTAAAACTATTGACAAAACAATTTATGGATGATATATAAATAAATTATTACAAATTGTATATATTATATTTTATAATTAATCTATTTTAATTTTTCTTTCTTTTTTCCACTATGTTGTCTTTTCCATTGTATACGATCAGATTTTTTATCAATATCATTAATTGTATAAGGATTATCACTACTATTTAATCTAGAATCAAATTTATTATTTTTATATGCTAAATAATTATTTTCTGCAATATCTAATAATTTTTTATTCTCATAAAATTTACCTGTTGTATCTATTAATATATTATAATTCATTCCAGTAACTCGAACAGGATATGTTGAAGAACCAAAATAATTTCCACCTTTTATATCTACTTTTCTAATACTTCGATGTGAAAATTCTACTTTTCTACCAGGATTACCAAACATATTATACAATTGTATACCTAAACGTTCTTTATCTAATGTTTCATATGCTTTATAAATTGAATGATTAGCATATGTTCGAGTACTATACAACATTAAACCAGTACCAATACCACCAATTATACCCCATAAAGGATCACCACCCATTTCAATACCATGTCTAACGACACCTTGATTAACTAATGATGTTATTACATAATAAGACCAATAGGTGAAATTAATACCAGTTGCTGCTAATAATAAACGAATAACAACTTGTGCATTACCTTCATATAATAAATCATATTGTTTAATAACTGGTTTATCTGCATTATTATCTAATTTTAGTGCATCATTCTTTTTTGTTGGTAATTGAAATGTAGGTTCTTTAATATTATTCTTTATATCATCACTGAACTTACGAACAAAAATTATGAAATTATTCCTACAGTTTAATGATTTATGTAAATTAAATAATTTATGTGCCCTTATCATAATTGTGTGTGTAATATATGTATTGGTTACGAAAGTTGAACCAGAATGCAGTTGAGACAAAGTTACCTCGAATAGTCTTTTGTTTTAATTTTATCATCTGGCAGGACCTCAGTTCAGGATCATGAATAGGCCAAACTCATAACTGAAAGTAATTAAAATAATGTGGATAAATTGTAATAAAAACTAGGAAGTTGTATCTCAGATTCTAGCAATAGTTAAAATTATTCTTTTATATTTATTTTTTGTCTAAAAATAGTTCCGCCGGAAATCAAAATCTTGCCCAAAATTTCCAACAAATCATTTGATTTGTGACATCCTCTTCCTCATTCGATTATATAAACTTTACTAGTTACAAAATCATTTATCAAGAATAATTTCAGTTGTATTAATAATTGTAGGGATATATTACAGTAATAATGTCCGATACTTTATCACCAATTGATGAGGATATGGATTATGTAAAAAGTCCTTCAAGTCCATCTTTATATGAATATATTTGTCCTTGTTTCGTTTCACAAAATCATAAATTTATTCAAAATGATATTTATTATGAAAAATTATTATCAACTGATCCTGATAATGACTATATGTATAAATCAAAAGTATATCAACCTGGAGAACGTTCAGTTTTAGATAATTTTAATGGTGTAAATGAAGATAAAAATGTCAAGTTTAATGATAATAAAAATAATTTAAAAGTAAATAGTCAAAAAATTACACAAACATTAAAAAGAGCATTAGATAGGGAACGTTCAAAGAATCAATCATCATTAGTACCAAAAGGATTAGTTCGTACATCATCAGATAATGATTATGATAATAATGTAAATGTAAAGAATAGATTGGATAATGATAATAATACAAATTTAGAATTTGACTGTCAATGTGTAAGATGGGCAATAAGACAAAATAATTTAAGTAATAAAAATAATCAACAAGTTAATACTAACAATGACGATGATATAAATAATAATTATGAGAATAATTCAGTAATTAATAGTGATGATAAAGATATTGAATATGAAATAATTATTATAGTTGATGGAATTAAAACTTATGATGTTATTGATTCAACAGATATTAATGGTTTTGGTTCATCAAATCAATCATTACGTAAAAGATGGTGTGTATGGAAAACAGCAGAAGAAATTTTTTCATTGCATGCTAGTATATTTAGTATATTAGGTGATTTATCACCAAAATCTCCTAAACTATTAAGTACTAATAATAGTACAGAAACTATCAATGTTACATCAAATATGAGAACAATTATAACTTACTTTAATGGTTTGTTAAGAAACCGTGTCTATATTTCCTTCCCTCAGTTAATTTTTACTTTTTTGGATGCACCAATTCCTGTAAAAACAGCTATTGGTTTTGTTTTGTGTGATGAAAATTTTATTAATCCAAATTTTAATGCACCAAAAATAGCTGATAATGTTTCAATTTCAAATGGTAGTAATGATACTTTACAAGACAATAATAATACTGATTGCTTTCGTACAATGGAAGTTGTTGAATTAAATATAAATAATCATGATAAATTTAGAAAATTATTTATGAATATGAGAGTGAAAATTAAGCCGAGTGAACTTGCTGTTAGACTACGACTATTTTATGGTGTTGTTAATGGAGGATCTATTTGTCAGTGGTTAATAAGAACTAATAATTCTACTCAATTACATTCTCATCAACATGCTAAAGATAAAAATGAAGCATGTTTAATAGGTCAAGAATTATTAAATTGTGGTTTAATTTCTACAGTATCTGCTGGATATTATCCAATGACAAGTAATTTAACAGTTTTAGAACGAAGTGAAATTTATAATTCTCGTGTTAATAAATTTAGTGATGAAGCTGGTTATACATATAAATTTCCCGAAAAAATAACAACTACTGGTAAACCAGGCTCGTTTACTATATTAGGAACTTTTCTTAGTATTAAAATACCCATTTGGTACCATAATAGAGAAAGTAATAGTACTGATGCAAATAGTGAAAATATGTATAATAATACAATCTCTGTTGATAGTAGTAATAGTAATACTAGCGGTTTATCATCACCATCTGAAAGTGGAAAAAGTTATGTTGAATATTTAATCAAAATAACACATGGTGATGATGAATGGGAAGTACGTCAACGATTTAGTTCATTTGAAAATTATCATAAATTGCTTATTAAAGAAGGTGTCAAACCTAATGTTTCTTTTCCAGCTAAAAGTTATAGTAAATTAGTTACTGGTATAGTTTCTGATAATAATTTAGACAAACGTAAAGAGTCTCTTGAAGAATATTTAGTTGGAAGTATAGAAGCAATTGTTCAACAATTTCCGGACACATCACATGCAGTTTATGATATTTTAACTCGATTTTTAGATCCAATACATGATAGTTTGATAATTAAATGTGAGCAAAGAGAATCAATTGAATTATTATCATCAAATCAATAAAATTAAATTATTATTTTCTATGTATTTATTACAAATTTATATGTTCTAATAATAATTTATTTCATCATATCAAAAATTGGCTTGTATAGTTCCATAAATTCTTTGTTATTTAAAAGTTCACCATTAAAATCAAATGTTATGTGTGAATTATCGATATGATTAGTATATGGATTAGACATGGTCCATCTATATACTGGTGACATTTCAATGTCGTAAAAATTTAAGTCATATTCTAAATTCATTAAAAAATTATAACTTTTATCCAGATCAAGAAATTTCAAAAGTCTTTTGGTGGCAGCTTGATAATTATTCATATATTGGTCTAAATCTAAATTTAATGTATTTGGATCATACTTTGTATGATTATAAATTCTAGCCATTCGTAAATTTTCATAATAATCTAATGCTGCTTCAATTAATATTCCCTTACTAGGTGGATTTAATAATAAAGTATCCATAATACTAGTAGAACTATTACCCAAGTATTTACATAAAAAATCATATTCAATAGTAGGTCTAGCAGCGTATTCAACTAATAAATTACTGTTATTATTGTTATAATTATGATGATGATTATTATAACCAAATACAATATCTTTTTCATGCTCTCTGCGACAACATGTTTCACATAAATGACTATTAAAACAATATTTTACAACAGCTTCTCTAGATATAATATCTTTTGGTTTATTATTAATTTTATTTGTACATAATTTAGGATATGTAATAAACTTTTTACACCATCCTTCAGCACCATCTTTGTGATATCTATATCCCGATGTTATCTTTTTTAATGGTTGACGATAAAAATGTATAAATTTATATGGTATACCTAACTCTTCGGGATACCATATCCAATGAGTATGTCCAATAATATGTACGACATCATTATCAAGTGAATATTTTATTGAATCAATTGATTCTTTAGTAACATGAAATATACAACACCATGACATTCTTGCACATATTGTTGAAAATAATTTTTGTGCTAAATATGTACCAGTTTTATGATGTGATCCCCACATTATTACTCTATTTTTTCCCTTTATTGTGTGTAAATTTATTAATTTTCTATCATTTCTTTCAGTATTATGATGTATATTAAAATATGATTGATTCGAATACTTTTGCAAAGAATTGCTATTCGATACTTCTACTCCTAATATTGTACCATCCCATCCATGTAGTGGATTATTATTAATGCATGTTGAATGAATTATCATGTCAACTTCTGGATTTAATTTTAATAAATAATATATTATCCATATCATTATAAATAATAAAATTAAAAGTACATAGCAACATCTTTGCTGTCTAAGTGATATCTTATTGTAACAATTACGTAAATAATTTAATACCAGCATTGGCAAGAAGATAATTGAGCTTCTTGGCATCGATGATCGGGATTTATATTATTTTTTAGGGATTATCATGATTAAACTATATTACAATTAAAAAATTCTTGGACTACTCTTGATATATACTTTTGATATATACTTTTGATATATACTTTTGATATATACTTTTGATATATACTTTTGATATATACTTTTGATATATACTCTTGATATATACTCTTGATATATACACTCTTAATATATACTTTTGATATATACTCTTGATATATACACTCTTGATATATACTATTCTACACTTGATATATACTATTCTACACTTAATACTACATTGATTGTTAATGCAATTTTTTCATGAACCCTATGTCTTGCTGTCATCATTGCAACAAATCTTGTAATTTTTTTGGGCAGTAATTATACTTATTCAAAGGTAAGTTTATTTAAACATAATGATATGAGTTAATTTAGTTGAGGGGAGTGTATATCATTAACTGAAATGGTCATTTTATTTGTACAGTAATGTTTACTTCATTGTATAAAACATAATACTTGTTCACATTATGAAAAAAGCATGAAAATATGTTGCAACAATTATCCATTTATACTGTTTTAGCAACATATTTCAGTGTAGCTCTAACAGTACAATGAAATTAATAATTGTGATGATGTTTTTAATGTACTAATATATGTGACATGAGTATTTGGATCATTTTGTAATGAATATACTATTTTCAATGCTATAAAATATTTATAACTTTAACTTATTTATATATATTACATAGAAAATAGTAAATATGATTCGTGGTATAGTTTTAATTGTGCTATTAGCATCAGTAAGTGCATTTGCACCTGTTGGACGTGTTTCTACTCGTAGTATGACTATGAAATTAGAAGGTGCAGCATCAAACTTAGTAGGAACAGATTTAGAATATCCAGAATTTGATCCATGGGGATTCTCTAAAACTGCATCAGAAGATCAAATGTTTTGGTATCGTGCTGCTGAATTAAAACATGCTCGTGTTGCTATGCTTGCATCATTAGGACAAATTTTTGCTTATTTCTGGCGTTTAAATGATCCAGTATTTTCGCAAGGTGATAAACCTTTAAAAGCTTTAGAACAAGTATTTAATGAACGACCACTTGCTGCTGTTCAAGTTATTGGATTTATATTTGCTGCTGAAGTTATGGGACAATTTAATCAAGTAAAACCTGGGCAAGGTCCTGGTGATTTAGGATTTGATCCACTTGGATTGAAACCATCTGATCCAGAAACTTGGGAAAAAGTTCAATTACGTGAATTAAAGAATGGTCGTTTAGCTATGTTAGGTATTGCCGGTATGTTATACACTGAATATTTAACTGGAAATGGTCCTCTTGAAGCATGGAAAATTGGTGCCATTTCTCCATTTAATGATGGAATCGGAATTTTTTAAAAAATATATACTATAAATAAATCGACTTTGACTTTGATTTGACTTTGA
>JACCDO011138428.1_pt1 | contig 12830 bp, 17 predicted proteins | sample 7446101 | NCBI WGS metagenome assembly JACCDO01 (sample SAMN15323440, study PRJNA562643) | freshwater metagenome | isolation source: river surface water | place: USA:Blue River Watershed | collected 2017-08-16
GCATGCACTACGCTATCCATCTCCTCTATGGTAGCATAGGGAGCCACCACCTCTGCAGCCAAGGTTTCGTGCAACAAATCCTCATCCTCGCCTAGTACAGAACTAGGCGCTGGAGGGTAATTTGTTGGGGCTATGGGACCACCTTCGGGTGGCCGTGAACACAGGGTTTTTAACTCATATACAATATTCTCCAGCACATTTACTTTGCGCTGCACATACTGAATTTGTGTCCAAACCCAGTAAACAGCACCTACGAGAAGAATCGTCATGCATAGCGCAATGTAAAAGGAATCGGGAAGATTCATGCTGGGGGACCTCTGATGAGGAAGCGCGAAGATTAACTCGCCAGCATGCCGCGGCCAAAAACATGCTATTGAAGTAATCCGCGCTCCCGCAGGATTTCCATTACACTACTTTTATCCGAAATACCATCCACCTTTTTGTACGTATATTCCAACATTCCATCCTCCCCCTCTCGTGCATCCATAGCCCAGGCAAGTGCAACCTCCCCAAACTCCGCAGGCAATTCCGCATAATGCGTCGAAATCAGGGACGTAACTCCCTCACATGCAAACAACTGACTCAAGAAGACCCGCGATGCCGCCAATCCATCGCGCGCATTCGTGGAATGAAAGATTTCATCCATCATTACGAATACACGCGACCCCTTTCGCACCTTGGCGAGCACCTCCTTCGCGAATTCAATTTCCGCCTCGAAGAGCGAAAGTTCCCCCAAAGCATCCGCGGGATGTAGGGCCGTTTCAATCGCCTCAAAGGGCGTCAGCTGCATACGTCGAGCAAAGGCGAATCCCCAGGATTGTGCGCAAAGTATCGAAACGCCTATGGCGCGACAGAGTGTAGATTTGCCGCCGCGATTGGGTCCCGTAAGAATCGCGTGACCAGCACCAATCCAGGCAACTGTGTTGGAAATACGGGCATCGTCCGACAATCCTGGGTGATATACATTCTCCAACAGGAGTCGACCCTCATACCGTGGAAAGCAGATTCCCTCAATACCCACGATTCCCAACATCGCATCCAACTCCCCTATCCATGCCTTTGCGGCAGCCAAACTTTTGCGGACCTCCCCTCCATTCCAGACATATCCGTAGGTGCGATATCCATCGGCCAGCGGGATTTCGGATAACTCGGCACGAATCGTATCCCCGCGGAGTAAAAAAGGCCGTAACGCCGCGACAAGGCGAGGAGGCAGGGCATGTAGGGAATCCAGAATCGCGCCAAAACTTCCTACAAGTTGCCCCATCCTCTCTCCCTTTTCCTTCAGCCCGTGCGCAATCGTGCGCAAGTGCCGCGCCGCCGTGATTTGATTCCAAATACCGCTTACGTAGGTGACGCCCGTGAGGGCCAAAAACCCCATTTCCAACACGTGCCCTACGAAATCCCCGTCGTGTTTTGCGCGCAAAATGGCGGGAATTGTGACCTGCGATAAGACAACACGTTTGAGATGGGCCATGTAGGAGGCCGCGGAAATGTCCATACCGTGCAGGTAGCGCAGGAGGAAGAAGGGAACTATAATAGCGAAGAGGGGAACAAGCAGGGCGAGTGCAGGGAGCACCAGCGTTTTCCAGAACACCAACATACCGACCACGGCACGCATATCATTGAGTTTGGCCCCAAAGGAGCTGGGAGACCAGTAGATTTGTTCAATAGATTCCTGGATTCGGGGGTCCACGGGGGCTTCTAATTCATCTACGACGGGGACGGCGGCATGTAGGGAGGTCAGGTGTGTGCGAAGTGTTTCACAGGTAGTCGCGGCATCCTTATGACGCAGGGCGAACAGCGCAAGTTGGCGGCGCTTGAGCGTAGTGAGACCGGATGTAGGGGATTGTAGGATGGCCTGGAATTGCGTAGTACCCCAGGGGAGGATTGTAGGAACCGATACGGACGCGAGTTCTAAATCAGTCACACAGTGCTTTCCGAGCATTTATGAAGGCGAGTGGAAAGAAAGGGAAAAATTTGACGGAGGGTTATGAAGAAACGACAAGGCAGTGTGCGTATTTGACTGCTATTTAAATTCCTTTCCTTTCTTAATCACAATACAATGTCCGGTCGTTCACAGGCTATTCTTCCTGATACACTGAAGCAGGTGTTGGAGCTTCGGAGTGGTGCACAGAGTGCAAAGGTGCGTCCCGATGTGGAGGCGGCACTTAGTAAATATGGTTTGATTCGTACTGGGATGGCGGCGAAGGTGACTGCACCGCCGCCACCCTCCAGTCGCTTTACGCATTTGGGTCCTGTGAGTGCACCCGATGGTTGGCGTACTAAGAATCATGCAGGCGGTGGTCATGCAGCAGGTGGTGGTGGCGGCCATGCAGGTCATGCAACACACGAGGAGCGCGAGGACCGCTGGGTGACTGCATCGAATGGGAAGAAGCGGTCTGGCGGTGGTCACAGCGGTGGCCACAACAGCGGTAGTCACAGCAGTGGTCATGGTGGTCACAGCAGCAGTGGCAGCGGTGGAATGGGAAACTTCCGGCGTCCCGATTACACTGCTGCAGGGCCAAGGGACCCCCTGCCTCCTCAGGAGCCGAGTGCAGGTGCCTGGCGTTCCTCCCGATTCCAGCCACTGGAAGAGACGATTGTTTCTGAGTCCATGGATGACCGCATTATGGGCAAGGTGCGTGCAAAGGTCAATAAGCTAGGTGCTTCTACATTTGATGCAACCAAGGCATTTATGAAGCAGATTCTGGACTCTGGTGAGGTGGATTTCCTTGAGGAGTGCATGCGCTTTGTATTTGGGAAGGCGGCAACAGAACCGGCATTTTGCGGACTATACGCCCGGTTCCTACATGAGTTGGCGGATGAGTTCCCGCATCTGCGGGAGGCAATGGTACGCAAGTTCCGCGAGTACACACGTGTCTTTGACGAGGCCAGTCAGGCACCCGATGTTGGGACTTCCGATTACAAGGCATTTGTGGAGGCGCAGGAGCAGAAGAAGTTCCGGCGCGGATATAGCCAGTTTGTTGCTGAGCTGGCGAAGCTGGGTGAGGTATCCATGGAAGACTTCCGGCTTCTGGTGGATCGGGTTGTGGACACGATTCAGGTTTGCAGTAAGGTGGAGGAGAATCGCCAGATGTGTGAGGAGGTGATTGATTGTTTCCTTATGATGGTGCGGGCAGCCAAGGTGGATTGGATGAAGGACTTTGTGGAGACCCTGCGTTCCGTGGTCAATGCTCCCAAAGATGCGGTGCCCGGACTCAGCAACAAGGGTCGGTTTGCGGTGATGGATATTCTGGATCTGGTGGTGAAGAGGCGCTAGCGTAAATAAAACCTCTCTTTTTTGTAGAAACATGGCTAAGAACTACCGCAAGAGCACTCGCAAGAGCAGTCGCAAGAACAGTCGCAAGAGCCGCCGTGGCGGTGGTGTTTTCACCAAGGTGGCCAATGCAGGCAGCAATGTGCTGAGCGGCGTTGAGAAGATTGGCCAGAATGGCCTGAATGCTATCATCGGCTTCCCTACCCGCACCTACAGTCATGTAGGCAATGTGGCTAAGAACGCTCTGGGCACTGCAGCAGGCACTGTGCGCAAGGCCGTGTCCACCACTGGACACACCCTGGATAGCGCCATTGGTCGCATCATGAGCCGCAAGAGCAGCCGCAAGAACCGCAGCATGAAGGGCGGCAAGAAGAGCCGCAAGGGCAGCCGTAAGAGCCGCAAGGGCAGCCGCAAGAGCCGCAAGGGCAGCCGCAAGAACAACATGATGGGCGGCAAGCGTCGCAAGGCCTCCAAGAAGAGCCGCAAGAGCCGCAAGGCCTCCAAGAAGAGCCGTAAGAGCCGTAAGGGAAGCCGCAAGAGCAGCCGCAAGAACAACATGATGGGCGGCAAGCGCCGCAAGGCCAGCCGCAAGAGCCGCAAGGGCAAGAAGGGCTCCCGCAAGCACTAAGTCGCTTTGCGACTTATTGAATAATGGGTTCCTCCTTGACCGTGCGACCAAACCTTCGTCCTCTGGGCGAAGGAGCCGCATAGTAAATATACATAATTGATGTTGGAAATCCAAGACTTCCTACATCCATTCTAAGAAATGTCCCATATCGCCATTAATATTCCTAACGGGTTGCTGCAAAGATACGCCAACTCAACGCGTTCTTTTCGGTCCGCTGTTTCAAATTCCACTAGAACCAACACATCCAACACGCATTCCTCCTTTCGTAGTGCACAAGCCCCAAACAATAATAACAATAACAATGTTCATGTCGTAAATACAAATGACCCAAACTGGATGAAAAAAGAGGGCGTGAATAACAGCTATAATATGAATGTGGAATCCCGTAAAAAATGGCTAGCAAGACAAAAAGGCAGAAAAACACGAAAATTCTGCGCTAGTCGTCGCCAGACATTGTCTGGCGGCTCAGCCAGCCTTGCGATTGCTTCACATTCACAGCATCCTGTTCGCCTTGGCGAACGGGATGCTCTGAGGTATATCGCAACTCGCAAGTCTGGTCGTCGCGCAACCCGTCGCGCAACCCGTCGCGCATAGGACCCCGCGGTTGAGGTTCTAAAATGAGATGACTTAATGAAGAAGATAGAGGATGTCCAACCCAACGATTCGGTTTGCCGAGGAGGTTTCCTTTCCGGATATTGAGATTGCACAGGATATCGGCAATACAATCGACATAACTAGCGTAGATGCACTTGATATGGGTCTTCTAGCAAATCAGAAAAAGATTGGGTCTCCAGGTCGCGCATCTCCCGCAGCACCACGGTCCGACATCAAAGCAGAGGAAATCGAGTTTGTGAATCTGGAGGATGTTGGAAAGTCCAATTTTTCTATGGATGTGAAGCCGAACTCAATGACTATAACGGAGGAGCCCATTCGACTGGTGCGTGATTCTACCAGCATGCCGCCTCCCAGACCTATTGCGCCTGTTCCACAGCCCGCCATGAGTTTTCAGCCAGCTATGCAGGCACAAGCGCAAGCACAATCGCAAGCAACCTCTGGCTTCGGAAGTTCAGTCAAGAACTGGTTTTCAGGAGGTGCAGCAAACGAGTCTGCTTCTTCTGCTGCTTCTGCTGCAGCAGCTGATTCAGGTAGTGGTGGTGGCGGCATCGCATCCGGCATTCGTGGCTGGTTTTCCGGTTCCTCTTCTTCGTCCTCCTCGGCCGCAGCATCTAGTGCACCCATGGAGTATTTGAGTCCTGAGCAGGAATTCGCAAAGAAGACGGAGGGACTCACTACACTGGAACGCATGGACCGCAAGGGAATTACCGGTAATAAGATGACGATGGCCAACTCTTTGGAAGAAATTACATCCGAAGTCGACCGTCGCAAGGACTCCAAGGCCCTGGAAGCAAGCATTCGTTTCCAACGTTCCATGCTGCGCACTGTTACAAATGGTATGGAGTTTCTGAACTCTAGATTTGACCCTCTGGGCGTAAAACTGGACGGTTGGTCCGAGCAGGTCGATGAGAATATTGAGGATTATGATGAGATTTTCGAGGAGCTATACGATAAGTACAAAGATAAGTCCAAGGTTGCACCTGAGGTACGTCTCATTATGTCCCTGGGTCTCAGTGCCGCTATGTGCCACGTGACCAACACTATGTTCAAGAGCAAGATGCCCGGCATGGATGATATTCTACGTAACAATCCCGAGCTGGCGCGTCAGTTTGCACAGGCTGCCGCTAGTCAGGCTGTGGGCCCAGGCTTCGCCAACTTTGTGGGTATGGGAATGTCGGATCGCGCCAGCAGTCGCCGGCCCTCGGTGCAGCCCATGCCTGCACCTCCTGCACCCATGTATAATCCGAATGTATCCTTTGCATCCGCGGTTCCACCATCACCGCCTGCTATGGCCACTGCCCGTCGTGAAATGCGGGGCCCCTCTGGCGTAGATGATATTCTGCGGTCTCTTGGACAGGCGGGTGAGGACCTGCCTGACCGGTCTGTCCCCCCGCCCGCATCTCCTATGATTGATGCCGAGGAAGTCCATAGTGTACGCAGCGGCTTCACAACCGCTACTGACCGCGCAGCAGGCCGTTCACGTCGTCGTACAACGGCCCAGCCAGTAGGTGCTACTCTCACACTTAATGTGTAATCTACGGCCATTATAGAAGATTAAAGATAAAAGATGGCTGAAATACAACAACGTAACTTGTTAGGTCATACCATTCAAGTTGTGTTATATACTGGACAGCTATTTCGTGTAGACCACGAAGATGCGCCAATATATGTTCGCAATGTACCTGAAGCACCCTTCAAATTCTTCACTACTACGGAGGAAGAAGCTCTCGCAGGATATGGAAATCGCGGGCATATTTTACGGAGGTATGCACCCGCACAGCCCCTTGTTCTCGTGGATATGTTTCATGAACCTACACGAACTGCAATACGCGCTCTTATGACTAACGTTGAACAGGGAAACTTGAATTTCTCGTTTCCTGTAACAAATCACGGCATATCTCGTAGGTCTGAGGCGGACCAAACTGCACGAAACTACAGTGTAGCGGGTGCAATTTGCAGATTGTTTGCGGAACACGGCATACATGGATATTATATACCACGAAGTGCCGCATTTCATTCTGAAGTTATGTTATGCGGAAATAGCTTGCGCCCTGCTGTGTTGGGATTCCTGGGGCAACGAAGAGTATCCACGGGGTCTATTAAAAATGCCCATAAATACCACACGCAATCCAGACTTGCGGGACTTCCTCCGCCTGCTACTCCCAGCACAACAGGTACTAACCAACCGCAGGATTTTTTTATTCGAAAGCTTGGATTTGCGAACTTGCCGCCCATGACCACCAATAGCACCAACACCACCAACACCAACACCACCAATTCCAACAACGGACTTGCCCCTCCTCCTGCACATAAGCGCCGCCGTCTTCTTCCCTTTCTTATGCCTCACAACAATACGCGCAAAAATCGCCGGTCTCGGCGCAAAACCCGTAAACACTAAACTGCTTTTGCATTATGAATAGATTCTATGATATTCATGTTCTTTTCATACCGCTGTTGCACAACAGCAGGTGCATCTCCTACACGCCAACTGGGCACAATACAGAACGGACTCTTCTCATTGGCCAGGATCCAAAGAACCAGGAAAAGACCCAGCGTCATCCAGAACGCTACTGCTAAATTACGGGTGGCTACAAAAATTACCGTGAAAAAGATTACAGGACGTAACCATCTTTGTTGTAAAAACTGCTCCTGCTTTTCTGTAAGCTCCATGGAAAGAAATCGGCCTCCCAAGTTTAGCAACAGCATCACAATACCGATAAAATAGGGATTTGTATTCAATGTGCTTATAATGGTGGAAAGCATATCAATATTTCCACCTTCGATAGCGGGGGCAGGTGATTGTTGGGACTGTTGGGACTGCTGGGACTGCTGGGACTGTTGGGGCTGCTGGGACTGTTGGGACTGCTGGGACTGCTGCATGCTATTGGTGAATGAAGAAGTGGAGGCATTCGATGTTGGGATTGTTGGTTCTGTTGTTGGTGTTGGTGCTGTTGGTGCTACTGGTGCGGCAGTAGAGGCAGGGATTGCTGGTGCTACAGAGGTAGGCACTACAGGCGCTTGTTGTTCTTCAAATGGACTGCCTGAAAGGCCGCCTTTGAATTCCGAAATAGGCCGTAACCACTTACGTTCTCGTTTACCGGATGGCATTCCTATTCTATCACCTCATTTCTTCACATTTCCAGTGACGATAAAAGCTGTATATCCGACAACCACAAGAATACAATAACAAATCCCAACACTCCCAACAATATGTCCTGTGATGCTAAATACAGAAGCATGACTCCCAAAAAGAGTCGGGTGGCCGGATCCTTCGCTAACTTTGTAAAGGGTCCTCTGTATCGTTTTTCAAACGGGATTGATATTACAAATAAAATTACGAGTAATATCACTCCAAGAATCGTTTTATGTTCTGTCTGCATACTCCTATTCTATGCTGCGTTACGTTATCTGGATGGTTCTGAACTATCTCCCTGCACCGGATATGTCGAAACATCCTTGTCCTTGATACCCTTGGGATTCTCTTTCAGTACTACCTCCGAAAACCAGCGAGAATGATTCTGCACCCAGTCAATCGTGCCCGCTGCCTGGAACCCCTCAATCCGCTCCCGCATTACCCATGCGAGTAGCAAAAAGAAAAGGACGGCAATGGGAGCCACCATATACCCTGCATCAAAGGCAAATATCGCAACGAGAAAGGTTAGAAAGAATCCGGCGGGATGTAGGATTACCTGAAGAACAAAGGGAGGCATTGCCTCGATGTTGGAAGCCGCGATAAGTAATAGAAAACTCACAATCCACTCCATAGGAATGGGAGGGTGCCATATGGGCTTCATTGCCCCACCGGGAGGACTGTAGGTGTAGTTCATAGTCTTTGTAGTGGGCTATGATAGTTCTCTAGCAACTTGCGAATATCTAGGTCCTTGCGAATCTGTACGTCCTCCCCAAAAAACCGATTCCGTAAATCTATCACAAACTTTATACCTTTCGGGAAATCGTCGCGAATATAGCGCAAAAGTGTCTGATGGGCTTCTATCGCCTGCTGGTCCGTAACCACCGGCTCATTATTCTTAGCAATCATCTCAATCACTTTATCACTCAGGACTGTACTATTCATATTCGAAAATCCCTCTTTGGATTTGGGGGAGCGCAAGTATTCCCGCCAAAAGAGTACTGTTAGTAAAAAAAGCGATGTAAATATTCCGATGGATAGAAGCGTTTTTAGGTCCATTACTTTCCTCTTATCTGACCGAGGGTATAAAATTTTCAAGCAAAAACCGTTCCCTATCCACAGTAGGGAGGTCCACCGCAGGATCATGTATTGTTCAATTCAAGAAGCATTCGAAAATAGTATGCCCCCGGCGCAGGCAGCTCCGGCTGCTAAGAGGCAGAAGCGCCATAAATCCCGTGCACCCACCGAATCATTTCTAACCGATCCGGATCGTCCAGCCAACGCGCCCGCTGCTCCTGTTGAAAAAGTAGGTGGTGGCTCCACCTCTTATAGCAATCTTCTTTCGGCCATTGATGCCGACCAATCCTATTTCCCAACACCATCCGAAGATATGCCTGCTGAAAATGCCTACATGCTAGAGCCCGATTGGACCAAGCAGTTTGACGGCCCGTCCTTACCTCCCTGGATTAAGGAGCGTATTGCCGCAAAAGAGGCAGAGATTCCTCTCAAACCGCCGACCTGGATGGATGGTGAGGCGACCCTGTGGCAGAAAATACCTGCCGCTTACATGCCTCCGCCCCCCACACCGGCTCCTGCTGCCGCCGCCCCTATCTATCCTGACCTCGATGACCGCTTCCACCAGTTTGAGTCTAAAATAGAGTCCAAACTGGATCAAATGTTCGCGAAACTGAACGAATTAGATGCCCGCAAATCTGAGTCCAATCATATTGAAATAATACTCTTTATAATCGGCGGATTATTCGTGATTCTTATGTTGGATATCCTGGTAAAACAGGGCACAAAGGCATCCATGATGTTGGCTGCAGTAGGTGGGAAATCTGTAGGTGGTGCACTCGGTTCTGCCGCCTTGCGCAATCTATTCTGAACATCAACCTAACCTAACCTAACCTAACCTAACCTAACCAAACTAGACGAAGGATATGTGTTTGGGAGGCAGGGTGCCTGTTAAAATCGCATCTTTTTGAGGCGCGATTGTAGGTTGCGCTGAAAGAGGTCGGTATTCCGCCGTCTTCTTAAGAATTGTTTTACGCTTATGACCTGATTCGTCAGCACTAATGTGTTCTGGAATCATGGAAGACCGACCTGCAACTGCGATAGGGGGAGGGTCCATCGTCATCGCAGGAATGGGACGTACCGACGCCATTGCTGTAGACCGCGGCGCAGTCGCAGGACGACTTGTTGGAACCGTGCCTAATACCTGTTCTCGCGCAGCTCCCAACACCTGCGCCCATGGACTCTCCTGCGCCTTGTATTTGTCGTCATGGTTGCGCCAACTAATCAACATCAGATTGGGATGTGTATAGTCCACCTGATATCCCACATTCCGCAGATTCCATACAAGATAGACGATACAATCCTTCACATCAAATCGCGGCGTACCCGGTATAAATTCCGGTACTACATACCATAAACTGCGCTCATTGCCGGGTATACGGGCAATTGCCTTTATTTTCGTATAAATCTGCTGAAGTACCGAATTGTAAATACGAATGCGGGTCGCATCGCGGCGTGCCTCTTGACTGTATAGAGACGACGGATTCAAAATAGGGGGCATTAAACTCCCTGGTGGAGCCGACATTCTTATTCTGCGGCGGCGATATTTTCATCCCCGTCGGGCCGCGGCAGCAGCGGCCCCCCTAGTTGAATTTGCCCAACAAGTGCCCGTACTTCCGCAAAATCCCCCATAATATCCTTCACACGCTGCACATATGCAGGCATACGCTTCAACTGACTCAGGCCGCCTGGACGTAGACATCCTACACTACACACGGCATCCCTCCATTTCCTACATAGCTCCTCCTCTTCTTCCGCCGCAGAACCCACCAAATACCAATAGAGCAGAACCTGCGTTACCGTTATACACAGGTCCAATTCATATTGAAAGGCCCCCATTTCGGATTGCAGACCATCCGTAAGTTGTGCAACCACCTTTTCGCGAATTCGCGGAGAAAACGAGGGAGCAGGAGTTGCATGTTGGAAGTCCAGGTGCTCCGCTAAGCACTTACAGCGCATATAAAACGGCACTAGAACCTGCACAAACTCCGACTCTCGCTTTTCACGCCATACGGCCACGTCGGTGCAATAATCTGCAAATAAGTAATTGTCCCACCAGTAGGACCGCAATTCCGCATCAGTCAATATATCCCCATTTTCATGCGGGAAGGTATATTGCGCATGTTGAAGAGTCGTATAAAAGGCAGGAGGGAGGGAAAGTGTGTAGGTTGTTGTAGCTGCTGCAGCAGTCGCAGTCATCCTGGTATAAACCCGTAACCGTACGAATAGAAAGTAGGGAAAATGTTTTTGCCTAAACGATTGGTATTTTCGGGCGGTGGAACACGTTGTCTCATTTTTCTACCTGCCTTAAAGCGCCTAGAAACGCAAAAACGACTCATAGAAGTCCGCGAATGGTGGGGTACCTCGGCAGGAGCCCTGTTGGCTGCCCTAATGGGCATTACGCGTTCTGCGGAACGCACCCAGGACATACTTTATCAAACAGAGTATGATAAGTTTCGTGATATAAGCTTACTGAATATGGTGAACTTCACGACGGCATGGGGTCTCGATGACGGGCATAGTATGGTCGCGGAAATAGAGCGTATTTTGGAGTTGGCGCATCCTGGGGCAAGTCGGATGACGATGGCGGATGTGTCGGGAGTGCGGATTGTTGTGGCGGATCTGAATATTTATGAGACGATAGTATGTTCTGAGACTACATTTCCCACATTGCGTGTTGTGGATGCAATACGGGCATCTATGAGTTTGCCTGTATTGTATCGTCCATTTCAGTGTCCGATTAATGGACATACATGGGTGGATGGGGGTCTTCGCGCGGCATTTCCGTGGGATTGTTTGCCGTCCAAGGAGGCCCGCGAAGAGTCCCTCGGATTTGCATTCGAAAAGTCGTGGATTGCGGGACCCCGTACATTTACCGAGTATATGTTTTCCATGTTGCATTTTGAGGATCCCAAGGCTATTGCGGCACATAAGCAGCAGTGGAAACAGCATATTTTATGGTTCGCCCCTCCGCCATTCCCAGCATGGTATGTCCGTATTCATACAGATGACCGGACTTTGTTGGAAACTATGGGAAATGAGGCAATGGACCGGTGGCTCCTTACTGAGCAAACTTGTTCAGGAACTCCTCGAAACTCGAAGTCTTGCGAGGACCACTGTACTCCTTCACTAACTTCCCCTGGGCGTTGTACAGGTGAATTGTCGGATATCCATCCACCTTCTGCTTCACCTTCTCAGGCTCCTTTTCGGGATTCACAATCTCGCACACAACCTTTGCACCGCCGATGGTCTTTGTAGAACCGAGCGCCTCAAACTCAGGCTTGGCGCTCACACAATGCGGGCACCAGTCAACTCCATACATCACAAACTGGTACTTTGCGTCGCCATCAGCGCCATCCTGGAATCCCTCTGTACGCTTGCACATACAGGACCACCAATACACGAGACCCACACCTACTACGAAAAGCGCGGCAAAAATTGCCTTCTGTGCAGTAGTTGTAGCCATTTATCTAAACAGTGCCGCGAAAATTAATGTACACTATGCAGGCTACAGTGCGCGGAAATCGGATTCATACATTTGCGCCCCTTGCCCTTGGGGCACAGGCACAGGACCCCACTTGGACCGCCGAGGACCATGCGCGATTTCTAACACTTCGGGCACGGCATGTTGGTAGTTCTAGCGAACTTGTGCAATGTCTGGTTTGGAAACGAAAAGTACCGGGACTTATGTACAGTACCGAGATTGAGGTCAAACTAGTGGAACTGCAAAAATGAAACGATGGGTGAGTGAATTTGGTAGACACGTCAACTAACAACCACACAAACCAAACCAAACCAACCCAAACCAACATGGATATTCTATCTTCCTTTCTACACAACTTACCTCGTTCGCAGCTTGTGCAACTTGCACAAACTGCGATTGTAACCTTTCTTGTGGGACTCATTAGTCTTGGAGCATTTCTACTCTTTCTGCAATGGGAAGACCGTAAGGAAGCCGCTGCCGATGAGAAAAAAGACAAAGACCAGACGATTATTTACGGTATCAAGGAAACCGCAGTCACTATTCAGCATCAGTCACTCGACCAGGACGATGAGGAATTTCTACGGCATGTACGGGCATTTTCCCGAAAGAATATGGAATTCCA
>JACCDO011685221.1_pt1 | contig 12830 bp, 14 predicted proteins | sample 7446101 | NCBI WGS metagenome assembly JACCDO01 (sample SAMN15323440, study PRJNA562643) | freshwater metagenome | isolation source: river surface water | place: USA:Blue River Watershed | collected 2017-08-16
GAGCCTTTGGGTTAAAGGCTAAGATGGGAAATATTAACGATGTTTTAAAGCTTAATGTGTCTTGAACAAATAAAGTTTAAAACGAAGAATCACTCAAAAAGCGTTAAAGTATCGCTTTTTGAGTGATTTTGTTATAAAAATTCACCCAAAAGATGAAAAACAAATTTAAATATATGTTTAATATATAAAAATATGAGCAAAAAACTAACTTGCGAGTTTTGTAATCGAGAATTTAAGTCAAAAGGAGCTTTAAAAACTCACATTGAGACTATTTGCAAACGTTCCGAAGATCTTGAAATTAAATGTAAATATTGTAATTGCGATTTTAGTAGAAAAAATGTACTTGATAGACATCTTAAAAATTGTCAAAAGAAAATAGAATGGGATCTTATAAATCAGCTTCAAAATGTACAAACAGAATTAAACGAATATAAAACAGAAAAAATAACAAATTTAACTACGATATATGAACAAAAAATTAATGAATTAAAATTTACATGTGATCAAAAAAATACAGAATTAACCTCATTTTATGAACAAAAAATTCAGGAATTAACCCTAAGTTATGAGCAAAAGCTCTCAAAGTTAGGTATAGATCATGAGAACTTTCGTTCAGGAACAAAACAGATGATAGAGTCTCTTAAAGAAGATAATATATCAAAAGATAAAAAGATAGAATACTTGAGAGGTCAGCTTAAGATATGTAAGGAAAATCAAAATAAGCCAACTCATATAACTACTAACTATAACAATAATTCGAGTATTGTTAATAATAATCTTTTTATTCAAAATCTTGAACCTATAACTGATGAACTTATTGAAGAAACTGGAAAAAAAGTAGGTATGTTAGATCTCAAAGACGGTGCTCCTGGTATTATTCGTAAATTTCAACCAGCACTCAAAGATAAAATTATATGCACAGATGCAACAAGAAACTCTTTAATGTATAACTATAACGGAAAACTAAAACGTGATGCTAGAGGACAAATGATAACAGATAAGATTATATCAAGCACAGAGCACAATTATGATAGATTTAAAGATGAAGTTAAAAAATACTATGAAGCTTTAAATGATACAGAAATGACTGAAACTGAACGTGAAATTAATGATAATCATTTTGAGAATTATAAAGAGTATGTTAAGGCTCTTAAATCAAACTCTGAATTTTCAAAGAAAAAAGTTAGCAATAAAATGTCAAAAAGTATAGTTAGATTTTCTAAATCTAAGGCACAATTTGAACAGAGTATGCATGAAGATCAAAAACCTCAAATTGAAGAATTAGAGTCCACGGTAAATACTTCGAGTTTAGAATCTGAATGTAAAACTGACGGAAAACTTAATCCTGTTGCTTCAAGAAAACAAACACTTATTAATGGACGTATTTTTGAATTGCATCTTGACGCTCAAGGACAAATTATAAGAAAAATACGCATTAGAAGTTCAGGATTACCCTATTTAACAGATGAAGAAACAGATCCTAGCTCAAGAGAACAAAGTGACAACGAAGTTGGAAGCGACTAGCACACTTTTGTGTGTTGATTATTCCATGTTACTAGCCCATCTTAAAGCACAAGATAGTGTAACTAAGCTGGCAATTATGAATACGAGTTTTGTAAACCAAGTTGCTTTCTTTTGGTCTTTCGCAAGAAACCAGAATACTGCTAATGAAGTTATAATATAAGCGATAATACATGTGTTTTTACACCATCCAACGCAAGCCATTTTGTAATAACATCTAGAAAAAAATCAAAAAAATATTTACACTAATGTAAATATGAGCGTAAACTTTGATGATATTTTAAATTTTACATATAAGATAAGTATTCCAAGACAAGTAGGTTCTCAAGGACATGAAACCGTCAAACAGATGATTATTAGAAAACTTGGTTCCGTAGGATTGAATGTAAGTCTTAATAACTTTTCAAGAACAATAGGTTCCGAAAGAATTAATTTTACAAATATATTTGCAAGAAGACCTAATCAAAAGACATTCTCCGTTAACAAAAAAATACTCTTATGTGCCCATTATGATGGTCATAAATCTGGAGCTTGTGCAATGGATTCAGCTGTTTGTATTGCTGTAATTTGCGAATTTGCAAGAGTTTTACCAAATACAGTTGACTTTGATATTGTATTCTTTGATGGCGAGGAAGCTATTGGTGGTCCATGGGATTCGCAAAAAAACTTAAATAACTTGTCAGGAAGTTTATATTGGGCTTATACTCATTCTCCTGATGATTACTCTGCTGTCTATTTATTTAGTCTATGGAATGGAAACATAGGAAAACAAAAAATTAAAAATAATGAGTATGCAACTGAAAGTGACCTCGCTGCTAAATATTATCAAAGACTTCAAAGAAATAATAAATTATTATATTTTGATGAACCTGTATTTTCTTCCCAAGTAATTAATACTCGAGTCCAGGATGATAGTTATCCTTTTAAAAAGAGAGGATATACTGTTGTAGAACTTATACCATTACCATTTTATGCAAGTCATCATACAGAATTAGACACTCCTGATAGCTTAAATTGGGATTTTATAAAAGTGTTAACAGGTGTGACTTATAAAACAATTTTAGATTTTCATTCATAACTCCAAAATCTACATATAAAGTTCGTGTTTAAGAATAGATTTTACAGGAGTATTTACGATCATATCATCTCCAAAAGATCTAATAAGAACATGTCTTATTTTACTCTTTTTTTGTTTACCAAGTTTGTAATGAGCTATACATAAAAGTATAAATAGTATAATTATTAAGAATATTATTGGGATTTCCATTATTAATATAACAAATGAAAAAATTACTTAAGTAATTTTTTTGAAGAATATCTACGAGCTTATTGAAGTATTCATTGCAAGAACACCAATTAATACTCCAAACATAGCACCATATTTTGTTTGATTTTTTGTATGACATTTTTGAATTATTCTAGTTTTTGCAACAGAAACTACGAGTATAATACTTAGTATAAATATTAACGTGGCTAAAATTTTACAATTCAACTGTTTATGCTCACGAACGGGGTTCGTGCATACTGAAAATGCAAATATACTTACAACAGTTGCAAAATATGCAGCTAATGCAGTGTGTCCACTAGGCCATCCATGAAATGGATTATAGTTTTTACATTCAGTACTAGGTCTTGGTTGTTTAACCTCATGCTTTAAAATTCTAATCGTAATACTAAGAACTACAAATCCTATAATGATTTGTACGAGTTGAAATACACTCGCGGTCATGTTTATTTATTAGATAATATTTCTTTTATTTTTTCAAGTTGTTCATTTGATAATTTTGGATACTTATGGACTTTAAATTTAATAATAAGGTCTCCAGAGTCAAATCCTTTACCTGGAACTCTGTGTTCAGAATCAGGTTGTATTACTCCAAATTCTTTAGTATCAATTGTAAAATTACCACCAAAATGTTCTATTTCTATGCTTGTACCACATACTGAGTCTTCCCATGTGATACTGGTTTCCATTTTAAGATTGTTTTCTTCTTTTGTAAAAATACTATGTTTTTTAATTTTGAAAATAATAGATATGTCTCCTATATGATTTTGAGAATGTAAATCATGATGACCTATACCTTTAATAGTCATTGTGCCATTATGACTCACATTTCTTGTTATATTAAGTTTTACAATTCTTTTAACATTTTTCCAACCTTTAGCTTGACAATTGTTACAAGAACCAGACGCACCTAAACCGCTACATCTAGAACATTGTGATTGTAATTGTTGAATTACGGGACCCATTCTCATCATTTTAACTTGAACTCCCCTGCCGTTACATACTGGACATTTTTGTACACATGTGCATCTTTCTCTACATGTAAACTCGAGTTCTCTTGTTTTTAAGAAGTACATATCTTCAAGAGATAAATCTAGGTTAATTGTAATTACTGGAGCTGTTTCTGGGGCTATATTTGAATGTTGAGAAAAATTTTGTCTAAAACCAAACATTTGTTCGAACATGTTAGAAAAGTTTCCACCAAATCCAAAATTTTGTTCTGATTCTTCACCGTGATCATAAATTCTACGTTTTTGTTCATCGTTAAGAGTTTCATATGCTTTTTGAATTCTTTTAAAATCTTCTTCGTTTCCTCCTCTGTCTGGATGATGTTTTAGAGCAAGTTTTTTAAAGGCAGCTTTGATTTCATCAGTAGTTGCTGAACTAGTTATTCCTAAATCGTCATATAAAGACATTTTATATTTAATAAATATTCTCTTAAAATATAAATAAATATATAAAAATGTTGAAGATGCGTATTAAAAAACTTAAGAAAAGTTATTCAAAAACTATTGAACAAAAAATAGAAATAGTACTGCATAACGCACTTAACTCTAAAAAACTTCAGTCAGTTCACAAAGAATTTATTCTTAACTTTCCTAAATGGAATACTAACTTAGGCAAAAATAAAGATATAATAAAAGTAGCGATAGCTAAACATCGTGATCAACTTATTGGTCTACCTGATTCAGTATTTGATCCTCAAATAATACAAGAAGTACCTCAGATCAATGATACCGAAACACGATATACAAGTAGACTTATAGATACCGACTATGTTAACACACATCAACATATATTAGATATTGAAAAAAATAATATATACTCATATACAGTATTTAATAAGTTTCAAAATTTAGTAGAGTCTGTGTTAAACACAATTATAGAGATGTGGATTAAATCTAATATAGAACTACATGAATTCTATTCTCCAGATCGTAAGTTGTGTAATAAACTTATAGATTGTGGTATACAGTTAGATTCTTCTGAAATTGAGTGGTTGTCGGGTGCTGGAGATGCTAAAAATGTACCTCAAAGTCTTATAAGTTTATGGTATACTCGAAGTCATTCTGTTAATGAATATTATAATATAATGCATGAACATTTACATAAGGTTCAAAAGATTTTACCATACACTATTGATATTTCAGAATTGGCTATACAACTTGATAAAAATCAACAAGTTAAAAATTATATACTTTGTAAAAACTATATAGAGTTTATTAACACTCTTCAAGATGCAAAATCTCAGATTTCTATAGAAATTAGAAGAAGAGATATTTGGTATAAATATATAAAAAACATATTCTCAGAATATTCTATAAAATTAAACACTGAGCCAAGTGAACAAATGACTGTATTTTTAACACTAGTTTATAACTTTATTGTTAAATCTGAAAGACAACTTTTAAACCAAAATGAAATTATAATGTTAGTTGCTAAGATGGATGCGGCTAGACATAATTCTGTGATTACTACTTCTGAGATTAATAAGTTAACAATTCCGGTTAAAAGTAAGATAATAGATATAATAGATTCTATTCCAAGATTAACTGATATATTAGAGAAAAATGCAGAGATATCACAAGAAACTATAAATATTCTTATTCAAGACAACGAACTAGATTCCTGGAATTTGAAAGATAATTCTGGTGTTTACGATAGGATTCAAGAATATCGTATTGATAAATTGAGTCAAGAATTAGGGATTATTAAAGAAACACCTGAAAAGTATTTTCCATGGTATATGATGACTAGATTTTTTAAAACAGACATTGAAAAAATTCCTAATGGTGCTACTAGAGATATTATCAGTACAATAATTAACCATGAACAAATTAAAGATAATCACGATTTATCTGAAATTATAACATTTGTTGCACTTAATAAAAAATTTGGAGGAAATCGCGACTATCTTGAGATTTTATCTAGAATTGATAATATTCCAAGTCCTATTTATGAATTAGATTTAAATGGAAGAAGTTCAAAAGAAATCTCAGAAATAATAAATAATCTAGGTATAACTGTATTAACAAAATATAGTTATGAACTGTATACTAAAATATACAACTGTGTGTAAAACTTAAATATCAAATTCTTCTGTAGGCATATTTTTAATCCAAGGTCTCATGGAATTTCCTTGCATACACTCAGCAAGTTTTGTATAGCCAATATCAGACCATTTACCACCTCCTAAAGATAACGCGTAATCATAACATTGTTTAAAAGTAGGAGGTTTAAACATTGTAGCTGGAGCCCATGCTAAATTAGCATTATGTTTCATTGATTTAATATCTTCTTGTGATAATTGATATACAGGCATTCCGGAATTGTAACGACCTTCTGGAATTGTAAAATCGACATACTTTTGAGATGATGATTTACGTGTTAAAAACCATACACATGCAATGATTATTATAAATATAATTATATATGTTTTCATTTTAATAGTAACAATAGGAAAAAAATGTAAAATTAATTTATATAACTAGGAACTATTTTTGGAACACTAGTATTAGAGTTAATTCTTACAATACGTTTAAATTTATCTGATAATGTTTCAGGTTTAAAAGAAACTTCTGAAATACATTCATCAGCCATTCCTAAAAATTGCTGTGGTTGTATAACAACAACTTTAAGATTTGGCTTTTTGTCTTCTTCTTCTGTTTCTAATCTACGTTTCATGGCTATATTTTAAAAATATACTTTTAAGCTGTTATACGACATACACCACCAACACAAACTACAGAACGTTTTTTCCTAGAAGCAGCTATATTTAATTGTTTATTAAGTATAGCCCTTTTTTGGGATTTACGTTGAGATTTACGTTGGGATTTGCGATGAGATTTACGTTGGGATTTACGTTGAGATTTGCTAACGCGAGAAGTTTTTCTACTTGGCATTTTACTTTATTATTAATATAATTTTTTTATTTATGAATTTATGACATTTTTAATTTTTTTCCTTAAAAGATTATATAATTTTTTATTACCCTCCAGATCGGCGCTACGCGCCTCAGAGGGCTTCGCCCGACGCGACCTGTCGCGGCCTGTAATAGAAACATGCTTGCGTTTTGATGTTTTCTTAGTTTTTGACGCACGGTTTCGTAATGATCTTTTTTTATGAGACTTTGGTTTGTTGCGGTCTGTACGACGTGATTGTTTTTTAGCACGACTTGGCATTATATTAAATATAATGACAGATAAACTTTTATAAAATAATATAAGAATTCCATTCCTTTTCTATTATTAATACAAGAGGATCTGAGTTTTTACATGAATCTATCATGCTTGATATTCCTAAAATCATATTAGATGTAAATACAGGAAGACGTTGACTTGCTTGAATATTCCACTCTTCTATAATATCTTCAATTGTTAAAGGAAACACATTAACAGTATTTTGTACGTGATAAAATTCCCATAAGTAATGAACACAAAATTGTAATACTACTTTATTAGTAGCTCCTGATATTTCTCTAAAATGTTCAGAAAAATCTATTAAAGATGAAATATGTTCTTTTGCAAACTTTTGTATGATATTAGTATATTCTTCAACACCTGTTGAGGAATTTTCACCTTCAACGGATAAGTCAATTAACAATCCGCTAAATTTTCTGTATATATTTTTGCAGATGTCACTAATTTTATTTAAATATTTAATAACTTTATCTTGTTGAGACTTATTAAGAGATTCTAATTCTTCTTTTAAAATATTTACAAATACACTTGCCATTTTATATCTTTTATATACTATAAAATACTATTTTTAAACTTTTTTACACTCCAGCTCGACGCTGTCGCGGTCTGTACACTCCAGCTCGACGCTGTCGCGGTCTGTACACCACATTTCAGATCCAATTGCACTTTGTAAAAACTCTTCATCTGATAAACTTGGAACTCCCTTTGTTTTTAATTGTATTAATTTTTCTACAAGTTTTAGCAACTGATCTTTGGTACAAGTAACAGAGTAAACTGTATCTGTTAAAACATAATATAAATATCCTGTACACTCTGGTGTGCTGCGGTCAGTTAACTGTAAATTCATATACATATAAACTGCTAATTGAATAAAGTGTATAGGATCTTCAGATTTTGTACATTTAATCTCCCATATGCGATTTTTTGAATCTATAATATCAGCAATACCTGTTATTTTGGTATTGGATATAAGCTGACAAAAACCGTATTCAAAATCAACAGGATCTTTAATTCTAAATTTCATTCTACGATACAGTGTATTCAATACATCAGAATCAATCCAATCGTATGTTTTGATTTGATTGATTTTATAACTACATTTATTGACACTTGCACTCCATACAATACATAATTGTATAAGATCTTGAACTGAAATATCTCCCGTAGAATAATATTCATGAATTATTTCAAGAAGTTTTGGTCTTATGTTTACAGGAATAACTAGTTTAACATAATCTTCTGAAGAATCGGGAATATTTTCAGATGCTATATTCTGTTCAAGTTGTCTTATTATACTTATAGGTTCAGGACCAAGTTCGTTATCTATTTGTTGTATTTGTTTTATTTTATACTCATAATATGTTGGGATAAGGATTCCGTTAATATCGCTAACGTCGTCAACTGTTTTTTCAGAGCGTATTCTAGAAGTTATATTTATTTTTGCGCTAGGTTTTACTATTTTTGAAATCGTAAGGATGTTAACCAAATCATCTATAATTACAGAGTCAATATGCGAAATTAAACTTGTAACATCATATTCTAATTCAATTTGTTTTTTTTGAATCCCAGATTCTTTAGGTTTTATATATTCATAGTATTGTGTATATTGTTTTAGTTTGTCTGGATTTATAAAAGGAAGAATACTAGATGTAAAATGTTGAAAAATTACAACTACTTCGCTAGCGCGTGTTGCAGCAACATATAATAAATTTGGACATCCGACTGTTCCTTTATATCTAAAATCATAACTTATATTATAAAAATCATATAAGAAAATAACCTTACGAGTAATACCTTTACTTTGATGAAAAGTTAAAAAGAGTACTTTATTTTTACACATTTCTTCATCCATTTCATCTCGTTCTCCTCCGAGAGATATAAATACAGGATATCCTGAATTACTCAATGAAGTTGCAAGAGTTTTAATAGGACTACGTTCATCTTTTAAAGAATATCCTAGAACTGCTATATCATTTATACTATATCTTGAGATATATTTTTTAATGAAATGTAAAGGATATACGTGAGAATTATATACATTAATTGTATAATAAAATACTTTTTGATAATCTGTAGGACATGTGTTAGCTGGTATAAGAACTTGTGAATCTAACATTGCGTTATTTACAAAATCTGTTATTCTAGAGTGACATCTATTAGTTTGAGTTAGTTTTAATTCAAGAAATTCTTTTTCAAATAACTTTGATGCAAGAGTTAAATATCTAGGATCACTTCCTTTATAGTTATAAATGGCCTGTCTAAAGTCTCCTAACATAAGTAGTTTAAATTCCGAATCAAATTCTAGCGGAGTTTCTATCATATTATGAGAAATAAGTTTTTTTGAAAATTTATAATACAAACCAGTCATATCCTGACATTCATCTAAAACAATGATATTAAAATTTAAAGTGTGTAGTGGCAACAGTTCAGAATTTACAACTTTAATCATTTCGTAGTCTGTACTTGTAGTTTGATCGTAGTATTTTCTACAACATGAGTGATAAGAATGAACTTCGATGTTAGTAATACCCATACTTGTTGCGCGTTCTCTTGTCTCAATTTTAAGTTTTTTATTATAAGTTATACATAGTATTTTGTAATTAGGATATCTTTGAGCAATCATTAATATACATGTTGTTTTACCTGCTCCGGCTACTGCATTGACACAAATATTGTTAGTTTTTATGCTTGAAATTATGAGTTCTTGTTCTTGCGTTGGGGTAATCATATGATTTGTTACAGGATCAAGATTTTTCTTTAAATTTCAATAACAGGGGATAAAATGTTTCACCTAGGAGTTCCCACTCTAGAAAGTCAGTTTGCTTTATGCAATCTGTTATAACTTCGACTATATATTCTATATAAATTCCAAAATTTCTAAATTTAAATAAATTCTTGAGCATTTGTTTACATAATCTTGGGTTAAACTGACAGCTAAGAAGTGTCATTACCCATCCTACTGCAAAATGCTCAAGGTCTACTCCTGAATTCTGTAGTACATTAACAAGATCTACATGTAATCTTGACATAATTTCAGAAAATATATATTTTAATCCTGGAAAATCATCAATGTATATATCTTTTACAATCAATCCAGATCCAATTTCAATATTCATTAATGTATTAAATTTTTTAAGTATCTGTCCAGCATGTAGTCTTGGATAACACATAATAATTAATGCGCAGGTATAGTTCATACCTTGTGTATACAGTCCTGTATTTAAGGCATAGGTGTTAAGTACAAAATTAAGGATTTTAGCATTTCTTGAAGATTTTTTACCATAAAATTTTGTACGTGGAATATCTTTAGATATTTGAGCTTCCAAACTCGAACTCTGCATGTATTTAAACTTGATAAATATTTTTTTAAGTTTATTTTTTATGAGTATAAACACTAAAATGTGCTAAAGTAGTGAATCTAATGTCTGTATATTTATTGATAGATGTATCATATTTGTATAATACTGTAAAAACGCAAATATGTTACGAATTTCCACATATTAAGGCTAATTTTGAAAAACGAGACCATTCTTACAATTTGTATTCTGATTCTATCGTTATATCAAGAACTGTTGAACTGTTTATGAGTTATATCGAACACTATACTAGTGTTCATAATATTCCTATTAAAAATGTTGTTATGTTTAGAGATGGAAATCATTCAAAATGTTGGAAACGTGAATATAATAAAGTCTTTAAAGAAGGTAAAAGTGCTTTTGCATCTCCTGAACTGGAAACTAATCCAAGTGAAGAACAACTTAACGAATTATTTAAAGATATACAAAATGATCAACATCGGAAGGATGCTACCGAGGATCATATTTATCTTTTTGAACGTAAAAATAAACGTAATCTTGCATTTATTCATGATTTTTTTGATATAATTACCCTGTTAATGTTTTATTTAGGTGACAACTATTGTATATTAAATCAAAGGTTAGATGCGGAAGCTGATGAACAAATTTTTATGTTTACAGAATATATTCTTCAAAAAAGTTGTCAAAATCGTGTTATTATACTTAGCGGAGATACCGATTTTTTACAATTAATAACACCTTGTAATAAACTTGATACATTAATGTATAATACAGGAATATCAAAACTTAAAACATCCTACTTAAAATGGGAACAAAATCGTAATAGAATAAGTGTTATAGATCCTAGTATATGGGAAAATCGTGTAAAATATATTAGAGGAGAACTTATAGTTGAGACTCAAAAAGTTCATGGAGTAGAACTTAGAAATAAATATAACGAGACACCAGAAAAGTTAAGTTTATATTTAACATATAAAATTATTTGTGGTAAACCAGCTGATGGATTAGCTGCATGTGCTACTCCAGAACAAATACAGTATATATATGGTAAGCATGTTACACATCCTATGATGACATTTCCATCAACATTTAAAATTAAAGAACTCTTAGATACTGATAAAGACTTTAAAGATAGATTTATAAATAATACTCTAATTTCATACTATAAATATACACCACAGAAGATAAGAGATATGATTGAGCCATGTTTAATATTATTTGATGAAAAACTACAACGTACTAGCAAAACAGATCCTGAAGGAATTTTCAGTGATATATGCCATGTTCAAATTAAAGTTCCTACTAGATTTGAAAAGTTACCAAAATCAAGTGTTATAGGATTTACTATTTACCATTGGTTAAATCAAAGAAATTCTGAATTTATTGTAAATACACTTAGTAAGCGAGTTGCAAAAATTATATATAGAAATTTAAGAGACAACGCATCGAGATGTTGCATTATTCAAATAAAAGAAGATTTATTACTTATTTTGCAAACAATTCAACATGAATTACAGAGAACTAGTATAGATATGATAATAGATTGGATTAATATAAAATGGTACGCTATGGATTCTTATATGTTACATTATATATGTTTAGATCCTACAGAAACGGTACAAGAAACACTTCAAGAATATTCTATAGAATTTCCTAATTTTAAAGATATATTTTATGATACTGTTCAGAAATGCAAAGAGTTTATTTATAGTATTTTACACTCAAACAATAGTACTAATTAACATTTTTCCGGCGGTTTTAACACCTAATGGAAGATATTTATCTACTGTATTTTCAACTGATAATTTAATACTATTTAAATATGTTGATATCTTTTCAACAGTATCAGGATCCTTAATCTGGTCTTGATCTTTTTTAAGATTAAATACTTTTTGAATTATGTCTAAACTTTTAGTAAATAACATATCTTCAAATGGAGCTAATAAAATGTTTCGTAAAAAACTATTAGGAATTTCTACTCCTGCAAAAACTACTCTTTTTACAATTGATAATACAATTGAGAAAATATACTCTAATACATTTTGAAGAAGATTTGGTTTAATATTATGTTTCATAAAAAATCCTATTATCATATACATAACTGTAAAAATTCCTGAAATTCTTTTTAGCGCTGTTTTTATATTTGATTTATATTGAAATTTATAAAATGTTATTAAATCAAATAATATACTCTGTACACTTTCAGTAACTCCTGAAACTGTTTCTACATTATATAATAAAAACGACATTAATGAGTTTATAAATATGGCATATAAATTTTCCGGCATAGCATTTGCTAATAAAGATAATACTCTAAAACTTGATAATCCAAAACTAGATTCTAACATTTGTATAAGATTAACAACTTGAGATTTAACAAATTTATTTTTTGTATTAATTACATTTTTTAATATACCAAAAAACTTTCTACGTGAGTCCACACGAGACTTTGTGCGAGACTTTGCGTGAGACTTTGCGTGAGACTTTACTTGAGACTTTACGTGAGAC
>JACCDO010014452.1_pt1 | contig 12829 bp, 15 predicted proteins | sample 7446101 | NCBI WGS metagenome assembly JACCDO01 (sample SAMN15323440, study PRJNA562643) | freshwater metagenome | isolation source: river surface water | place: USA:Blue River Watershed | collected 2017-08-16
ACATTGCAAGCTAAGAACATGTTGCCAAAAACATTTGAAATGAACTTAGTGGGAAATAATGATAAAATTAAAATAAACGAAGAAAAAGAAGAAAATTTCACCATGATGAGGTTTGAATACCAAGCAAAACTTGGCGATATTCTTCACATTGAGGACGAAAAATACAAAAATTTAAAAATAAGGCTTCCTGTAGATGATCTTGTTTTTGATGATGGTGAAGGCAATATGACAATGATTGGTTCTGATGTTGCTGAATCAATTAAATGCGGTCAGCAAGCCGCAAAATACATAATAGAAAACAATCTTATTGATGAAACTTGGCGTATAGACGATGATGGCTTATTGAAGCGAACGATAATCCGTTGTGATGGCTTTGTTGATAACTGCACAATTCCCGGTCAACCTGAGTATGGCAAATGTTGGAAATATAGAATCAGCGGATGCGGATGTGGTGGTCCTTATGGATGCCCTCCAATTGAAGAAAAAGTCAAGCCTGTAATTAAAAATAGCTGCAATCCAAACTATGTTATCAAATGTGGTAATACAAGAGCCAGTGCATGTGTTGGCTCAAGTAGCACAGTTGCTAACTAGTTGAGGTTAATATGAGAAGTTATGACTACGAAGAGTATTTAGATGAAATTTTTAGTGTCATCGTAGATGATGAAGAGGATCACTACGATGACGATGACGAAAATGATGAAGATGACATCTGGGATGATGACGATGATTATCCAGATTATGAGTCATGGGACGATGACGACGATGATGATGACTATGATGCTGACGAAGAAGATGAAGATTGATTAAATTTTTTATTCTTTTTATAAAATTTGCTTTTCTTTACGGGAGCCATTGCTGGATCAATATAATGCCTACCTGATCCAATTGGCTCCTCTCCACCTCTATGTATTCCTTGAATTGGACCATTGTAAACAGCTATTAAACCAGCAACAGGTTGCAATGGTGGTTCAAGCCATGAATCTGTGGCAATTTCTGACAATTGTAAAAACTTCTTAAATGATAGCATAATTTATTTATTACCTGATTTCAAAAATACTTTAAATGTTATAAATAGTTTTATGCCAATTGATCCAAATAATTTCACGCAATTGAATGTAGGAGAGCAAGGGTCCATAATGGATGAAACCGCCGTTGATTACGGCGATATTGCTCCAATAGCTAATCCTTATCCTTTAGCATCTGGTTCTCCTGTATATCGTCGCAGATCAAGAATTGTATTGGCTGGTCAAGGAACAAGTGAAATTTGTAATGTTACAAACTCAAATCTTGCTGGTTATGAATATGGTATCACCGTCAAGCCTATAGCTAGAGCATATGCAAATCCAATAAATTATTTTGATGAAGCAACAGGTGTATCACCAAATACACCAACTACAGTCGCCACATACACAGTCCCTTCATCTACAATTTTTTCATTTCAAGGCTTTAAAGTAAGCGGAGATTTAAATGCAAAGTTTACTCTAATTGTAGATGGATCAGATACCTATACAATTAGAACAACAAATGCAAATCTCGATGGCTTGATGTATTTTAATACACCAATTTTTGAATTAAATAGTGGAAGTTTCATTACAATACAAGTTGTTTACTACAATAATAATGTTGTTACATGCGATTTCGAAGGCACTATCATAGGTTTTAACACAGCAGTATGACTACTAAAGAATTTGCCACATGGTTTTCGACAATTGAAGGATTAACTGTCACATCAATCGAAGAAGATAAGGTTTATTTCTTTGTTTCAAAAGAATCTTTAGTTGTAAAGATAACACAAACTGCTAATAATTCAGATAATTTTTTATCCTTACATAGTGATGGTAAAAAAATGCTTTTTTGTTTGCATAAACATCAATATGAAAAATTTATTGAATTGTTTGAAGGCAAAAAACCAGAATCTGATATTCCAGATCTTTCATTGGTTACAATTGAACAAATGATGGGCGAATTGAAAAAGAGGAAAAATATCACATTTGCTTTTGTTATGATGGAACACGCTGATGTAGAAAATATTGCATTAGAGGCAAGCGGAAATCCAACTTTCATTTGTGGTTTATTAGCCAGAGCAACAAATCTTGCAGCACAATATGCTGACAAAAATATTAATTATTATTATTCAGGCGAAGAAATTGAAGATGATGACGATTGGGAAAACGATTTCAGGGAATAAATTCGTCCAACTTATCATTAATAATCATTTCCCTAATCTTTTCAATTGCTAATTCTTTTTGCTCATCCGTCAAATTAGAATGTTCTAATTTTGGATAAACATGACTTTTAAGAAACTTCTTATATAAGAAACCTTTTTTCCTAGCAGATCTTTTGACAAGACCTTTCATGGCGTAGCAATTTTGATAAATGAACAAAAATATTTCTGCTACAGCAACAACAATGGTTAATACGCCGATAGAAAGCTTTTCATCTTTTTGTATTTCGGCTTCGACAACTTGTTTTAATTTGATTTCGTTCATAACTTAAAATAGTAACTATTTTAGAATATGATTGACCAAAACATGATTACTTTGTTATTTGCAATCGGCGCTGGTTTAATCAGTGCATGGGCTATTGTTAAGTATGTAATTACAATGGAGTTAAGAATAGAACCAGCAGTATTTAAACACATTTATAATTCTCTCGATTTAACAACACACAAAACAGTTTTCGCAGAAGAAATCAGAATTGAAAATAGAGCATCTGTTGAATTTGTTGCTTTCTTAAAATATAAAGAATCACCATATTTTTATATCAGTCATGGTGAAAGACTGCTTAATGCTGGTTGGCATGGAAAAGATTTTACAACCAGAATTACATTCTTTAGATTCCAACACAAGAGAATGTGTGAATTCCTAAAAAATTTATGTGAATATAAAATCAACCACAAGCAAGAAATTCCTGTGTATGTATTAACGCCAAACTTTGTTGACAATATTGGTAAGATTAAAACAAAATCAATTCAGCCAATTCAACCAAAGAATATTTGGGGCGATATCGAGGAACAAATACAAAATTGCCTTGCTGAAGAACATAAAAAAGTTGGCATTATTCTTCATGGTCCTCCCGGCAACGGCAAAACCAGCTTTATCAAATACATAGCTGAAAAATACAAAATGCCAACTTATTATATCACTTTTTCTCCTGAATACGACAACATTTCGATAATGGCTATGTTTGCTCAAATACCACAAAAATCTTTAGTCATTCTTGAAGATTTTGATAGTTATTTTGATAAGCGACAATGCATCATGCAAAACAATGTGTCTGGAACAGCTTCTACTGTAAGATTTACATTTGATACAATTCTCAATTCATTGGATGGTGTATACAATTCGTATGATAAAACAGTGTTCATTATGACAGCAAATGACATAGAAAAAATTGATAATTCTTTGAAATGCCGTCCGTCTAGGTTTAAAATTGTTCGTGAATTCCCGAATCCTGCTAAAGAAGTAGTTGATCGTTTTGTTCCAGAACCTTGGAACAAGTATATCAAAAATGTAAATTACGATCAATTAATGCGTGTAGCCGAATTCAAAAACCAAGGATATAAAATTACCAAAGTTTTTGAAATGCTTTCTTTAGACTTACCTAAAGAAGTTTTTGACTTGGCGCAAAAAATATATGAACAGCGTATTCTAAATAATATTGAAGGCAATGCTGATAACGATTTTCTAAAAGCTTGCCAGCAATTTGATGAGATGAATAAATAGAATATGCGATTTAATGATATAAAAATATTTTTGGAAGATTATCATTTGGCTCTTTTGTCATCTACTAATGATGACCAATGGCTTAACAACACAATTAAATATCCAGAAATTTTTCAATCTTATTTTGAAACTAAAAACAATTTGTATGCTGTTAATGACAATTTAATTGTAGAAGATATAATCAAATACAAAAACAAAAATGGTTTATCTTTCGTGCCAGAAAAAGTAATGCAATTTCAAGACAACAAGAAAGATTTTGTTAAAAACAATATAGACGAAGTATATCAACAAACATCTTATTATGCAAACATTTTAAAAAAACTTATGAATGAATTTAGTTTCAATACTAGAAAATTTGGTAGTTACAAAATTTATCCATTACCTGAAAAAGAAGATGATACTTATTTGCCAATTAAAAAATTTAAAATGGTTTGTAAAGATGGCACATGCAAAGCAACAATCATGCGTGGAGGATTGAAAATAGACGGCGATGATGATATGTCAGATTATTTTCAGAAAAGAATGATTAGCAAATTTATGAAAACTGGATATTTGGATAACATCCCAAATGAAAAACATAACCGCAGAAGATTAGTGTTTTTAAAAACTATTCCTTTAGAAGGCATTACTAGTCTTTCTAAAACCCCAAAAAAATACAAACTCAGATTTTTAGGAAATCAAACAGTCGATGATGGAGAAAATGAGTTCTCTATAACAAATGAACCAATTTGTGTTACGCATATAGGTCAACCATGAAGAAGAACATCAGCGAAACAATAAGCAAGCTTGAAAAGCTTTATTTTGAGATACCTGACGATTTTGCTTTGCAAAATGCTAAAGTATTTTGTCGCAAAGCTATCAACGAAATGAAAGAAATTCAAAACAAGAGAGAAAAGAGAGAAAGAGCGCAACAATCTGTTCCTCAACAATCATACATGGATATTGATACAGCCAAGTTGGCTCTCAAAGAATTAGACAGATTGATCGCATTGGAAAACAAAAAACTTGAAAAGCCAATTGAAAACTCAAGTAATGACCAATTCCTGATTGGTTAACACTTTGTTACCAAATTTCTTTTTGATCAAAGAAAAATAATAATCACTTCTATTATCAAAACATTTTTCAATTTTAACTGAATATTCTTTTGATTCCACCAATGGTTGATCTAATTCTAATCTTTTTTCTATGTTTTCTAGCAATAAATCAAAGTTGTTGCCATTGTTAAAAAATATGACGCAATCATTGGCGTAATGTAGCATCTCGTAAAGTCTTCTTAACCTGTAGTTTATGTAAGTGAAGTTGCCTTTACCTACAATGTCATCAAAATAAAAAACAAAAAAATGATTTTTCAAAACATCAACTGATGCTAATTCGTAATTTTCTAAACAAACATCATAGAACCAAGAACCACCAAATTTATATTTGTGGTTTTTTTGTAGTTCTAAAACATCATGACGATTCAAATATGAATACTTTGTTGATGTTTCTTTTGCAACTTTCTGTAGTTTAGGATGAGAAGAAAGAGTTTTATCTAGTTTGTTATGAGAAGATCCATGATAACTAACTATAAAAAAACTTTCCATAACACTATTTAGTTTTTATTCTGTTTATTTCTTTGATCAAATTATTGAATAAATTTAATCCTTTTTCAACATATATGTCTTCTTCTTTTTTATGAAATTTATCATTACCCTCTGCATATGAATCATTTTCACCAATATGATGACATTGTATTAAATTATCAGGAACAAATATGCCAGAATAACGGCACTGATGCACAATTGGCATTACACATTCTTTGATTGAAAAATTCTTTTCTTGATTGTGATAATCTGTCAAAGATAAAGGAAGTTTTTTATTAGCATAATCATTAGCACCATTGTTTCCATGAATGAAAAATGCCGCCACTTTGTCTTCGTAATGATTTTTTAGCAAGCCTGAATATTGACCACTTTTTTCTAGTTTCCTTGTAATGTCAGGATTTTTTATATCACCATCCATGTATTTTTTTGCTTGATCAACAGTTAAAGTTAAATTTACACACACTAATCTGTCAAAAAAAGCTTTCACTTGTGTCGTTACCGCATACCAATTAACCGGACTAAACACAATAAAACCATCTGCCTTTTCCATTTTTTTATAAACATCCTTGTCGTACATATAATCTGGAACTTTTTTATCATCTTTGCTATAACATGAACATGGGTAATGACATTGATATCCATTTGATGTAGAAATACAACCCTTACATGGTTGTACTTTTGGTTCATCATCTCTTATAGAGAGATCCAATAAATCAATTTTGACATTTTCATCCAATGATGATATGATTTTTTTGACTAATATTCCAGTTTTAGAATCACCTCCAGAACAAGATTTCCTCGTCCTAGGTGAACCCTGAATTACAACAATTCTTTTTTTTAATGAATTGGATGATTTGTTTTCTACATAATTATGAAAGTTTACCATGTTTTAATTTAGTTCTATTGAAGAGGAAGTATCAAATTTTCAAAAAAAAGACTAAATAACTTGATTAGATTGTTCAGGAAATAGAGGATTATGCCTACGCCACTTTGGTCCGACATTTTTAAAACTTTTACCTATGCGTTTGAAAAAGATCCGCTCAGTAGAAGATTACAATCGAAAGACATTGTCGGCGCTGGTATTATCAGCCCTGACTCAATTCCAAGTATTTCTCCAGATGGATCTTATTGGAATGGTCAAGACAACAGGCTAATCCGTCTTCGTGAATCCCAAGACTTCATCGATCTTTCAACAGTAAGCAATAGAATTTCACGATACAAGGAATATGAAAGACTTAGGGCTGTTCCCGAAATTGAAACATGCTTGACAATTTTTGCAGATGAAGCTTGTGTCGCAGGACATACTAAAGTTGCAACACCATTCGGCTTCAAAAACATCAAAACATTGGCAGAAGAACACGCAAATGATAAATTTTTAGTTTATTGTTATGATTTTAAGAAAAAAGATTATGCACTTGGTTGGGCACATCATCCCAGAAAAACCAAGACAGCTGAAACAGTAGAACTTATTTTTGATAATGGTGGCAAATTAGAATGCACACCAGATCATAAAGTTTTGCTTCGCTCTGGAGAATGGGTGCTAGCAGAAAATCTTAAAGTTGGCGATGATTTGATGCCTTTTTATCGTGAAAAGCCAGATACAAGGCACAACAACATTCCTAGCAATCAATTCCCTAGAATTTTCACATTCAACAATGGATGGGTTACCGAAAGACAATTGATGGAAGAATGGAAAGTTGGAAAACCAATTGAGAAATATCAAGTAGTTAATTTTTACACAAGATTAATCAATCAGGGATTAGCTATGGAGCAAATCCTTGAAATGGTTTCTGAAGTATGGATGACTGTTAAGGCAAGATTGAAAAAATTTGGCTTTACATACAAAGAATTAAAAAATCTTGCTAAAACAAAAACTGATAGAAGGAAAATTATTGGTAAATTCAAAGGCGTAACTCAAGATGTTTATGACCTTACTGTTGAAGAACATCACAATTTTGCTACTGATCATACAATCGTTCACAATTGCCAAAAAGACGAATACGGAAGTGTTTTAAAAATACAAACAGAAAATGACGATGTTAAAAAAGAAGTAGAATTTCTTTTGATGTCTCGTCAAATGTTAAATTTCAACAAGCGTGTTTGGTCTGACTTTAAGAGCTTGTTACTTTACGGCGATTTGTTTTATGAATTAATAACAGACTTGGATTCTCCTAATGATGGCATTCTAAAAATTCAAAGACTTCCGCCCGAAAGTATTTATCGTATTGAAACAACAAAGGGCAAAGTTATTGAATTCCAGCAGTCCAAAGAAGGACCAGATTACCAATCACTAGTTCGTGCCCCTGTCACTGTAGCAAGCGATCAAGAAATACAAATGGCAACAGCCATTAGATTCGCTCCTGAACAAATTGTTCATGTAAGAATTAATGAAGACAGAAGACAATTTTATCCTTATGGTTCTTCAATTGTTGAACCAGCAAGAGGACCAGCTTATCAATTGAGACTTATGGAAGACTCGATGTTAACCTATCGTCTTGCCCGTGCCCCAGAAAGACGAGTGTTTTACATTGATGTTGGACAATTGCCCGGATTCAAAGCTGAAGCTTTCATCGAAAGAATGAAAGACCAATTCCGTAAGAGAAAAATCAGTTTGAACCAAAATGGATTCTCTGGATCTTCTTCTGTTGAAGAAAGATACCAACCACCAGCAGTTGAAGAAGATTATTGGATTCCAACTAGACCAAATTCAAATACCAAGATTGAAACATTACCGGGAGCGCAAAACCTTGGCGAAATTGATGATGCTATTTACTTCAGACTTAAACTGATGACCGCTCTAAATTTCCCCAAGAATTATTTAAATGTTGATGATCCCGCACAAACTAAAATTACCCTAAGCTCTCAAGATGTTAAATTTGCCAGAACTGTTGAGCGATATCAATCTTCACTAGAAGATGGTTTGTTTGAGATTGCCCAAAGACATCTTCATATGCGTGGTTTCCCACCAGAAACATACGAAGATCTTAAAATTACTATGACACCTCCAAGTGAATGGAGAGAACTTAGTAGGGCTGAAATTGTCAATAATAGAATTCAAAATGTTACCAGCTTGAAATCTGCTGGTTTAATTAGCGATTACGATCTTCTACGCACATGGATGCGTTATACAGAAGAAGAAACAAAAGATATGCTTGCTAGGATTAAGTTGCAGAAACTTGAAGATGCCAGATTGCAAGTATTACAGCAAAACCCGCAATTGTTGGGTGTTGGCATTCCTGCATCTGATGAAGAACAAGTTGGAGCAACTGAAGAGGGACCAAACAAACAAGTTGAAGTTCCAACAGAACCACCACCAGAAGGATCTCCAGAAGCAGGCGGACCTCCTCCCGCTGAATCTGGTGGTGTTGCACCCCCAACGCAATCAATGGGCGGTTCACCGCTTCCAGAACCTACCGAAGAAGATATTGAAAAGTATGATCTTGGAATTCAAGATTATGCAGCTGAAGAAGACATGGAAAGTCAAGATTATAGCATAGAGTGAGGCAATCATGTCAGAAGAATATGAAGATGATATTGAAGAACAAGAAGAAACAGAACTTCGTGGTGAATATGTTTGGGACGGCAACCATCTTACATCAACTGATACTAATGTAAATGATACTGGACATGAAGGTTTTATTCTTAACGAAATTGTTGGCACTTTATATGATGATGCAATCTCTATTGCAGAAAATATAAAAAAACATTTAGAAACATTGCCAGAGGATCAGTTAACAGACGATCAAGCAAATTTTTTAGACTATTTTGAAAAATATATTGATGATATTGGAGATAGTGATTATGGGTATGATTCCGATGAATTTTTGAGGTTTTTGGGTGAATTAAAAACACTTGACCCACATTCTTATAATGAATTTGAAAAAGAAAACGCAAATACAATTGTTGGATTCGAAAACCCTCTCAAATGGAGTTGCCAACAAGGAAACATACTTAGTCGTAATCACAATTTTGAATTGTGGGGTTGGGATAGGAACCAAGAAAAAAATCTTTTAGAAATGGTTTATCAAATCGCAAATGAAGACACAGTTAGTCCAACAACAACTTTGTACATACATGATTATGCTGTTGGCGAGAAAGGCAAGCAATACATCACTACTGTGGGTGAGCTGGAAGCTAATGAAAAAGCACAAAATGTTGTTCCCGGTGCAGTTAAAACTCAATCTAATGTTCACATTCCTTGGGATAGAAGCAAACTTGTTGGCGATAATAACAATTTTGTTAAATTTAAAGACTGGATGAGATTAAGAGAAAATAGAAATTAGCCACCCATATTAGGTGGCAAGTTGTTTGGTTTATCAGATATGCCACTGATTAAACCCAATCCTTTATCTTTTGAGTCTTCTTCTATTTCGCTTTTTAAGTTATCCAACATGTTGGACAAATCATTGTCTCTGGCTTCTTCAACAAATTCTTTTACCTTTTTATAAAACTCATCAAAATAATTAGGATTATCTAAAATTGCATTAATTATTTCTTTCATTCCTCTAGCTTTTTTCTGCATTTTAGTCGGAACTATTTGCTGATTTTGTTCAAATTCCTCGTTAACTCCGAATCTTTGGTTAATAAAATCACTGAATGTTTGCATGTTTGCCTTCTTTTTTTAAAAGCTCCTGCATAGATATGAGTTAGGATTCAAAAAATTCGCACTCTATGTGAATTAAACATGTTTTTTTTTGGGAGTACAAAATGAAGAGAAAACTCATCGACTATGATGTCTTCAAGCAGATTGAAAGCAAGTTTCTCCAGACAGCCGAAAAAGAATTGAATGAAGCAGCTGACGCAATTGCTTCAGCAATTGGCAAAGATAACATTGCCCTTTTCGGCATTACTGAAAACGAAGCTACTTTTGCTACTGACCAAGGAACTCTTGTTCACGCCACCTATATCATTGATGACTCTAAGCTTTTGCTTGAAAACATCGAAGAATTGGTTGTTGATGAAGCCTCTCAAATCAACGAAGGCAAGAACATTCTTGACAGAATGGTTGACTCTATTCTTGATGACAATAAGGGCGCAGCAAGCGACCTTTTCTCTAGCTATTTCAGCCTTCCTTACATTCGTGTTAACCTCCAAGAAGGCGTTATCAACGAAGCTAAGGGTCACAAGAAAGGCAAGATGCCTCCTCAGCTTCTCGCCCATTTCAAGAAAATGGCAGGCAAGAAGAAGGGCAAGAAGGGTCACGGCAAAGCTGACAAGCGTGAAGAGCTAATGAAAAAGCACTCCACCAAGAAGATGATGCACCTTTCAAAGAAGGCTTCTTCAAAGATGGTTAAAGAGTGGAATGCTGTTGCAAAGAATGTTCTTGATTATGTCGATTTCAGAACTTTCGGCGCTCCAACCTTGTGTGAAACCGTTAAGGACAAGCAAGGCAATGTCGTTACTGTTGCTGTGCCCCGTGCCCAGCTAAAGAATGAAGCCAAGATGCTTTCCTTCAATTGGAAGACTCTCAATACCGATGTTATGACTCAGAGAGATCTCATGAAGATGCTTGCTCACAATGTCCACTGGGGTCTTGCCTGCAAGGACATGAAGAAGTGCAACGCCATGAGCGATGCTTCCAAGCTTCAGGAAACAATTGAGAATGTTGTCGCTGCTTTCCCCGGCGTGATTTATCTCACCGAAGGCGAACTCTCCAAGTTGATCAGCGACACTTTGGTTAAGGAAGGTGCAAAGAATTTCGATGACGAAACTTGCAGCTTCTTGGCTGAAGGTGTTCTCAGAACCTGCTACGAAAATTACAAGGACAAGGTCAACCAAATCTTCAAGTTGGCTGACATGTTTGAATCTGATGACTATGAAGGCTTCAAGACTGCTTCTGAAGTCATGGTTGAAAAACTTGACGAAGTTGCAAACAGCGAAAGAAGAGCTTTTGAAGATACTTACAAGTCTCTCAATAGCCTTGCTAGCCTTGCAGAACATTTTGGTGATGCTTCTATCAAGCACGAAGTTGCTTCTTTGATGAATGACATCGAAAGTTCTTTGGTAGGCAGAAAGGCTTTTGATCTTGATGTTCTTGAAGAAGCTGCCGCAATGCTCAAGGCTGCTGCTAATCTTCCAATGAGTGGCGATTGGCAAGTTAGCGACAAGGTTGGTCATACTGTTACTGGCGATGTTGAAGCCATTGCAAAGTACAGCAAGATTGACGGCACTCCCGGCAAGTATGCTTCTACCCGTTCACCTTTCGTCAGCGATGGCAAGTCTTATGACAAGCAAGGCATTGAAGACCTCAAGCAGGGCTATTTAACCCATGATGGCGCTGATGTCTATCCCAATGTCAAGAATCCATATGTGCCCAAGGCTGGCGATTTCAAGATTCATGGCGAAAAAACCATTGATTCTGACAGCGATGTTCTTGGTCATGATGGTGGTCCTGACACTTGGGACAAGTTGAAGAATCCTTATATTCCTGCTAATGGCATGACTTTGGCTAACAGCTTTAAGCTACTCAAGGGTAGCGAAAGGGGTTAATGTGAGTATGCTACTTGTGGATTGCTGTTCTAACGGCGGAATTCACATGAATCTGAATGAGTCCACCGGAAGTGGACTCACCAGATTTCGTGGAAAATTCCAACAAGCCGATGAAGTAAACAAAAATAATAGATGTTATAGCTATAATGTTCTAGATAAAAACATGCGTGATCTGGTGGAATGCGTCAATGCAAGAGGTTTGGTAGGTGAACTTGACCATCCTTCTGATTCCATCATCCATTTCGAAAAAGCTTCTCATGTTGTCACAAAATTGTGGTGGGAAGGCAAATCCTTGATGGGCGAGGGAGAAATCCTCAATACTCCTCATGGCAAGATTCTTAAGGCTCTTATTAATGATGGTGTGCGTGTCGGTATTTCCTCAAGAGGCGTTGGCAACGGTGCTACAAATGATAAAGGCGTGTTGATGATTACCGAATCATACAAGCTAATTACATTTGACGCAGTTGCAGACCCCTCAACTTATCAGGCATTTCAGAAGAAAATTACTAGAGAAAGTTATATTCCTGAGAATTTTTCTTCAAGAAATGAAAGCAGAAGCATACATAGTGTTAATAAGGACGCATTAATAGCTTGCTTAGGCGGGTTAATTAAATCTAAAACCAGTAACATAATAGGGAGACTGTGAGATGAACAAGATTTTCAATTCTTTAAAGAATCTTCTTCCAGCCGATCAAGTTAACGAAGTCGCTCAGGCTGTTAACGAAATGTTGGAAGAATCCAAGAAGGAAATGGAAGCTGAATTCAATAAGAACCTTGAAGAGGCTTATGCTCAGCTTACCAACGAACTATCTCAGGCTGAAAAAACCGCCTACAAGGGTTACAACGAAGCCTATGCAATCATTTCCGATCTCCAAGAGAGACTAGGTTCACAAAAGGCTGAATTCGAAACCGCCCTTGAGGAAGGTTACGAGGAAGCCTATCAGATGCTCATCGCTGAAAGAAACAACAAGAACAGCGTTGAAAGCGATCTCTATGAAGAATATGATTCCAAGCTCAAGGAAATGAAGGAAT
>JACCDO011689606.1_pt1 | contig 12826 bp, 14 predicted proteins | sample 7446101 | NCBI WGS metagenome assembly JACCDO01 (sample SAMN15323440, study PRJNA562643) | freshwater metagenome | isolation source: river surface water | place: USA:Blue River Watershed | collected 2017-08-16
ATTGGAGCATGAAAAGATTGATTTATTAGATAAATTTAGAAAGCAAACAGTTCGACGTCTACAGCATCTCCAAGATCGGCATAATGCGGAGCTTGCAGATAGTATCTTGGAGCGCGAAGAGTTTGTTACTGACGAAACAGATATTATGAGCAACAAACTGGTCATTGCAACTGACAATTTCTTAACGAAACAATTTGCTGGAAGAGACGGTGGTGGGCTACATACGGTAGCAATTTCATTATCGGGTAGGGATTATTTACTCACTCACCCACTTACTTTCTCATCAACACTCACACGCACACACTCTCTCTCACACACACTCACACACACTTGCTTATGTTCTCATTCATTAGGTGGTGTTGATTCAATGGTAATATCGAAAATATTAGTTCTGTTGCAGCGTCATAATAAGAATATCAACAAGATTATAGCGGTGCATATTGACTATGCGAACAGGGACGAGTCAGGACAAGAAGCCGACTATGTGGAAGGTTGGTGCTCTCGACTAGGTATAGTTTTCTATAAACGAGTAATAAACGAGGTAACAAGAGGGATTACGAACAGAGACGAGTATGAGAAAGTATCACGAGATATTCGGTACGGATTTTACCAAGAAATTATTGCATTAGAAAAGTGTGATGCAGTTATATTTGGTCATCATAAAGGTGACGTACAAGAGAATGTAATATCGAATGTTATGCACGGACTAAGTCCGTTAGCTTTATCAGGAATGAGTGAAATTGGTGTTGCAAACAACGTTACCGTGTGGCGACCACTACTAGCATATTCCAAAGATGATATCTATGCATTTGCTCATCAATATGGTGTTCCATATTTTAAAGACACCACACCTTCTTGGAGTACTCGTGGGAAGCTGCGTAAATTATTAGTACCGTTACTTATCGACATGTATGGCGAAGGATGCTTGAATAATCTCACCTCCCTTGCGCACCAGAGTGACGAGAGTCGCGCATTAGTACATAACGCCATTTATCAACCGTTTTTAAATTCTATATCACGAAAAAGGTGTGGGATATCAGTAAATGTAATAAAATTTCTTCATCAACCACTAATGTTTTGGAAAGAAATGTTAAAAGAAATTATGCATTCAATGAGTATGTCAATGGTTAGAGAAAAAAGTGTACAAAATTTTATTGAAAGATTACAACGGCTAGTTCAAACAAATAATATTGAAAATAATAATAGTGGTTGGATTGAATTAAGAAAGTTATTCTATAGTTATATAGATGAAAAAGGGACTTTAATAGTGTTTAAAGAGAACGTTTTTGCACCAATAACAGAAAAAATAATAAGAAAAACAAGTCAAGAAAAATATCAAATGTGGGATCGACTGCAACGGTACTCACTACCGGCAGAGAAAGAAAGTATAGAAATAAAACTAGGTTCATGGATAGTTGAAGTTACACATCTTGTTGAGAGTGTTGATGAGAATGAAGTGCAACAACTAGATCAAATAATTGATTTACTCACTGGAGAATTTTCTTATTCTTTAACTTTTCCACTCCAAACCTATTCACAACTAGGTGTATATGTTGACTATAAATATGATCAAAAAGATTTAATTACCGCGTCTGATGCAGAGGTTTATAGTGTATTTGATTCCTCTTTCTTAACTAAAAAAGATATGAGAATTAAAAGGGGATTACCTTTTTTAGTACCGTTAATGAGGGATTTAGGTGGTATTAATGGTAAAAATAAAAGTTATAAAAATAATTTTAATAAATTACTTAGTAATCAAGAACCACGTGCGACACTTAGGTTTAGCTACAAGTATATTGAATAAAGTAACAAAGAATTTAGTTAAAAATTATATTGTTTATAATAAAAATGGTACTGATTTTGGTGCTTGACGGTACACTTTACGATCAGCAATACATACTATTGATTTTGCTAAATCTGGAAATGTTTTCTTTAACAGATCCTCTAATGCGGCAGGGCGAAGCATTTTACCGGAAAATAATTGAATAGGTAATTCTTTACCTTTTAGTGCTCTTATTACATCAATATTCTTAATGCCTTAAAGAGAGTGAGTGAGTAAGTAAGTGAGTGAGTAAGTGAGTGAGTGAGTGCTTACCTATAGTTCGAGTATTAATACACTCAATATCACCACTAACATGCTCTTCTAATGACTTAATAAATGTAACTGCACCAACTGTGTCGCCGGGATTCATGTTGTTAGGGAAACTACACTCATCTAACTCCTCATATAACACTTCGTGTAAATCACGCGATGCTAGTGAGCAAGTAAGACCCATAACAAGGCCACCAGGCACATATAACTCCTCCTTGCGGTACAATCTGATACGAGTAAGTAATTAGTAAGTGAGTAAGTAAGTGAGTAATTGTGTGAGTAATATAGCGAGTAAGTAAGTAAGTAAGTAAGTGAGTGAGTGAGTAAGCGAGTTATCTATAATAACCTTGTATTGAAGTGTCTTTCGTGTGTTAATCTAGCTAAAGATGCCAACTGCATCATGTGTGTCTCAGATAACGGTCTAGTAAGAGTGTGCAAGATAAGTTGCCCAGGCCGCACCGATGTCAGGGTCTGAGACCCAATATTTTGCAGGATTTCGCTTTGACGAATTAAATGATTGATGTAATCATCATTGCGGTTCTTATTATTCTCGGCGTTCAAACTTGATGGTGGTACCTTAGTGAGTGATTTAATGAGTAAGCTAAACTAGTAGTTGAGTGTAGGAGTAAATAGTACCTGAAATGGAAATAACATGGTTTTTAAACAAGAAAATACTACAATACCACGTTGATTTGTTAGTTCACAATCTATTTCGAAGATCGAGTGCTTGTTATCAGATAATGATCTTGAGTGAGTAAGTAAGTGAGTGAGTGAGTGAGTGAGTGAGTGAGTGAGTGAGTGAGTGAGTCAATTCGTAAAAACGCACCTCACTGATTTAATAACAAATTTCTTTTTAAAAGTATCACCAGCAAAAGCAGGCCAATGATATTTAGCATTATGAAATCCAGTTTGTAACTTGGCATGATCAGCATGACTCATAGAACCAGCAAGAAATAACATCATACCGAATGGTAATACTATGTGAATACATGAGTGAATAATTTATACATGAAAAAAGAGTAATTGAATCTACCTTGATCTTGTAATCCTAAAGATCTAGCAAATGGTGTTGATGTATTGATACGATCATGAGAGTAGAATGCAGATTGCCAAAAGTCTCGAAGACTATGTGATACAGTCATCTCATAAGGAACATCGATTGTTTCGCCTGAAAGTCATAAGTGCATTGAGTTAATCGACTAGAATATATTGTAAGCAAGGGATGTAGTTACCTGGTCGAACCTTCTTCAAGTCAATCGCATTATCTATAATTTCCCCGGTAATACTACTTGGTAATGCGACATTCACATCACTCACTTTGAAGAATGATTGTGTGTTGGCCAGCGAACGTGATGTTGTGAATGTTCGGAGGAAGCGCTGCATCTTTTGTCTTTGGAACTGTAACTATCGCACGGTAGATTTTTTCTCTTCAATCACGGCCCTGTTGAAGGCGCAATTAATAATAATAATTACAACAGCTACAAGCTTTGCTAAAGTATATGTAATTAGGAGTCATTGCATCTGCACACTTATCTTCTGATTGTATCTCTTTATCGTGCGTAATCCAATCCCTTACCAAAAGTAAGTTAGAACCGGAAATTGAAAAACAAAAGGAAAAAGTTGAACAGAAAAGACTACAGAAGAGAAGAAAACCATCATGTCATACTTGCTGCGCGACTTGCCATCGTATAACACACTGACTAATGTCACAGTAGACTCTAGTGATGATACGCAAGGGTACTCATTTAGTCATTGAATATGGGTTCAATCATTTAAGATGTATGATTTATGCAAGAGAAGGACTTTTTTGATGCATTATTCAATGGGAACCTATCCTATTGATATATGCAGAAATCCTAAAGATTAACTCTCTGTGCTTTCATTACATCATGATATTGTCTCCCTACTCATTTACTCAATCCTTTATATTTACTTACTTAATAATAGTTCAGCGTGGAAAAAGAGTAACAGCTCTTCTCCTAAATATATCAAGCAGCCACCATTATTATTATATAAGGCGACAGAAGCAAAGCAACGCATTATTGAAAAAGTTACTGAATGTCCAGTAGATAAATCAATTTCAAAATATTTAAAAATTCAAGCTAAGGACAATAAAAGAAAATCAGAAAATGGTATATATAGATGTATACATTCTATCACTCACTCGCACTGATATCATACCATTATCTTTAGGCGACTCACGAAATGATAAAAAGCATCAAAAATAAATCAAAATCTCTTTATAAAAGAATACAAAACTAAACTTTATCACTTGTCTTGACGGCGGAATATGTGGTTTTGTTACCGCTATTTAATGGTGCACTTTCTGCGACAGGTTTCAACTCTTTACTTATGGATGGGTACATTAAACTGGTACCAACAACTGTGCAGAATATTAAAAAGTACCAGACATAACGATATCCAACTTGATCAGCAATACCTATGTAGAAAGAATGAGTAAGTTAATGAGTACATGAAAGAACCAGTATTTGTATGATACCTTTTTTATATAAAATAGGGATAGCTAATTGACCAAATGCCGCAGTAACTGATCCTGAGCCATTAATAATACCAGTAATGGTACCTAACAATGATTTATTTCCTTTTAATGATGGATCATCAGCTAAATCAGCTGATACGGCAGATGTAATGATGTTGTTTGGACCACCAACAAGGATGCCCATGAAACCAAGCATAAGTAATAATACGGAAATAGGTAATGTATCCATCCATTGTGACAATGTATATAGTAATGGACATAATATTGCCATGAAAATAGCTATAACTACTGCTCTTTTTTTCATATAATCAGATAAGTAACCACAGATAATACCGCCAGGCATCATGCCAACAGAGTACAATGCGGATATCATATTCGCCGTTGATGAGTCAAAATGTGAGTTCAATATCACTGGAAGTTGGAAGAACATAGCATAATTAACAAGCTTGAAGAAACCGAATGCGATGGCATAGTTCATAACGTTTGGTACCATAATAGCTTGGCAAAATCCCATTTGTGGTGGTGCCTCAGTTTCAACCTTGCTACCTTTTGCTTTGTCAGTAATTGATTTTGCTTTTCTCAACAACGATTCTTCAGTTTCAATACCACGATCTTCAGGTGAGTCAGGAACACTTACCCACATATAAATACCCCAAATACCATTGATGACAGCAGGGATAGTAATACATAATTTCCAGTCATATCCAGCGTGAATTATGTAAGCAGAAGCAAGAGCAGCTGCAATATCACCAATATATTGATGGCAAGTCCATAAACCAAACACTAAACCACGTTCATTCTTGTCAGAAAACCAATTGCCCATAATTTTAGTATTTACTAAGTGCAAGTGATAGAGTGAGTAAGTGACAGAGAGTAAATAAGAGAGAGTGAATTAAGTACCTGGACCACCGGTAGCTTGAAATGCACCGTGTAACATTTGACAAGTAAGAAACCATGTACTACATAATGCAACATTATTAATAATAGAAGATGACGCACCATATGCAATAAGCAATAAGCAAATAGTTGAACCAATTAAACCTGCTCCAACAACAGTTACTGGTGAAAATTTATCACCTAGTTGTCCAGTAATGAATGAACCACCTATATTATGGAGTTAGTTAAGTATTTTGACTTGAGTAACAAATAAATGGAGTGAATGAGTACCAGCATATGTAAACATAAAACCAGAATCCATTGCAGTTAATGTCAATGGATCAACTCCTGCATGCATTAATTGTGTCTTTACATTAGTGTAAGATTTTCTAGTCCTGATTTAGTAAATGAGTGAGTAAAATAATAAGTAAGTAATCCAGGATAAAACTAACCAATGTGCTAATGCATAATTTAAAAATGTTGCAGCAAATACTAATCTTTGGTAGTATGTTAATTTAGCTTGTTTCTCTAAGACACTATCAGTCTCACGAATGGTGTCGTTGACTCTACTATAGGTGGCTGGCATGCTTTTTAATGCTTTCAAGTGAGTAAGTAAGTGAGTAAATGAGTAGGGAATATAGTAATTAGAGAATTGTTGGAATTTGAATGAAATAAATGAGTAAGCGAGTATGACAGTAAAAAATATTTTTAAGTGAGTAAATTAAGAAATAACAACGTAAATAAGTAAATAAATGAGTGATTGAGCAAGAGCACATATAAATATATGAGAAAATAAGAAAACACAAGTAACAGTGATTGAGAGAGAGAGAGAAATGCACCTAAAGGATGCTTTTTTTGTTTGAATAATGAGATGGATCCTTGTGTGCAAGTTTGGACCGGTCAAGCATCGCGTCAGAATGAATAAATACGATACATAAGAGTGAAATCACGTCAATGAAAGGATGAGAGACATAAGAAGGAAAAAATATTCAAAAGTTGAATAAAGTGTATCTACTTTTTAAAACTGCTGCATAAGGTATACCTCGGGGTACCGGTTAAAAAATTTTGAAAAAATTACCACTTTGGTTACCCAGCTAGTGAAAAAGATGGTGTCAAAACGTAAAGCAACAGTTGAAATTGCGGTTTCACCAGTGAAAAAAGCTGCTAGTAATCGCAAGCGTAAGGTTGTGGATATAGTTGAAGTTCCAGAAGAGGAAGAAGAGATCAAGGTGAAAGGAAAAGGAAGTAAAACACGGAATACACGTACCAATGCAGCAGTTGAGATAGGTTTTGATTAACTAATATTACTTCCTTATTCAATAGCTCATAATTATTTTTTGTTTTTATAGGGGAACTCATACGTTCTGATACTTTCGGTGACATTGATACTAACGTTAAGGAGAAGGAGTCAACTACTCGCTCTCCTGCTGCAAAGAAGGAATCAAGTAGTAAAAGGTACTTTTCTATTCTTTATTTCTTTGTTTTTTTATCTTATTTATTTTCTAATGCAACTACTTAAGTAGTAAGAGTAAAAGTAGTAAAAAACAAGTAAGTGCAACAGTGAATAATGAGGTGGTACAAGAGACACCTAGTTCATCACCAAGTAAATCGGAAAACAAGAATGTAAAGAGGTCGCCATCCAAATCCTCACCAAGAAAGTCATCAAAGGATAAAGCTGTCGATACATCAGATTCTAAAAGTGAAAATGAGGCTAATATCACAATTTTTGGTGATCTAGTAAGTACTTGGTCTGCACTATTAGATCCTATTTACTACTCTGTCTTCGGATTCATCGTATTGATTATTTTATTTGCAGTCGATTCTTATTTTAAAACTGGTACGTATATACTTTCACTAACTAACACAGTCATTCACTCACTCAATTCCTCATCCATAGGTAACTGTCAATTATTTCCAGAGTATAGTCTGATTAATCATTATGTTGAGTCTCTTGGTTTCATCCTAACCTTGTTGATTATCTTGACTATTGGGTTATTCTTTGCTGTCGTGGGTCCATTCAAACTCGTTACTCGTATCATATCGAAACAATTGCAAATCAACAAAATCAATGCAAATATAATGGTATTATTCACAATTTTGGTGGTAACGGCGCGATACTACCAGGATTTAGTACCCGTGAAGTAGTAGAACAGCTAGAATATACATGTATTTTATTTACAATTTCCTATATTTCAACCAGTTTTTACTATATTCACTAAATTTGATGCAAATTCATAACATTTCTTAAGTGTTTCAGGATAATTTTCTACCAAAGCCCCTGGAATTTTGCTGTCTAACTCATTCAAATAAGTTGACACAACCTTACGAGCATATCCACCAAATGCATATCCACCAAACCCCGCTGCACCCATTAAACCCTCCCTTTTCACCACCTCAACGGAGTAATCATTGGTACCACCTGCTAGTTGCAAGAACTGCTTATTATTACGTAAATTCACTGATTCGCTCGATGATTTGATTAATTTAGATGCCAATGTAGTAGATGCGTGCACTGTGCCTTTACCGATATCCCCGCTCATGGGTCGACCATCTGTCTGCCATATTTGCACTCCACTAAAGCTATTGTAAGACTGGTGAGATGTTATTATGTGTTGTAACTTCTCTAAATATGGTAATGTGTTGTCATCCATGTCGGGGAATGAGACTGCTAACACTTTTGAATTGGTCAATACTTAGGAAACAAGTAAATAAGTGACTGAATGAGTGAATAAATGAGTGACTAGTTACCTGAATCACCAATTTTATTAAATAATTTATGGAAATATTCATCATGTTGATATTGAGTATGTATTTCTATTGCGTCAACAAGTTTTTGAGAGAATAGATCCGTTATGACATTACTCTCAACTTGATATGATTTTGTATCTATTAGTCCTAGTGGACAGGTGCCTACACACCTACCACATCCATAGCATTTATCAGCAATAATTCCGCTATTTTTATTATGTAGGTTTAATAATGAAGGAATTGCATATGCAGGACACGATGTCTCACAAGGTCGAGTGCAACTAGGTGGACATTTATTTGGATCAAAATATGCTTTTCTAAAATGTGGATCCTATATCGTTCAATTAGCAAGAGAGTATGGGCATATTAGTGAGTTGCAGAATGAATAATTGTGTTACCTCGTCGTCATTTACTGATATCATTAACAATGGTCGCTCTATTACTTGTTTACTTGCTTTTACACCAGCTGTAATTCCATCAGTTGCTGCTTTAACTACGGCAATATCTGCTGATACATCAATACAGTCCACTCCTGAATAAATTAATGAGTAAAAAAGGAAGGTTTGAATTATTTGAGCAACTGATTATGAGAGGTACCCAATGATGAATAGATATAACAAAGGTTTCTTATCAATGGAACATCCTGATTAGATGCACCGCATATTAGCTTCATCCAGCGGCTATTTTGAAGTGATTTCAAGTAGCCATTTCCACCGCAATAACAGGGAAAGCATGTAAATAATACCAACAAAATCAATTGCAATAACTTCATGCTTTGTTTTCCAACTTACTTTTCTTCAACCGAACCTCGGATTTTGCTCGAAGCAAATACGTAGGGATTAGGAGTAGCTATATATATGTGGAAACAGTAAAGAAATGGAATGAATGAAGTTGAAAAGTGTCAATCACGTGAGAAGTGGTGACTCCGCGATTTACTTATACTATATTTATCTTTTGTTTCTTTCCTTTATCGTGGCCGCCGGTATTTGCAGTTGCTGATGTGATCAGCATCTCCGGATCTGCAGAAATTTTCGCCAAAGTGATGACACAACTTTGGGCTATTTTAATCCTTTTTTACTGCTGTTTAAATATGCAACTTATTAATGCTTATCGTGGTATCCCATCAATTATCCGCAGTAAATCGATGCGAAATACAATAAATAATGTGAATTCAAGATCAATTTCATCTTCTTCATCGTTAAATATGGGGTTTTTCGATTTTCTAACTGGTCCTAAAGCGAGTGCTTCAGCATCACACATCCTTATTAAAGGTAGTTTATCTATTATATCATTTTTATTTATTAATTTTGTTACTTAAAAACCAATAAGGTAATAATGCAAAACAATTCTGTTTGAAGTTAAAAGATGATTTGAATAAATCTTCCAATATTAAAGATGCATTTGCTCAAGCAGCTAGTCAATACTCTACCTGTCCTTCGTCAAAAAAAGGTGGTGCATTAGGTAATTTCCAACAAGGTGCAATGGTACCAGGTAATTTTTTTTTATTATATTGCTCACAACAATATATACGTTCTCATCTAACTCTTATGTTAATTAGCATTCGACCGGGTAGTATTCAGTGAAGAAGTTGGTAAAATTCATGGTCCAGTATCAACCCCTTTCGGTGAGCATCTAATCCTTATCGAATCAAGAAATGATCCAAAAAAATAAAATCTTTTTAAATGTAAGAATAAGAATTAAAGCCCACAATACATAAGATTTCCTTCAACAGAAAAAGTTATGAATATGAAACGATTTCAATGTTAGCAATGATTCTTTCATAAAGTAATTATTCTGTTGGAACATTCTTGATGCGGAACTAAAGCAGAAAAGTTTTGAACAGCTGCTCTAGTCAAAAATATATGGCTACCACCAGTGTAGCCGTGATTTTGCTTCTTCTTAACGTCTGGATGTTTGTCACAGGAGTTGCATTTGCATTTGGGCGACGGCAGCATGTAGGTCTCCTCCATTGGTCGCGCAGAGTTGGAACAGTAGTCAAAGCTAGCAGTCAAGAGTCAAGTGCACCAGAAGGCAGGTATGATGGTATAATAATCACTCCTTTTCTTGTTTTTTCACTCATTATTAACATAGTCGCACGCGTTCTGACAATAAATTAACAAAAAAAGCTGTTAAAGAAATAATAAGTAGTTTTGTCGCATCTAATGGCGGTGTAGTAATGCCTAAGGAGCAAGTCATGTCATTTTTGGCGGATTCATTGACGCAATTTGAAGCATTGCCTACTTTATTGCGGCTCTCCATTCCACCGAAGTTTGGTATGTTTGCTTGCTTGCTCCATAATTCACATATCACTCACATACTTAAATTTTTAGGTTCATCATTTACTATATTTGGAGATACGCATGGACAGTTTATGGACTTATCACATATTTTGAGTGATAAAGTTGCTGGTTTTCCTAGTGTTAAACAACAATTCTTATTTAATGGTTATTTTACATTAATTTATTCACTACCTTATTTATCCGTAACACATTCTTACTTTCTTGTACCAAGGTGACTTTGTTGATCGTGGAAGGCAGTCATTTGAAGTAATCATGACACTACTAGCTATCAAGTTAGCGGCTCCAAATTCGTTACATTTACTAAGAGGAAATCATGAAACGACGATGATGAATAAGAATATGGTGTGAATTACTACAAAATCTCTCAATATCTCACTCGTTCACTCTCTTACTCGCTTACTTTTCAGGGATTTGAAAGTGAAATAGTAAGGAAATATGATCATGAAGTGTTAGACGCCTTCCGTAAGGTGTTCAGTGCGATGCCATTAGCGGCGGTACTTGAAGATGAATGCTTCGTAGTTCATGGAGGAATTGGTAAATTGTCTAGGTTTCGTTGCACTCACTCTTTTACTTACTCGTTCAATCGCTTACTTACTTACTCACTTCTATAGTAATATGACTCTTGATGAAATAGATAAAATAAATCGATTTTCTTATGATAAAGCTGAAGAAAATGGAGTCTATGAGACGAGAGATCCGTTGATAATACAAGAGTTACTATGGTCAGACCCTGGTGATCATACCGGATTTAAAAAATCAGGAAGAGGAGGTTCCATCACCACTTTATTACTCACTCACTTACTTACTTACTTACTCACTCAATTATAGGATCTGTATCCACTTTTGGTAGTGATATATCAGCAAAATTCTTGGATATGAATAAGTTGAAGTTTATAGTTCGGAGTCACGAGGTGCAAATGAAAGGCTATAGCTTGACCCACGATGGCCGGGTGGTCACGGTATTCAGTGCACCTAACTACTGTGGAAATGGATTCAATTTAGGTGCATTCATGCGTTTTACTAAAGTTACAAAAGATGGTAATTACTCACCCACTCACCCAATCACTCACTCGTTGACTTACTTGCTTCCTCATAGATAATAGCGAAGAATTAGTGAATCGTGTGACGTTTCAAAAGTTTAATCCATTGGTAAAACCGGATATGAGTCGCTTTATTGATATGACAAATCCAAAAAGAGTTTTCAAGTGGCCACATGATGATGATGATGAAGTGATTTGAGTGAGTAAGTCAGTGAGTGAGTAAGTAAGTGAGTAAGTAAGTAAGTGAAGGAATAATTGCACAATATGACAGTTTGTATATACAATTCAATTATAAATCTTTTCTTTATGATTATTTCTTCTTTTTCTTGTCAACGTATACTTTCATCTCAATATCGTCCACGTAAAATATTTTCACTAATGACTGGATCATTTCCTTATAGTGAGTGAGTAAGTGAGTGAGTAAGTAAGTAAGTGAGTGAGTGAGTAAGTGAGTGAGTGAGTAAGTGAGTAAAATTACCTGATATTCCTTTTGAATTCCATCATGTTTCTCTTGTGCCTTGAGCTGAAACCCTTCTAAATGTTGCGTATTAACAGCGCATGTTTCAGCACTTCGTTGATCAACTTCTTTTCTTCTTTCAATAGCTGCTTTTTCTAATGATTTCATTCTTTTTGTTCTTGATTCTAATAATTTAGTAACAACATGTGGTTGTGATTCTTGTAATACTTCTTCAGCTGTTTGTAATGCAAAATTCAACACATTATTCACATCTTTGGCGTACTTCAACTCACTCATTACCCGGTCATGTTCAATAGTCGACTCACGCATTGCAGCTACTTTTGCTAAGTCTTTGACATGTGCAACATGTTTCACTGCTGCAATTTCATTTGAATGAATTTCTTGAAATTTATATAAACATATTGATGCATCACGTAGTCTGCATTGGTACTCATTGATGCGGTTCTTTTGTTGCTCAATATCTGTTGTTAACCGCGAGATTGTTTCTTGATATTGCGCGGTTTTTGTTGCAAGAGGTGATAAGGGATCACATCCTTGATGACGATATTCAGGTGCTATTGGTACTTGAATATTACTTAATTTATCATTAATACTGGTGTATTTCAAGCGCAACATGTCTAACTCTACATTTACATTCATAAGAAGAGTTTCTTTGTCACTTAATAGGGCTTCCACACTCTGACGGTCCGCAATTGTGTCGTTGTAACGGTTCTTTAACAGGGTAATTTCATTGTTTAATAAATCAATTTTCTCTAACAATTTGTTGATAATATCATTACTTGCTGATGAAGA
>JACCDO011830541.1_pt1 | contig 12826 bp, 9 predicted proteins | sample 7446101 | NCBI WGS metagenome assembly JACCDO01 (sample SAMN15323440, study PRJNA562643) | freshwater metagenome | isolation source: river surface water | place: USA:Blue River Watershed | collected 2017-08-16
TACTTCCGAGCCAACGCAATGCATGAGCCTTCCCGGTCTGCAGAGCACCTCTTAGGACGAGTGGCTTCCGCTCCTTACACGAGCTCCACACTTGCAGTAATGCGTAAATGTCACGATTCACGGTAACCCATTAGATAAAAAGGTATTTACTTACATCCTACGGCATAATTAGATATAGATGGCAATTATTCCATGGAAAAAGGTGTTGGCTTTGGCAGTTATTCCAACGAAAATGGCTTAGAACTCGTGAAAGGCGCTCAAGCTAAGTCGACTCTACTTCTTATGCCACAATAATAAAACAGCTCAAAGACTGTAACCCCTTAAAATTTCAAGAACAATGGGCGACACTTTAAGGCTCAAAACGCAAGCTAACACCTATGTCACTAGGCATCTTGACTATAGTTTGCATACAAAGTATTTAAGGTCTGTACGCCGTAGGAGTGAAGCAATGAGCAAACAATATCTTTCAACTGTTTTCATTACCTGTCTCACTTTCTTAACTAGCATAACGACTACCTACTCTTAAGCGGCGAACCAACCTACCGTCATATTCATACCAGGCATTTTAGGCACCGAACTTTATGAGTCACAAGACTCACAGGTTTGGCCACCAAAACTTTGGAGCATGTTCTCATTTGGGCCAAAGTTAGTACTCACAAGTCAGGGAATTTCACAGCAAACTGTCAAACCTGGTACACCCATTCCTGACTTTTACGGTACCCTTAAAACTGAACTAGAAAAATCGGGATTTAGAGTTATTCCTTTCGGCTACGATTGGCGACTCGATAACCAAACAACCGCTCAGCGACTCAGTGAAGCCATTGAAGCAAGTGGCAGTGCAAAAGTGAGTATCGTCGCCCATAGTATGGGTGGAATAGTTGCGGCAACTTATCTGCAAGAATTTGGCGGTGATAAAATTGATCACCTTATCACCATGGGAACACCATTTCTCGGGGCCGTTGGTGCAGTACGGACACTAGAACTCGGTGACACTGTCGATGGCATTCTATGGCACTTAATGAACTCAGGATTCAAGCAAATCTACCAAAATAGTCCGGCTTGGTATCAGCTGCTTCCATCAAGAAAGTTTTTTTCCAATGGTCCAGGTACCTACATCACAACGGTCGATGCCGAAAAAAGACAAAGTTTTAGTACCTACGACGAAACACTCGAGTTTCTTTCGTCACGACCATGGGCAAACCGCACTCTGCTCGATAAAGCCAAGAACTTTACCAATACTCTAGATCTAGAAAAACTGCTTAAAAAGGTCGATGCCTACTTTGTCATCGGTAAAGGTCATGCCACCATAGCATCACTTCGTTTTGATTTACGTGCAACTCCCGGTGAGCAATCTGCTCTCGAAACAACCACCAGCTTAAATGGTGATGGTGGAGTACTAGTCGAAAGTGCCACCATCGGCGGAAAAATTGAGTCGATACACCCAGGTCATACCCTCATCATCGAGGAAAAGCACTCGCAATTACCAAGTAACAGCCAGGTGATTGATTATATTCGCAAGATCATTGCAGGCTGAAACTCTCGCCACCAACGCTACGATTGCTCTATGTAACGTTTCGCACAACGCAATTGTGGGTGCCAGTGGTTTAAAAATGTTACCTGTAAGGCCGAATGGAGAACATTTTTAAACCAAAATTGCCTGGTATTGTGACTTAGTATAGCTCACCAGCTCGAGCCGTAACCACTCATTATTACAGTTGAAACCAGGACCAAACAAAGCCATTGGCCATCTTGGCATGGAAACTGCAATGCTTCCACTATCACTTAAGAGTTAGCCAGATCGACTGTGAGACTGGTGCTCTTTTATTTTTTTAATGGAGAATCTTTTCATGTTTACTCGTCGTGCACTCACCTACCTAACTTCCGCCGCTCTACTCAGTGTTTCTTCGTCCGCGTTTGCATTCGGATGGAGTTGTGATGGAAGTGGCTTCAGACTTCGTTTCACATTGAATAGCTTAAACAGTGGCACATTCGCAGCAACTCCAAACGCGATTGGAGCAGTCTCACTCAACGGCCGCTTTTGGGACATGCAAATCAATAATAGCTGGATTATGCAAATGGATCTTACCGGCGCTCCAAATATCTGCTTTAATACCGATGGTGGTGCCGGTCGCACTTATAACTGTATCAACCAAGCAACGGGCGCCTCAACACCACTCTGGAACTGTGAAGGTACAATCTTCTAAAGACAAACCTGCCTTCATCAAAATAGCAGAGCTGGTGCCTAAGATTACTTGCACCAGCTCCGCATTTACCCTGCCTCTGGCACATCGTTAAGTAACGCATTCGCCGACGGAGACTCTGGAGTCACACTTTTAAATGCAGACTTCGCCACACGATAAATATCAACCGACCCTGTCCGGCGTACCAAATAAAAACCTTCATCCGCTGCTTTAAAGAGCTCTACTATCATATGCGGCTTAGTTTGATCTGCATAACTTAAGTCAAGCTTGTGGTCAGGAGCGCTCTGCATAGTTTTTGCGACTGCCTTATCTGATGATGATAAAAACTGCTCAGCTTTTGCAAACTCCATATCAACGAGAAGATTACGAATATGCGACTGCTCTACCGGCTTATCTTTAACATCAGGTCGTACTTCACCCTTATCATCGAATTTCACCGCATCAGCAGCCAAATACCAGTCACCCTGAACTTTGGTATAACTTTCACCATCCACTGTTACTTTTGCTACATCCAGAGCTTGAGGCTCAAGAAAACGGCGGTTACGAAACTCACTGGTCTCCTTGCTGACTTTTACTTTCACATCATCTGGAAGCCCGAACACTCTCTCTTTTGCATCAAATGCAGCATATAGCTTTCCATCCTTCTCTGCGAAACTCAGTACTTTTGTCACTCCCGCAGGACTTGTCCAACCAAGCTGAGAGAGAGGAGTCGCAAAAACTTTCAACCACTCCGTACTTGGGCTATCCACAAACGATGCTACTCGCACACCACCCACATCACGGATTAACTCCCTGACAGCCTCTGAGTCTGCTTTGAAACTCGCTCCTGAAGTTAATTCAAATCCTGCCTCACCCTTTTTAAATTCAAGGCGATCTTTTCCTTTGCTGTACCAAACCGTCGCAATCTCACTTTCCACCAATTTACTTAAACTTCGCTCACGAAAGTCATCAAGCGACTTATTAAACGAAACTAAAAGATGCTGACTTCCAATATAAACCTGATCAGAGCTCGAAGCGCGGTAGTAGCCGTTATAGCCTACCGGAGCCTTCTTACCAAGATACACAGTAACTGGTTTTACATTTGCATCCTTAAAGCCAAGCGTTACTTTATGCCCAGCTTCATCCACCCCATAGTCTCCCCATTTTCCTGCATCGCTAGCTACCGCTTTCGCATAAGAAAACTCACCAAGCGTTTTTAGCACAGCATCTACCGTTGCTTGGTCAGCTGGGTACGCCACCGGACTTACCACCGCCCAACCAGTCTCACCCTTTTTAAGCTGCAAGCTAATAATCTGACCGTCAGCAGGTGTTAACGTCGCATCAAAACTAATCACATCCTCAACTTTAAAATTGACAAGGCGATTTTTTGTTTGCTCCGCTTCTTTTTCCTTCGCCGTTTCTCGCTCGTCCCAAGTTGCTAAACCGCCGAGCACTAGAACGAATACGACTAACCCAGTGATAAGCTTCCATTGCCCCTTCATGCCCTTCTCCTTCGCAGCCAAACAAACGAGCCAATACCAAGGAATACGAATGGATAAATAAATGACAGCAGTAGTAGCGTCAGCTGACTCTGCCACGTATTAATCGTCAAAGTACTCTTCGTCGGGTCCTTTGGACGAATCGAGATAAAGTCCTCGTCTTGCATCAGGAAGTTAACAACATTCATAAACAAATCACGATTTTCGGCTAGCTGTGCTCCCTGGTTTGAAGCGAAATCAGAAGATCCCGCGACAACAAGTCGCATTTCCTTCGCTTTTGGTGTGCCCGCATCTTTGCCCACATCTGCCTTATCAGACTTAGGATCTTGCGCAGCTTCAGCCGTAGCCGGGAACTGAGATTTCCCCACCGCAACAGCTAACACAGGAAACGAGCCCTGTTCCCAACGACTTTCAGTGATATTTTCTAAGTCCTTTTGCTCCTTAACATCCTTGATACGAAGCATCTCCGGCAAAGTCTTCGCAACTAACTCCACCTTTAGCTTATTGTGGTTATCAGCTATCTCCTTCAGTGACCTTGCATTGCGCATCACAATGGCTACCTGTGACTGCTTCGAAAAATCACGAGTAATTGGGCTTAAACCATCAAAATCCGTGACAATCGTGCTATTCTGACCAATCATTTTTGCACGCACATCATTCGGCGCAAGAATCAAGAAATCGTTGCCAATATTAACACCAAACTTTTCAGTAAACTGACTGATGACATTTACTGGAGCTAAGCCGTTAACCATAACAAACACAGCCCCACCTCGAACCAAGTAATCTTCAAGGATTCTTGTTTCCTCTTCCTTAAACTCATATTTCGGTCCACCAACAACCACTAAATCAGCGTCATCCGGGATTTTTGCCGTCTCAAGTAACGAGATCTCCGCTACTTTATTTTTATCACTCTCCAGATCCTTTACTAATTTACCGAAGCTAGTCGGCTCAGTACCTGAAATAGTGCCCTCACCGTGCCCCTTGATAAAGTAAATCGTCTTAACCTTATCCTTTAAAACATTGACCAGCGCATTAGTTAGCTTTTCCTCAGTAAATGCACTAATACGCTTTTCCTGCGCCTTATGTTTCAAAATAACGGTGTTAGCCTCATTAACCTTCTCAGCCATCGCTCGCGTCGGGTCGGTCTGTGGGTCAATATACTCAACCTTAAAGTTTGCTCCTTTTGACTGATAGAGGTTAATTAAGTCCCGTAAATCGGTCGATGCTTTCTCATCAGAAATAAAAGCGGTGATCGAAACGGGTTCACCACTATCTTTCACTGCTGCGATCACTTTAATGGTCTGATCGGAAAGCGTATTTAGCCGGTCGCGAGTTAAATCATATGATTTATTAAACCGTGGTCTCGCAGTGACAACCGCAACACCAATTATCGCCACCATCCCTAAAATAACCACTAAACCTGAACTCGCACCATATTTTGCCCCCTTACGACGAAACATTGCTTGGAAGTTTTGTCGATCAAGCAAGACCCATAGGCCAATAACACTTGCAGCTAATAACCATGCAATTTCAGCAATCCACTTAAATGCAGTTATAGCTGAGCCCGCTGCGGTACCGACAGCAGCGATAAAAATAGCAAGAAAAGGCAGTAAAAGTAATCCTGGCTTCATCGATGTTACCTCCAACGCTGAGAATCAAGCACAACATTCGTAAAAAACAAGAAAGTAGCGATAAAGCAGATAAAATATGCTGTATCCCCTACCGTCAGAGTTCCTTTAAAAAACACGTCTAAATGATCGGTTGATGCAATATATTTGATGACGTGTTCAAAAATTCCATTCGCGCTAATTCCAGGTGCTAACCAATTGAGAATTAGTAACAAGAAAAGACCGAACATAGTAAATAAAAACGCCATAAACTGGTTATTAGTCATCGAAGATACCCAAAGACCAAATGCCAGTTGTGAACACATTAATAAAAACAAGCCAAAATAACTGGTAAAAATAACACCTAAGTCCGGATTACCGTAAGCCACGATATAAAGTGGGAATACCGCAGAAAGCAACAGTACCGCGGCTAAAATCAATGCCGATGCAAAAAACTTACCAAACACAATTTGAGTCGCTGTAACAGGTGATGTTTGAAGTAACCGCAATGTTTGGTTGCGACGCTCTTCCGAAAATGACGACATCGTCACTGCAGGAATGACCAATATGAGAATAAAGTGCAAATTATAGAAGAGTGCTCGCAGAAGCTGCTCAAGAGTTGGGGCTTCACCACCAAACATTGGCGCACGTGCAGTCATCTCCATATATGTGCCAACAAAATTACGAAAGAAAAAACCCATAAAACCCAGAAAGAAAAAGAAAATGGCCCCACCCTTCGGCGATAATAACGTCGCCCGGATATCACGCCATGCAATTGTCCAAACCGCAGTCATAAGCAGAACTCCTATAGCTATTTAATGCGTTAATTTTAAGAATACGTCTTCAAGTGATCTCGTCTTCACATTGAGCGCTCGTAAGCCGAAACCACCATCTAAAATACGTCGCGCAACATCATCTAACACCGCTTCCGGCGTATCTTTTTGTACAACGAATTCAATATCACCGTCTTCCTGGCTTTTCACCGTAGCCGAGACAATTTGATTTACACCTTTAAGCACCGCTGCTGCTTCATGAGCGCTTGCTCCAACTTTAAGTCGGTAAACTTTTCCAGATTGTAATTCAGCAACTAACTCATCATATCGTCCTTGCTGAACCACCCTGCCGTTATGAACAATAATTATCTGATCACACGTATTTTGTACTTCGCTAAGAATGTGGCTGCTCAAGATGATAGTGTGTTTACCAGCGAGTGAACGGATCAGCTCACGGATATGTACAATCTGGTTCGGATCTAATCCCTCAGTCGGCTCATCCAAGACCAAAACGTCTGGATCGTGGACAATCGCTTGCGCGAGAGCCACTCGCTGACGATAGCCTTTTGACAAATTACCAACTAGCCGACTACGAACATCACCAAGAGAAAGCTGATCTAAGGTTTCATTTACACGCTTAGTCACCTCTAAACGTGGTACCTTATGAAGTTTCGCAGCATAGGTAATAAACTCTGCTACGCGCATCTCTCCATGAAGCGGCGGTACATCTGGTAAATAGCCGAGACGCTGCTTCGCCTGAAGCGGCTCTTCCGTGATATCGAAACCAGCAATCTTCACGCTACCCGAATCGGCTCCAATGCAACCGCACATAATATCCATTGTTGTGGTTTTACCCGCGCCATTCGCACCGAGAAAGCCGACAATCTGACCCTTCGGCACTGTAAACGAAACGCCACGTAAGGCTTCGACTGACCCATAACTTTTTGACAGGCCACTTACTTCAATCATGATTATCTCCCTTAAAGCAGAGGCAACACCCGAATACTGTTACTTATAGACTTGCGTAACTTTCATGAGAACATCCTAAGCGAAAGCTGCCCTATGCCGTCAACAGAGGATTTATCTATATAGTTAATTACGGCATGAGATGTTATGATTAACTTCCAAACTACAAATCAGAAATTAAAAGGTTGCCGATGAATACGCTCGTCAAATTTGCCGTCCCATTAATACTCTTCATCGCGTGTCGTCCCATCCACAAAGAGACTGCGGAACTCGAATCGTCATCGTCCGGAAATTTTCTTGACTTGCAACTTCCTTTCGAACCGATCCCGTTCAATAGTATGCCCATCAGCCAGCTTAATGAAGAAGCAAAACAAGTTTTTGCAGGAGGTACCCCACCACCGGTGGTGCAAGTAAGCCATAGCAAAGGAGGCGTCCCGCATGGCGTCCGCTATCTCCAGACGCAGCGCGACATCGCTAAATATATCCGACCCGGCGACGTCTTTGTGGCGTTTATCCCCATGACAAAAGACACGGACGACCCCATGATGTTGGTGCAACATGGCATGTACCACGCAGGTCTGGTTATAAGTAATAAACTCGGTGGCAAAGACCTATTTTTTCCGAATGTTGATGGACAGCCGTTTCTTTGTCATTTTGACACGACGGCAGGCTACGACCCGAGCGGATGCACATTTGATGGACCAACCCACTTCTTTCGTATTAACGCCGATTCCCCCACCTATGCGAAAGCCCTCAATTGGACCAGCAAAATTTTCGGCAACTGGTCATACGACTACCTCTTTCAACTCAACGCCGCCGAAACGAAAGACGTCACCAAACTTGCAGCCAATATCAGCACTCAGACAAAGCCGAGCTTTTACTGCAGCGAACTACCTTTTTCCGTCCACAGCCTTGCACTAGGAAAGCCCATATTTAGACCAACGACCATTGGTGACATCCTCGATGAATTTAATAATTTCCGAAGCGAGAACCGCAGCGAATACAAGCTTGATTTAAGTGATGAGAGCACTACCAAAGCAATTGTCTATTATTTCGCATCATTTTTGCCGGAACGGACACAGACGATCCTCAATAACCCGGTCACACGCTCATACGTGAAAGGTGCGTTGACTACACCGCAAGGGGCTGACTCTAAGCAGGGTATCATTGCCCGCACTGCTATCGTCCCTCCATGGCAATTTATGCGGGAAGCAAAGGCAAAAAATCCTATGGTATCATACGTAGGAACTTATTATCCCGGTGAATATAAAGCAGTTGCTATTCCTGTCACTGCGATGGCTCAGCTTAAATCACTTCATCAGTTATTACTACGCAACGATAAAACCATCAAAGAGGGTGCAGCCAAACTTACACCCGCAGCAAGCAATGCCAAACTCCCCTTTGAACACCCCGGCCGTGTACATAAACTTGGACGATTGGTTCAATACGTCAGGACTCGTCCAGCTCAGGCTCCTAGCGACATTTCTGCGACGGAAAGTGAAACTCTGCGCGCTGAAGCGACAGCTAAGATTGAAAGTAAAATTATCACAGCTAGTGCCTTTAAAAATCTAGAATACAATACGTACCTTGAAATTTGTGATGAGCTAAACACGACAAGTGAACTCGCCCGCGTTACAAGAAAGCAAATTTTAAAGGCGATGGTACATGGGAACATACCGTCTCCAACTCGGCAAGAATTCCAACGCGCTAGCGATGCCGATGATGTCCGCATGGTTATTGCCTGGGAAGATTTGGGCTGTCACATGGCTGCACATTTCGACATCGAAGCCACACCGCCGAATGAAAGTATTGTGAAGGAGGTTTTAGATTGACGCACTTTATTTCGACGGCGTATTCACCCATAACGCTGCGCTTCTCATAAGGAGTGAAACTTCATGCGGGCAGTTCTTCAGCGTGTTAAAAAAGCTCACGTCTCGATTGATCAGAAAATAATCGGAGAGATCGAACACGGATTAGTAATTCTTTTAGGTGTTGAAAATAGTGATACCGAAGATGACCTCAATTATTTAGTCGATAAATGCCATGGACTCCGTATCTTTTCCGATACAGGAGGTAAATTCAACTTATCACTTAGTGACGTCAAGGGATCCATCCTATGCATCAGTCAATTTACATTATTTGCAGATTGTAAAAAAGGCCGTCGACCAAGCTTCATTAAAGCGGGAAAACCTGTACACGCTAAAACTCTGTATACCGAAGCCATCGCAAGGTGGCGTTCCTTAGGAGTGAAAGTAGCTACCGGTGAATTTGGTGCTGATATGCAAGTTTCACTGGTAAATGATGGACCTGTTACTATCATCATTGACAGTAAAGATCGCTAACTAGCTAACTACACCCATCGGCAGATGCGCTGGTACCGGCAGATATTTTTATAAAAGAGTCACATAGCGAATCTTTAGCGGTACCTTGCACCGCACCTGACGAAATTGCTGCACTAATACCTGCGCCTAGTGATTTGGATAGTCCGCCAGTCATGTCTGATTTAACGGCAAACGTATCTTTTTGCCGATTACTTGAGCCAGTACCACGAGAGGTTTTAATTTTAGCAACCGCCTTTTGGATCGCTTGCCGCACATTGGGTGGCGTCGTAGCAATCACTGAAAAACCTCCGTCGACTGCTAATAGGTCATTCAAGAACGCAATTGACTGTGTGGTTGGTGCAGTGGCGCTACAGATTCCGTTAATAGGAAATATTTGCTTAAATACCTTTTCTAGGGTCGTGAAGGTTGAAAGGACACCGATAACATCACCGGAATTTAACTGGGATTCAGCTTTACTCGCTCGCAGCTCTAAGTTGGTTTTACCACCTGAGTCCGGACTGGTAGAATACATTAACGCAGAATTAACCATTACCGCCTCTGCGAGATGACTCAATGACCAGAGAAAATGGATTCGACCTGGTTCTTCGGTTACGGATGCATAATCACTACATACCTGCCTCTCATCGTCAGGGGTTTTAGCAATACTTTGTACGAACGGGCAAATCGCTCGAATCGCTTTATCTAAAAACTGAAGACGTTGTACTTTAGCTCGTACGTCTTCCATACAGCCAGGAAGTAATACGGGAAGATCCGGATCCGATGCTTCTAATTCACCGAGAAGGTCAATTTCAGATTTCGCTATTGCAAGAGCATCCTGAACAGGTTTTAGCGCTGCATTTGAGGATGACTCGCCATCAGATGAGGACTTCGACTTATTCATTGATTTTACCAAGCTATATGGATCTGCTCCTGCAAGAGAGAGATTTACTAGCCCATACAACAAGCTTGCTTCCACCGATGTCGCGTCAATATCAAAAGCTTGCTTGCTTAGTTCTTCTGCTTTTTCTAAATCACCACGATCATATGCAGCACGTCCAGTAGCCAAAAGATTACGCAGCGACTGTTTATGGCTAGTCGGGGTTAATATGCCCATGAGGTTTTGGTCTGCGCCACAGGCAGTTAACCAAAAGAGGCTTAAAAATGCTAATATCCCCCGTTTTGTCACTTACCTTACCACCTTCCAGTCGTAGGATTTATTAAACACCTTTAGGCGTTTGTTTTTAGTCCACGGCACTTGGTAATCGCTATAGTGTTCTGAGTACACATGACCAGACTGACCAACCGGAAATGCCCACGTGCTTTCTTCTGGATGCTCCATATTCCAAACCATACGCATCGAGGGTCCAAAATTTTTGCTTTCTGCTAAAACCAGATCAGATGCACCCCATTGCTCAGGAGCATATACTCGAAATAAATTGCCGATCAGAGGTAGCCGATCAGCAAACGGGTGTTGTTTTCCCCAAATATTGGTTTTGGGATGTGGGGCAGTGGTTGCTACGGTAGACCTTACCTGGCCCACAACATACCGAGCTACGTCCTCTGTTTTTAATCCGAATGCTGGAAACGCGCCCTCACCTTCACTCAGCAACATAGCTGTTAACCAACCGCGTCGCATATAGTTGACGTATGGTGCTTCTCTATCCGGTTCTTTGAACCGAGTACTTACCCGCCCTAATAGCAGTTTCGTTAATGCAGTTTCAGCAATATCAGCTTGCTTAAAAATAACTGGGTTACTTCGGCTTTGCCCATCCCAATGTTGCCACTGCTGAAAGAGAGCTAAGCTTTCCGCATCAGTGAAGTGGGAATGCTGCGCTATCCAAGTCAGAAGTAATTTACGAAACCGGCTTTCAGTATCAAGCTGCAGAGTCTCCATGTCCGCCTGGGTCTGCTCAGGCTTTTCTTTCAGGTAGCGGGTTATCCGTTCTTTACGGTCATCACTCGCCCAGTTACCGCCATACGGATCATACCAAACTCGTTCATTCGCAGTAGCAATGATGCGTGGCTCAGAAGGATTGCGGTCATACAGCAGTTTGCGCCTTGCAGAATAGGGCTCGTAGCCTCGCCATGCACCCGACACCCCGTCTTGTACTATGTTCCCAGTTTCAGACCGGATAACCCCAGTTCCTGTCATCCGATATCCGATCCGCCCGTTAAGGTCTGACATGACGCAGTTTTGCGATGGTACGTGCATCCTGTCGAGAGCGAGATTTAAGTCATCTAAGCTTCTCCCTGCCGCAACCGCTAAGGTTGGTACTCGCAGCATACCCGGCTTAAGCGGTAGCCACTGCCGAGCATACAAGCCAGGCCCGAGTGCAGGTTGCGGTGATAATGGTCCCCGGGAACTAAACTGCCCGGTAATTCGCTCAGGCTCTGCCTCGCCTCGAACCTTGATCACAAATTCCTTGTTGGTAATGGGCTGCCAGACCTCCTTACCATCTTCAATTCGCTCAAGATAAGATGAACCATCTGGACTCACTTTCTCTAAAAGTAGGTCATCAACATCTTCTGCAGAATTCGTGAATGACCAGGCATAGGACTGATTCATGCCAATTGTCACCAAAGGAATCCCCGGAATTGCCGCACCTACCACCCAATGCTCGGAATCAATACGAAGTCGCATAGCGTACCAAACAGAAGGTACTGAAAGCCCTAAATGAGGGTCATTCGCTAAGAAAGTCCCAGACTTTCCTGTCCATGCCCAGCTATTACTCCCAACCACATACTTGTCGTGAAACATCCCGCCCTGACTTTCTGTGATGGGTGCTGGAGGCAAGTACTCACTTTCCTTGGGGAAGGCCACTGGCTTGATTTTGTCACCATCAAAATAAGGCTTATTCCATGGGTGATCATACGTAAATAAAAACTCCGACCATGATGGCGACAAGTTCCTCTTCCACCGAGTTTGTGCCAAATCCTCATCAGAGGTTGAAGAAAGAGTATCCGACATCTCTAACAGCACGAGCAGGCTATCACGGCATTGCCATGGCTCGGGGTTAGCCCGAAGTATAAGATACTCAATGCCGTACCGCCATGGGTGATCTTTAATATACCCGTTAACCCCCTCAGCATAGGCATCACAAACCTCACGCTCATCAGCGGGGAGGTCCTTGGCAGCTTGATCAACTACGTGTAACCGGTCTTCAAGCTGGACACCGCGGTCATGGTCAAATGCAGGGCGACCAAACCACTCACTTAAGCGGCCGCTTGCCTTACGTCTGATCAAATCCATTTGCCATAACCGTTCGCTAGCAACCACATACCCTTGCGCTCTCGCTAAAGCTACCCAAGATGACCCAGTCAGCGTTGGAATTCCATTCTGATCAGTGTCGACCACCACCTGGAAAACCTCTTTGATCGCACGGTCTCCCTGCCAGGCAAACAGACCCAAGACGACTCCTGAAAGAGCAATTATTAGAATTACAACCGCTGAAAACATGCGTAATAATCGCACCATCACCA
>JACCDO010903661.1_pt1 | contig 12825 bp, 18 predicted proteins | sample 7446101 | NCBI WGS metagenome assembly JACCDO01 (sample SAMN15323440, study PRJNA562643) | freshwater metagenome | isolation source: river surface water | place: USA:Blue River Watershed | collected 2017-08-16
ATGTTGTGTTTCACACAAGGGTTCGCGCAATAAAATTGTGGCCTGAAAAGTCACCGTATCGGCTGGAGGGTGTTTTGAAAATGTAATTGTATGATTTTTCTTTATAAAATATACCATTGGTGTTTCCTGAATTTTATAAAGAAAATACTTCAATTTTACAAGTCTTTTTATATACGCTTCTTTTTCTGAGTCAAAAGACGGGGCCGTTTTCCGCATGTAAACTTGCGCAAGGTTCGCCCACGGGTTTGTAACATGGATTTTGTACAAATTCCTATTGCAGCCGATTCCCGGGCTTTCATTGTACCACGCATTTTGCGACGTACTGCACCAATACATTTGCAATACTTTTTTGCCATTGTTTTGTTGGAATGTCCAATCCGCAATTTACGTACCATTTTCTATTATCGGAAAAAGATTTTTCATAATGCTTTTCAGAGAAGACTATGGAACTCAACCGTATGACAAGTGTCAAGGACGACACATGTGCAATTAATCAATACTATAAACAATCGACGGGCCCTGGGGCGTATGCAACCACATATTTAGTACCCGATGCAAAAAAGGTCAATCCGCTGGCCGTGGAAAGTCTTTTAATCTATCCCCGCGATGGATTTGGATTAAACAACAACAGTATTAACGCTGATAGTGTACTACGGAATCAACCCGGATTTATGAGCAAGCGTTGTAATATCCGCCCTCAAACTCGCCCCTTCTTGAGTGTTCCTTTTATGGGTCGTGGACGTGGAAACCAACTCATTGAATCCCAATTACAACATTCCGAATTTTCTCGTCTTGGAAAGGCATGTGACACTGTAACGGAAACCTTTTTCCCACAACAATATACCCCCATGATTCCTTCCCTGGCACGAAGTATTCAAAACCCCAAGAATTTAATTCCCGAAGTTGCCGCCGATGGATGGATTCGTGGTGGGATTCCCAGTCGTGAATTCATTCGTGACTTGAATTGTTAAAGAAAGAACTAATAGAATTGTCATGGCGTCGTTTCCATTAAGTATTACGGCAAGTTATTTGAGCGAAGTACAAGAAAACTTTTTATTAAATCCTTCTTGGATTCACGAAGATAATAAACAGGCCTATGATGTGGTTGTACCCAATCAAACCATTCAAGCCGCGCAGGGGGCTGGAAAAAAAGGATTGTTTGTCCCCAAGGAAACACGTCATGTATTGGGCATTGTTGGGGGCAATGAAGTCAGTCAAATTGCTGGCAATCGTCCCGATTTGGAGTCCGACTTGCGTGGCCTTACGCGCCCCTTGACAAATTGTCCAGAACGTGAGTGGCAGCCCCTCAAAGCCAACCAGCCCATGTTGGTCATTCAAAATCGCAAAACCAATCTGGGAATTGATGTTCGTCTCAAACATTTACAAGATGCACAAATGTGGGCGTATCCTGCTGCGTATGCACCGTTACCTCTTGTCAAGGAAACTTGTCAAGCCCCCCATAAGTATTAATGTTTATACCCGTGATTGTATCATAAAAAAATAAAAGACCATCTTTTTATGATATCTACTCGCTATCTGAATCTTCGGGTACTCGAATCGTATTGCGTCCAGCAATGTCCGCCTTGAATTCGTAAATCATAAAGTACGAATTGTTGAGCATAAAGGCTGGTGGTTCACGATTGTCGACAAAGACCCGCTTGAACTTTGGGTTGAGAGGAATGTTGATGGAATGCTTTTCGAGTTGATGTGTGGCCTTGGGATGAAGAATCTCCTTTTCCACGCATTCGGCAATCGTAAGTGACTTGCCAGTTGCCCCTTCACCATAAATGTAAAGACAAGGCGACGTCGACTTTTCCATAAAGTACTTGATTGCTGCAACCTTGTGGTCGTGCTTTGCAATAATACGCTTGTTATAGATGCCACTCATTTTGATAATAACTATGTGATTTTGAGAATCCGAGTCGCTCAATTTTTTTCCCAATTCGATGTACGGAGCATAAACACTTTTTATAAATACTAGAATAATGAGTTACAATGTTGTATATATTTCTTCGTGGGTGGGTCGCCTCGGAAACAATGTAATGCAAATCTTACATGGATTGTGTTTTGCACAGGCAAAGAATTATGATGGAGTCGTGTTTCCAGACCATCCCCATTTTACATCGAATTCGATTTTATTCAAAAAACAAATCAACCCCAACACAAATTGGAATTATATGATTCAAGACAATTTTTTTTATACGAGCATATTTCAACACCACAATCTTCCACTTCCATCGATAGAAACCCAACGAATTCTGGCACAAACTTATATTGCACCCAATCTCGCATTTATTATGCCATCGTCATTTTTACGCGCACAATTGGAACATGAAAATACTCTTTGTATTCACATTCGCAGTGGTGATTTATTTGAAGGACAAGGAACCCATGAAAAATATATACAACCACCCTTGTGGTATTACAAGGAAATTTTACAATCGAAACATTGGTCGCACGTCTTTTTATTTGCCGAAGATGATAAAAATCCGGTTGTGAATCAATTATTACTGTATGGGCAACAGGCCCTTCTCCCCATTACATGGAAGCAACAATCGTTAATGGAAGATATTGGTTGTTTGTTTTATGCTAAGAATCTGGTAGGGTCGTACGGAAGTTTTACCCCAATGATTTATATGGGAAGCACGCATTTGAAACATTATTATATGGCAGATTGGTTTCCGTTGTGTACATCCTATGAATTATATACAGATGTTACTACCCATATTTATACATGTAGTAATTATCTTACTTTTATGGGACCTTGGAAAAACACGTATTTACAACACCAAAAAATCTTATCATATGTACCCTATTAGAGATTCATCCATGGATAGTGATACATTTATACCTCCCCAGCAATCATGGACACGGTTGCGCATGGACCCCTTTCACCAAGTGGACGATATGCGAATTACATCGTATGCAATGCGGTATTATATAAACCCCCCAGAAGCCAACTGCCCGAATACCTATCCCGTAGAACCCACCACCCGTATTCAAAAAAATGGAGGTGGATGGGTCAGTGGTCAATGGAAGACCGATGTGGAAAGCGATTTGAAGGGAATCAATCGTGTTGGAAATCGGATTCGGGCAGAAAGCCGATTGTATAATCCAGACACCAATCGGTTTAATAACATTTCCTATGAAAATGGTGTGGATGAATCCGTCCCCCAAACATTTAATCGTCTCTTTAATCCTCCGTGCACATTACGCGCAACCGGATGGAATCGGTGGCAACCCTTGTTTCATGACCCACAAAAGACCTTTGAACAACCGTTTGATTACTTTATTCCATCCCGCGATGTGGACAAGGAACGGTGTCAATCGTATCCGTATCGTCCTGGAAAAATGGGGCCCGTCGAAAGTTTCCAAGATGTCCAAGTAATGAAAAAAGAAAGTCCGGCATTTGTCATCGCATCCCCCGTACAAACAAATGTTTAAACAAGATTCAGTTTTTCCAAATGTTGATTATTTTTATTGACAAAATGATTATAATTCTCTAATGATTTTGTGTATACCTTGCTAATTTGGGGTTGGGTGGGAGTTGTGTATGGAGTTTCAAAGGATACTTTGTTATCGGTAACGGGGCTTTTGGGGGAACATGGTACAGGCTGTACATACGGTGGTGTATCATACGCAACGAATTTTGGTTCATGAATACGGATTTGAATATTTGAATAAGGGAGAGCCAACTTATTTGCATTCGCAATATACGATTTCTTTTGCATTTGAATCCTTCTTCTTACTGATGGAATCGAAAATATTTTTTCAATTTTACCTTGTGTTTTTTCCACAAATGAAAGCCTATATCAATTGTAGAATATGGAAGCCGTTGCATTAGCAAGTTTAGTAGGGCTTGGGTATGGCATATCAAAACTTGCTGGAAAAAAGGAAGTGGTGAAAACAACCGAACCCTTTGTTACATCCAATGCAAATATGACAATGAAGCCTGGAAGTCAAACCGTTGCATTAAAGGCACCGCCAACAAGCATTTATGCAACAACTCCCCAAGGACAGTCATATCGTGGAAATCCAAGTGAATTAGACTTGTATTATGCAACACCATCCGGTCAAACAATTCCTTCAGAACCATCCCCCGGTCCTTATGGAACTGGATTGCAATATGGAAGTATGCGTGGTCAAGAGCAAACGGCTGAAGGATTTGCCCCGCAACCGATGAGTATTGAAGATGCGACCAGTCAAGTACGCTTTTTCGGAAACCCCAATGACGGTGACACCAATTATCTTGAAGAGGGGGTAATTCGTACATTATCGGGTGATAATATCAACACCAAGGATTTCCGTCATAGTAACATGGTACCTTTTTTTGGCGGTAGTGTAAAACAAAATGTTCGTGCCAATGCAAATGTGAGTCGCTTGGATGCATTTACCGGTGCAGACTCGACCCAAGTCAAGAAAAAGGAAGTGGAAAACATGTTTGATGTGAATCGCCCTTACGGAAACCCCTATGGGTTGGAAAGTAGTACCGATTTTATTGAAAGTCGTGTGACGGCCCCCATGCGTCGGAACAATGAACGCCCCTTTGAACCCACGCGTGTTGGACCTGCCTTGGGTGAAAAGTTTGGGTTGACGGGCAAGGGTGGTTTCCAACAATTGGAAGTCAACGAAATCATGAAACAAGCCATGCCGACCACGGACAAATTACGTGTGGCCACCAATCCCAAATTCAGTTATGACAATCCTGTCATTCCTGGTCAACACTTTATTACATCTGCGGCCGATAGTCCTGGGGAAGTGCGCCATTATCGTCCGGACCGTTTCTTTGTGGACGAAACCAACAGTCGTGTCTTTACGGGTCCTGCTGCCGTTGTCAAGGAAGCATCCCGTCCCATTCAACTCATGCCTGAAACGACTCGTACCGAAACCAGTCAAGAAGTCATTGGTACCGCAGGAAGTACCGAAACCTTTGTGCCCTACGTCACCGGTTCGTACCGTAGCCCGATGACCCAACAATATGGCGGGGCAGGATTCCGTAACGCCGATATGAATGGGTATTACACCAACGATGTGGATGCCAAGGAATCGGATTATGGCCGCTCTTCCTTTGAAAACCGCCCCAATGAACGTACGGCCACCAGTACGCGTACCATGGCCCTCAACTTGGTACCCGCAGAAAATGGTCAAGTATCGATTCACTATGAAGATGACGCACGCCCCACCCGTCGTGAAGAACTCGAAAACCAAACGCGTGAATTTGGTACGGCGACTGGGTATGCCGGCGGTGCACCCATGGTTACGGTCTGGGACCCCAATGATGTGGCACGCACCACGGTCAAGGAAACGATGGTGGAACGCAATGCCAATTATATGGGGATTATCAATGCGGCATCGCAACCCAACAAACTCAAGGTCTATGACCCCAATGATATTGCCAAGCCCACCAAGAAGGCCGAACTCAGTAATAGTTTATCTTGGTATGGTACTGGCGGGGATGCACGCAAGAGTGTATTGATTGAAGAAGCCGCATACAATATGCGTACCAACCCAGACAAGGAAAAGATTGCCAAGGGACGTCGCCCCATTGCTGGAAACGGAAACATTGCCGTATCCAACGGATATATTCGTCAAACTGCCAAACGTCTTACCACCGACGATGTCAATGACCGTGTCAACGCCGTCAATCGTGTCACCGCACTCCCCACCGGTGTTGCCGATATTGGGCTGGTCAAGTATCGTGCACCGTTACGTTTGGATATGAGCAGCGAACGCTTTGCCCCAGAATACGTCAATGCCGTCGTCAACAATCCCTTGAATCAAGATTTACAACGCAATGCCAGCAAATCCTTTGCCGACGTCGAAGTATATTAAGTGTCTAAAGATGGAGGTAGAGACTATATATAGAATAAAATGTACACATTCATTCTTACCCTCTTTGCACTTTTTGTATCATCGCAATCCTGCGGTCACGAAAATTATACACAAGTGGGAATTCAACCCGTAAATAATTGCATCCAATTTACTGTATCTTCTGGGACTGGTTGTGCATGGATGTGTAATTACTGTGCCAATCAACTTGGAACCTTTAATTATTATTTTCCAGACAGCGTATGTACTTATCAAACCGGTGGTTGTGTCGGCAATCCTGTAGCCGGTAAACTCTATTCCTGTTGTTCTGTGTAAGTTGCTTGAAATCATCTTAAAGAATCATAAAGTATATTGATTAAGATGAATTATAAAACCGAAGTTGTTGTCCGTCTGGAAGGATACGACAAGTGCAATCTCAAAAAAGAGGATGCAAAAGTTATCCAACGCTTTTTGAAAACTTGCATGAAATCCTTGGAGGAAAAGAATGAAGGGGAAATCATGCTCGAAGAAAAAAAGTATAAATTGCGTAAACAGGCCTATAAAAGTGGTTCCTCCAATGGACAATCAAAACCAAAAGTAAGTGTATTTCATCCCATTGAATTTCAAGTAGAAAAGTATAAATTCCTAAAGTTTCAAAAACCCTCCAAGGATGACCCCTTTGAAATGATGCTGCGTCGTATTTTACCCGACCCTGAATGCATTGTTGAATGTTCCTTTCCATCGTATAAACCCTATATTGAAAAACAACTGGTCGACATGTTTGAAAAACAAGAAATCTACGAAAAAGATAGCAAATTTTCCAAGACGAGTAATCCACTCCAACTCATGTATGTGTCACGATTGAATATTTTTATTCACACAAAAATGCGATACCACCTTCAACGACAATGGGAATCGTTTTGTAAAACCCACAAGGCCTATCGCAAAATTACACCACGCATCGAATTTGTGGAATATTTGCAGATTTAAATCAAACCAATACTTAAGCACCACTTGCATTTTAGAATAGATACATTTTCTTCTAAAATGAAACTTGCATGGTTGGTATGTGGCCCATCAGGCTGCGGAAAAAGTACATGGATTCGTGAGCGTGCCAAGAAACAAGGGTTGCGCTTAATTCGTTATACAGTGCGTACAGACCGTTCCTTGCGTCAAGGCCGTCCCATTTTATTTGCGCAACACCGTTCGTCAGAGCCGACGCTCATTTGGTTGGAGGGTGCCGATACGCTTACTTCGGATGCCCAAGCCTTTTTACGTCGTATTTTGGAAACGGCAGGAAATAAGGTGGAGTTTGCACTGGAGGTACGCGACGAAACAACAATGTGTCCCCCACTAATTTCGCGTTGTCAACGTGTACTATTACCAGGAATCAGTCATCGAAAGGAAGAAGCCATCAAACAAGTGGAAAAGCGTGGATATGCCGAATTGCGGAAATCACGGGCCGTTATGAATCATCGTACGGAACTCTGGAATCCGACACAAAATCCGTGCACTGCAATTATGCATGCAAAACAACAAGGGCTTTTACCCGACCCCTTATTGCATCGTCTTCTCAAACAACAAGACAATGAAACGCAGTTTACGTTGTATCGCAAATGGGGGGACGGTGCAAATCCATGGATTTTATTAAGTTATTTAGCACTCAAACCGCAATGCGTTTAATGTACATTTTACAACCCGTCTTTATTTTTAGAAATGGAAGGTTACGATATTGGCGCCAACGTCTATAGTGAAGCAAAGGGAGAATATACGCGACAATTATCGTCGTATCTTGTCCCCGCATTTCATCGTTTTTACATGCGACTCTTGGAACAAGCCGAACAAGAAGAACCGAATCCGAAACGCATTATTTATCGTTTTCAAGAACTCTTGAGTCAAACACCCGATTGGAATATGGATAAAGTACTTCGTGAAACCACCCAAATCAGTCAGGAATCCTCATGTGATTATCTGGAAGAATTGCTGTCGGCGGTATTTATTGCCCACACCAAAATTTTGACGGCCATTCGTTTGCAAAAGAAGAACAAGAAACTGAATATTACCATTCCGAAACTTGACCATTTTATTCACCGTGCACTCTGTGAAGCCAGTCGTTTACTTTGGTCATCCGCCTATTTATTCCACAAGGATTTCCCTTCGATTGAGCGTCAAAAGAATCATCGTCAAATTGAAGAAATTATTCAAAACGGAATTTTGCAAGCCATTCGTGGCATGTTACCGGTAAAGAGTATTTTGAAGGAGTATTTGAATGATAGTGTCGACGATGATGATGACAAGGCGGAAAAAGACGAGGAAAGCGATGATGACGAGGATGAAAAAGATGACAAGGATGAAAAAGTACACGAAGCGACGGTCGAAAAGGAAGAGATGAAGACAACCGAACCTGCACCGGTCATCCAAGAATCTTCCGTTGACGTTCAAGAAAGTACAATCCCTGTTGAAGAAGCACCGGTACAAGAATCCATTTCTCTCGAAGAACCATCCGACGATAAAAATATTACAATGACAAAATCCTTTAAAAAAATAGAAGTTACCAAGGATGAATCGATGCCTTCCGCAATACCCGAAATAATACAAGAATCTCCCACCATTATGGTGGCCACTGAACCTTCGGTGCAGTTTACGGATTATGACCAAGAGTTTGGCACGAATTCGAGCGGATACCAGGAAATGAGTTACAAACCCAAAGACGATGATTTTGACGAAGATGAAATCCGTATATTGGACGAAGATGCAGGGTCGATTACCAGTTTTGAAGATTTGGATGCGGGTCAACCCTTGGACGATGATGACTTTGAAACCTTGTAAATACAATTGCGTTTAATTAAACCAGAGCAACGTATCCGCGTAAAGAAGAAATGGATGGTCTTGCTTTCACACATGGCGGATTTTGGACAACCGTTGTAATTGGATGTGTCATTGTTGGCATTGTAAATGTAATTTTACAGTATCAAAATGACCCCGAAAATATAAACCAAAAGGCCATTCTTCGCGATGGTATTTTAGGCGGCATTTTTACCGCAATGGCGTGGACACTGGCCCCCGAAACCATGGAATCCCTTGCATCAAAAATTGCAACCACCACAAAAGATACAACCAGTACGATTCTAAGTGGTGGTTCTTCTTTCTTGGAATCCTCTTCTTCCTTTGGAGAAATTGATTTGCATGTGGGTCCTCCGCGCTTTTAATATAGAAACTTGAAAATATAAATATATTATAAAGTGTTGTTATGGCATCCGACCTCGGCACAATTTTTGGAAGTGGGGGGTTAGTGATTTCCATTATTAGTATGATTTACGCCGCCATTAATCACAAACGAATTCGTGCAAAATGTTGTGGTCGCAATGTGGATTTTGAAATTAATATTGACTCGACCGAAAAAAAGGAAGAAACAAAAGAACAAGAGACGGAAACAAAAGAAGTACCGAAAAAAAAGGCAAAGGTGTATCCTGAAGTTTACAAACCCAAGCCGCGTGCATGGGTGGAGGAGGATGCCGATAAGGAATTGGAGGAAATTGAAAAAGGTGGGAAATAACGTATGACTTAAATATATATCATCTTTTCTAAAAAGATAATATATTGAATGGGGTGTGATTTTTATATATATTATGAACTTGTAATAAAATACCGACACAACCGTGGTGAAGAGCGAATTGTACGCCATGCATTGGAAAAAACATATAAACGCAACGATTGGTGGATTTGTGAACGTGACGAAGACTTTGAAGAGTGGGACGAATATGAGGTGCGACGAAAAAAGAAACGACGGGCACAATTGGAATATGAAGTAGAAAAACTTCCGGTGATTGATTTATACAAGGATGGAAATTGGTTGTGTACATCCAGTGCAAAACAAACGTACATGGATATTATTGAAAATTATATAAATCGTCAACATACCCGTGTCACCGCCGAGAATCTAATTGCGATAACGAAAGAGCCGGCGTACGATATACGATACGGATTATAAAACAATCATGACATCTTCTACCGCCCCTTGTTTCATAATAAATTCTTGGAAAATAGATTTATGCAATTGATTTTCCGGTACCGCATTCTTTGCTTGCGACGCAATCTCAATATACAATTTAAAGTTGGGGTATTTTTCTTCCCCCCGTGAACCTTCAAATACAGAATCACCATTTATGCTCGCTGTCCAACTCCATAATAGATTAAAAAGGGGATTTACGGTTTCAATCACTTTACATCCGTCACTTTCTTGTGTCAAGATTTTCCCCTTTGGTTTTTCGGGGGGATTTTCTTCAAAGATGGGGCGTATAAAACTGCACGCAAAGCGACACAAGTCAAAACTTTTATTGGGTCCAATTTGTGGATAGGAATCATCATAAATCGGTCCAAAGTTGTATTGTCCACATGCTTCTTCTTCGTCATAAAAGTCACTGCTAATCAACATTTTATTTTGTACATGATAAATGGCGCGACCAAAGTCAATAATTTGAAAAATATATCCATAGGTTGGGATTTTCCAAATGGTCGAATCCTTTTTATAATATAAAAATTGTGTTTCTGTTTTCTTCCACACAACATTATTGGTATGCAAATCGTTATGGGTAAAGTTATAATGTTTTTGAAGAATACATAGAGAAGCAATAATTTGAAACAACCATGCACTCCACAGTGGGAAATATTCATCATTGGTGGAAATGAGGGACCAAAGCGGTTCTGGGTTTTCGACAAAATCGTCAAAGGTTCCGTCGGCTTTTTCTGTAAACATTAATAATACGGGCATATGATCCAAGACGAGGTGAATATCAAACATGTCTGAAAATGATGTATCGGATACATTTTCATCGTCGTCGTAATGTTCACGAACACTCCCACAATTTCCGTCTTTATGAATATTATAGACCTCTTCATCCTTTGTTTGGAAGGAGTTTACACTTTCCAAATCACCACTATTGTTTTGGTCATATGCATACGGCGTATTTACGGGCTCGCTTTCCATTGAAATGGCACTCAAGGATGAAATTGTACTCTGATTTTCATGTTCATTCGACGTCTCTTCCTCTTCTTCATCAATCTCAACGTCATCGTCTTCCAAGAGTTCGTCGTCAGGTTTAAACAATTCATAGATTTCGTCTTTGGTTAAATATCGTTCTTCGTCCTTATGAAACACTTGCAAGGTAAGGGATTCATTTTGAATATTTTCCCAAAACCACCGTGTAAATCGCATCGATTCAAAATCGTCTTTTAAATCGTACATGTATTTTTCTGACAAGGCGCGAAATGCACCAAAATATTTGAGAAAGTGGGGACTTTTGTGGACACTTGCATAGTTTCCAAGCAAATATGACGCCAAGCAATCCACATATCCTTTACGATAGGGTTGTTGTAAAATTCCTGGGGCAAATGTCCAGTCTCCCATAATTTCTTCTTTTTGGATTCGAACTTCATTTTTTGCCCATTTATACGGGTCAATTAAGGGAATTACCTTTTTATATGCATGATGGGTTTGTTCGACACCATTTTCTTCAATTGTAATGAGTCCGTAATTCTTTTCTGTTGGATTCCAATTCAAAATTTTAAAGGGGGTCTGTAAGTTATGCAATGCGCCACTTCCAGTCTTGACAAATTCTTTGCAAATAGGAATACTGTCTGTTATACGATTATACCCCGATTCATGAAACCAAGAAATCGGTTCTGGATTTCGGCAAACCACCGATGGTTTCCATGCGGGTTCTTGTTTTCCATGGGCACTGCGTTTTCCATTTTTTGGGGGCATGGGACGTATTCTGTTGGCCGAGGATAAAGTTATTTAATTTAATCATACGCATCCATCGTGTGCGTATATTTCTAAAAAAAGGAAGGGGGAAACGATGTAGAATAAAAGTTTCAGGATGGCTGCACCTCCGCAATCAAATTTTCAAGGACCCATTGATTCCCCGCAATTTCATATTAAAAAATTTGCCATGACAATGATTCCGCAAGATGCCGTGTGTGTCTTTATTGGTCGTCGTCGTACCGGAAAAAGTACTCTGGTGCGTGATTTATTGTTTCACCACCAATCGTTACCGTGTGGAATGGTGATTAGTGGTACGGAAGAATCCAACGATTTTTACAGCAGTATTATGCCTCCTTTATTTATTCATGGCGCCTATGAACCCGCCGTCGTCAACAATTATGTAAAACGTCAAAAACTCATTATGCAAAAAGTTAATATTCAAGAAAAGGCTCGTGCTGGAAAACCCTTACCCCCAGGCACCGAAGTTCCACGCCAGCCCATTGACCCACGAAGTTTCTTGATTTTGGATGACTGTTTGTACGATGATTCCTGGGTTCGTGATAAAAATATTAGTTATTTGTTTTTGAACGGTCGTTGGCTCAAGGTCTTCTTTTTAATTACCATGCAATATCCACTGGGTATTCCTCCCATTTTTCGTACCAATGTGGACTATGTCTTTATTTTGCGTGAACCGTATCCCAACAACCGTCGACGTATTTTTGAAAACTTTGGAGGGGCATTTCCCAACTTTGAATTCTTTTGTCAAATCATGGACCAGTGTACGGAAAACTATGAATGCTTGGTGGTCAACAACAATACACGTTCGAATAAACTGGAAGATGCTATTTTCTGGTACAAGGCCCAAATCCACGGGGATTTCCGAATTGGTGCCCCCAACTTTTGGAAACATAACGCCAACTTTTACCGTGACAAGGACGAAGAAAATGTCAATGTGTATAATCCGAATGAAAATCGGCGGTTACGCGGGCCGGCGGTGCAAATCCGAAAACAAGGGCAATAATAGAATATGGACCGCTTGATGATTGTATTTCTCTTCCTTTTGTTTGCGTGTGCGTTACAACTTGTCATGTATCGCAATGAAGGATTTGCCGATGTTCCATATCAACAATGCGGAAGTGATTTACCCCCATGCGGATTTGGCCAAAGTTGCCAAAATGGGTTTTGTCAACGTGACATTGCATCTTCCGTAAATGGAAAAAGCACCGGTCTCCCGGTTTATCCCTAAGTATAAT
>JACCDO011350960.1_pt1 | contig 12825 bp, 10 predicted proteins | sample 7446101 | NCBI WGS metagenome assembly JACCDO01 (sample SAMN15323440, study PRJNA562643) | freshwater metagenome | isolation source: river surface water | place: USA:Blue River Watershed | collected 2017-08-16
AACTCATTCTCAAACTCAACGACAAGGCAGAGCAGCTCCTCAAAAAAGTCCCGGGAAAAGAGCTGACTCCTGAGCTAGAGCCTACCGTCAATCTCTCTGCCCGTCGAAGCACCTCCTCAGTTCAAACTCCTCCCCCTCCCACACGGGGTTCAATCCCGCCTTTGGGTGAAGCGACCGCGACCGTTGATCAACCTGCGGCGATGGCTCGTCCGCCCGTTCGCTCGACCCGGGATATTCGAACCCTCCCAGCAAGCCCCCCCGAAGAAAACCTGGTCGCTCCACCGGGACGCGGATCCCAAGTGAGAGCTCCATCGCAAAACGCTCCTCAGCAATCCATCAAAGACACCAGCACGCGACGGGCGCCTTCTCGCTCAAAAGCAGCTCCCTCGAGCCCGAAGGGTGGAGTGTCCTCCATCATTCGAATGATTGCGATCAGTACCGCAGCGACAATCGCGATTGGTTTTGTCGGTCCGAGTTTTGGTATCAAAGTTCCGATCGTGAGCGAGGCACTTTACGCACTACTCGCTTCTCCTCACGCAGAAATCTACATCGAAGGAAGCGATGCCAACGCCATTGTTAAGCTCAATGGAAAAGTGGTCGCACAGGGAGTCCCTGCACGGATTGGCAAGCTTCCAGCGGGCAAAGAACTCGAACTCGTCATCTCCAGCGGAGAGGATAGACGCCACACTCAGAAACTACTCCTAAGTTCATCACAAAAAGAGAGAATCCTCCTCCCATGGAGCGACAAGGACGATCGAATTCCAGCACAGGCTCAACCTCAAACGACCGGGGACGCTCAAGTCCAATCCCTCGTCGATGGATTTGCGCCTGCGATTGAGCTGCACCTCAAACTTCATCCACCGGGGGGACGCACACAGGTCCTCGTTAAGTCAGACTCTCGGACTGTCCAGCTCAATGCAGAAAAGCCTACACTGAAAGTACCACTCAATACCCCACTCAGTATCGTTGCTTCCCGTGAAGGATTTAAACCTTACCTCGAAGAGTTTGCACTGACTTCCGGGCAGACAGGTCAGCAGACCGAAATCTACAAAGCAGTTACACTGGAGCCCGAAGCCTTTGGGTATCTTACGTTAAAATCAAACCCCAGTGCGACCGCCCAAATCAGCGTCACTCAAGGTAATTTTAGAGATAGCTGGAGCCAAGAAACGCCCATCGAAAGCGAGCGCTTCCCTGCGGGGCGATATTTGATTCTGCTCGAAAATGAAATCATGGGCTGGAGCAAGGAAGTCCGATTCGACCTTCAAGAAGGGAAGAACATCACCCTCGAAGAGCAACTTCGACCTAATGGTAGCCCTTCCCCCTAATCAACCTCTCGAAGACTTAAGTCGCAAGAGCATCGAGGAGTTTCGGAATAAAGCCCCCGAAGCCTCCATTGGAGAGTACGGCAATGACGTCGCCCTCTCGAGACCCTGACGCTACCGCCTGAACCCCTTCTTCGACATTCCAGATCAATTGAGCTTCTTTTGAGCGCGAAGATAAGTCTGCTACTAACTGACCCGCGGAAAACTGTTGATCCTGAGGGATCTTACTCTGGTCATACGGCTGAGCGATCCAAATTTGATCTGCACCGGTGACAAACGCATTCACATACTCTTCCTGAAAAACCTTCCGACGCGACGTCGCACTGCGGGGCTCAAATACGGCCACCAGCCTCCGTCCGGGGTAGCGCTTCCTGAGCGCCCCCAAGGTTTCTCGAACTGCAGTGGGGTGGTGCGCAAAGTCATCGATCACAAGAACGCCGCGCCTCTCCCCCCGTACTTCCTGTCGACGCTTGACTCCTGAAAACTGAAGCAGAGCCGCCGCGACTTTGGACTCTTCCAAGCCGAGACCCGTGGCCTCAATCCAAACCGCAAGAGCATTTAAGGCATTATGCTCACCGGGAAGACGTAAGGATAACTGGCGAGTTTTTCCTGTCGCAGTTTCGAGGAAACTAAAAGTCATCACTCCGTTTGCGCTATCTTCACGACACTCCGTCACTTCGTAATCCGCTTGAACCCCTTGAGTGCGCAAAACCGAGCTTCGACCATAGGTCTTCACGGGTACTTTCACTCGCGGAAGGAGCTTTCGCACCGTATGCGTCTCGGTGCACGCGATCAATTTCCCATTAGGACGGATCCGATCCACCAATCCCTCAAACGCGCGCTCCACGGCAGCGAGGTCAGCATAGATATCGGCATGGTCAAACTCAACCGACGTCAAGATGACATGGTCCGGAAGGTAATGAAAAAACTTCGGAACTTTGTCCCAATAAGCCGTGTCGTATTCATCGCCTTCCAAGACAAAGGGGACCCCTGCTTCCAGAGAGGAGACATGAAAACTATGAGGTAAATCCTGAGAAACTCCTCCAATAAAATAGGAGGGATCTTTCCCGCACTGTTTCAGCACAAAAGCGAGAATGCTCGAGGTCGTGGTCTTTCCATGAGTACCTGAGACCACCAAGTTCGTCGTTCTCGGAAGCAAGAGCGTTTCCATTGCTTCGGGAAGCGAACAGTATGCAATCCCGGATGAAATCACCGCCTGCATCTCGGGGTTATTCGCAGATATCACGTTACCCACCACGATCAGATCAGGCGTCTGTCCAATTTTCTGCAAGTTTTCGGGCGAATAAGGAGCAAAAACCGGAATCTGAGCTGCAGCCAAAACATCACTCATGGGCGGGTAAATGTTTTGGTCACTGCCGGTCACTTCGAGACCTTTTCTTTTAAGAAAAGAAGCGAAAGCCCCCATCAACGTTCCGGCGATTCCGAGTACGTGTACTCGGCGAAGCTCTTCAAATTTTTTTGGATTCTTTTGCATGAAAATGGACACCCTTTCTTTAAGGATAGTCCATGAGCTGGAAAATTGGCGAGCCCTACTTGCTGATCCAATCTCGAAACTCTTCGACAAAAATCCGATGCAGCTTGGGACGGAAACTTCGAATCAAAACATTCTCACGCGAAGGGTGCACCCGATTACTCAAAAGAGAGACTGCGAGTCCTTGCACGGGGTCTAACCAAAGCGAAGTCCCTGTGAATCCCAAATGACCGACACTTGCCCCTGAAAAATAAGGTCCCGCGGCTGCCGTCTCTCCCGAGGGCATATCCCACCCTCGAGACCGTCGGACTCCGAGCGGACCGACTGGAGGGAGTACCTCACTCCAAGCCGAATGTGTGACCGGCCAACTAAAGTAACCGGTCAGCCAATGTCTCGAAAACCGAAGGACGTCCTCAATCGTGGCAAAAACCCCCGCATGGCCTGCATACCCCCCCATCGTCCAACAGTTATCATCATGAACTTGCCCCTGCAGAACTGCTCCTCGCCAAGAACAGTTTTCGGTTGCTGCAACATCCGACAAGAGTCCGTCGGTAGCAGAAGAAGTAACCCGATGATAAGTCGCACTTTTCAATCCCATGGGCCGAAAAACCCACTCCTCAACTGCTTGATCGAGCGGGGAGCCGCACACTTCTTCTAAGAGAAAACCCAAATTCAAAAAGCTCAAGTCTGAGTAGAGAACTCTTTCTCCGGGGCGCGCATCTAAAGTTCGAGGCACAACCCATTTCCTCATTTGAGCCTGTCTCTCTCTGACCGAGACTTTCCATAGGTTATCGCCAAATTCTTGCCGCATTTTCTCCCAAAGGGGCTCCCAGGCAATGTATCCTGCAGTGTGCGCGGCAAGATGCTGAATCTGAATTTCTGGCGACGCGATCTCAGGCAAATAGCGTCCGACTGGATCATCCCAAGCAATCCAACCTCGATCGATCAGGGCTGTCGCCAAAGTAGCGGTTCCCATCACCTTGGAAACAGAAGCCAAATCGAAGACCGTGTCCCGCTCCATCGGTTGAACGGACGGGATCGACCGTCGCTGTCCCCATGCCTGGGTCCACCCATGGTCAGGGTACTTCACAGACCAAACTCCCAATACAAAGCCAGGAGCCACCCCTTCTTGAATGGCCTCTTCAATACAACTAAAAGTCTTTGGGAAATCTGAAGGACTCAGTTCAGCCAGCTGTAACGAAGAACGCGCAAGAGCGAGAGGCGATTGAAGCATAGTGGAATTCTAAACCCAAAACGGGTTCATTCCCACTCAGATGACGAGGCTTTCCCGAATGAATGCTCCCGTATCAAAACGCTGTGCATTCAACGGCGCTGCATCCAAAGTGAGGTATTTTCCTTTCATCATCCACTCTGCAAGAGCTTGTCCCGCCGCATAGCTGTGCATTGCTCCATGACCTGAAAACGAATGAGCTTCAAAAACTCGACCTGAGCGTCCTGCTTCTCCCGTCATCACTTGTCCGAGAATGGAGGACTCATCAGGGGACACTTCATAGAGGCCCGCCCACCCCGTCACGTGTTTCAAGCGCTCAAAGGAAGTCGAACGCTCATAGAGCGCCGGCCAGACGACTTCCTGAAAAAAGCTCTCACCATCATACTGATAGTTGATTCCTCGCGGCTCATCCGGGCTCGCAAATCCTGCGAGGCCATTCGACGCCTCTGGGTGAAAATAAACTCCAGTTGGATCAATCATCATCCCATACGGAGTGAGATCCACATCTCGACAGTCAAACAAACAAATCTGACGACGCAACGGATAAGAAGGGGACAAGTACCCCAAAATTCGAGCAACTTCTGAGGCCCAGGGTCCTGCGCAATTCACCACTCGCTTGGCCACCCAAATGACTTCCCGTGGTTCCACTCCTGAGAGACGGACTCCGCCCCCCAACTCCCCCATTTTCTCTTCGACACTCATCGGCCGATCAAACTTCTCAAAAACGAGCCGAATACTTCCATCTGCTTGGTGGGATGCGGCCTTGAGTTTGAGCCGGTCTTCAAACTCTGCGCCCCGTTTCTTCGCTTCGCCCCGGAAATGAAGCTTAAGCAGATTCGAGTTCACAAGTCCGTCCCTTGGGGCGAAAATCGCGCCGGCAAGGTCATCCGTTTTGTCGATAAAGGGAACACGACGCGTGAGCTCAGACGGATCCCACACTTCTACGGGCCAGCCATGAGCGACCTGACGCTCGCGTGCAGCCAAAGCCCGATCCCATTTGTCTTGTCCGTACATCCACAGGTATCCGCACGCCCGGTACCCAACGTCGTCGGCATTGAGAGCGAAATACTCGATCGACAGGCGCGACATCTCGATATTGATGGGCTGATTCCAAGTTGCTCTTACGCCCCCAGCGTTCAGCTCGGAGCTACTCAAAGCTCCTTCGAGATCGAAGTCAGCCACCCGAACACCACCGGCACCGGCGAGTCCCAGCTGAGTCAAGTGCATCGCCACACTGCTACCAATCAGTCCGGCTCCGATAACCGCTGTATCTACTCTGCAAATTTCCGACATAATTGCCCGAATAGCGGGGGCTTTTCACCCCGTCAACCTCTGCTTTTCACCGTACCCTGCTTTACCAGACCACTTGGGAAAAGCTCTCTGCTATAATCTTGGGGATTCCGTTTTCCTCAGCAACATAGAGGACCTTTGTTCCCCTCGACTTGTGGCCAATTCCGCCGCTTTTTGTCCGAGAGAGATAGTTCTGAGTAAAGGTGACCATCGAGTACTTCGGATGGCGGTAGTAGCGAGCATCTTCCACTCCCAGCGTGATCGTCTGGTAAACTTGGTTCAGATTCGCTTTGTACGCTTTCCATCGGTCCTTGTTCATTCCGTTCGCCGAAAAATCGGAGTGATAATGGGAAATGTAATCCTCAATGCTGCGAGTTTCCCAAGACTTTACCCACGACTCAAAAAACTGCCGCAGGCCAGGATCCGCTCCCGGAGAGAGAAACTCAGACTTGAGTTCGGGGAAAATCAGAATCGGAGTGAGTCCGATTCGAATATGGGGCTCTAACTCCTTGAGCTCGTTATTGTTGACGACCACACACCCTTCACTGTCGAAGTTCTGCTTCAGACGCTCGGGTTCATTGGTGGCGTGTAACATGATATCAAAGCCGGTTCGTCCGGCGAGCTCATCATAAGTGTTCGGGTAGTTGACGTAAAAAGCCATCACTCCAAACTTTGGCTTCAAGGAAGGTGGGGTCAGTCTCGCTTTGAAAGTGTAGATGCCCTCGGGAGTTTTCAAGTCCCCTTCCAGCTCCTTGTCGCCTTTCACTTTTCCTAAAGTGACGTGGTACTTCTTGATCGGAAAATAACGACCCTCTCGATACTCCATCAGCTGAAGCTCATTAGACTTCTTATCGACCAAAATCGCCGTCGAGGGCTTGCGCGAGAGATAAGCTGGAACACTGCCTGCCTCCTCAGAGTTGGACGGCGAAGACTGCGAATAGGCGGGCGAGATGACTCCGGTCCACGCTGAGAGCAAAAGCGCTAAAGTGTTGAAGATTTTCATCTTCTTCCCATTTAAGGAGACTTTTCTCAGTGAGTCAAGAATTCGAGGTCACGCGCCCGTATAAGAATTCCTCAAGCTCCACACTCTCCACAGTGCTTCAAAAACAATTCTTCGACTCATTTTAGAGTGACCGACTTTGCGATCTTCAAAAACAATTGGAAACTCGATCATTTTGAATCCGCGCTGATGCGTTCGGTACTTCAACTCGATCTGAAACGAGTACCCATCCGAGCGCAATGTTCCCAACTGAATGGCTTCCAGTACATTACGCCTCCAGCCATTGAATCCACCCGTAAAATCTCGAAGTGGAGCGCCCAGAATCCAGCGCGCGTAGAGACTTCCCCCTCGACTGAGAATTTTTCGGCCCAAACCCCAATTCACGGTGCCGCCCCCCGCGACATAGCGGGATCCCAATACTGCATCGTGAGATTGAAGGAGCTCTAGCAAAGTGCTGAGGTACTTTGGGTCGTGCGAGAAGTCGGCATCCATCTCGATCAAAGCATCATAGCCCCGCTCAAGCCCCCAGCGAAAACCCGCGACATACGCTGTACCCAGCCCTTGCTTTCCCTGGCGGTGCAAGACGAAGACGCGAGACTGCTCTCGAGAAATACGATCGACGATGTCCCCCGTTCCATCGGGAGAAGCATCGTCGACCACAAGAACCTGCAAATCTTGAGCTGAAGTCACCGAGAGAATCGCAGTGAGCAATTCCTCGATATTGCCAGCCTCGTTGTAGGTTGGAACAACAACGAGTGTTTTCATCAAAATGGAATATCTTCTTCGGTGAAGCTCGGTTCAGAGAGAGGTGCAGAGTTTCCGAAAGAATCTCCTCCGAAACTCGATGCGTTTCCGAAGCTTCCTCCATTGGAGGAACCGGAACCGTAAGATTGTCCTCCACCGTAAGAAGCGTTTCCTCCGTACGAGCCGCCTCCTCCGTAGGAAGAAGCACCCTGACCTTGAGCTGCTGCGCCCTGACTGCGTTCTCCCGGAGCACCTGCACCGAGGAACTGTACTGTCTGAGCTTGGATTTCAGTCGTGTACTTGGTTTGCCCGTCTTTGTCTTGCCATTGGCGAGTCTGAAGACGGCCTTCTAAGTAAACTTGGCGTCCCTTTTGAAGGTATTGATTACAGAGTTCTGCCAATTTTCCCCAAACGACGACTTTGTGCCACTCCGTGCGCTCCTGACGTTGTCCGGATTTATCCATCCAAGACTCACTGGTTGCGACACTGAAGTTGGCTACTGCTGCTCCACCTGGAGTGTAGCGGACCTCAGGGTTCTGCCCAAGACGACCGACCAAAATCACTTTATTAACCGACATGTCTCAAGGCCTTAGCCTCGGTATCGATTTTCTGTCAAGCAGGGTTCCCTCAATCACTCCCCGCTCAGCTCAGAGGCGGCTTTCACTCTCTCCTCTGTCACGGCCGCCCGCGCCACAGGCGTCCCAGCTGTGACAGATCCTTCCGCTTGTCCCAACTTCTTTTTCCAAAATGATTCCACTTCCTCACGCGCTTTCGGAAGGTCACTCAAGTACAGATACGCATCAAAACCACACTCTCGACAGGCTACTTTTGAGCGAAAACTCAGACGGTAGCCGATCTCAAATGCCGCCCACAAGGGCGCGAACAAAAACAATCCTTTGATTCCGATCCAAGACCAAAAGGCCCAAGTCAGGACGCAAGTCGTCAATGCAACCCGGAGTAAATTCTCCGCGCTTTCGGGTCGAGGTCGCATCTTCACTACCCGTTGAGTCCGACAAAGGGGGCAGAAAAACGCCCAACCCCCCGACGCCCCTCCACTGGAGTGATCCCCTCTCCAAATCGGAGTCTGTTTCAGCAACTTCTTTTCCCAGTCCTCCGAACGACGCTCAGTTGCCCGAGCCTTCACCCAAGGGGCCTGCTTCTTCTCATTCTTCAACTTCGCGGGCGTCCTGCCCTGGTCAGAGTGCTTCACTCTTTCAGGCTAGCTGGCCCTCGACGAGGACGCAACGACAGCTCTTTGACGTCCTTGATTGAAACCAAATCCCCCCGCAAAAGCTTCTCTTCACCCTTCAGTGAATGACGAATCACTTGCTCCGGCTCACAGAGCTGCACAAATCTCTTGCGAGTCCCATTCAAATGAATGGGATCGCTCACCACCCTTCTGAGGAACGGTTTCATTTGCTTTGCTTCGAAGTCTCTCGAAGCAAACCAGAGGTAACTCATTTTCAGCCAGTTTCGTTCACTCCCAAGCCCCTTCGAAAACTCTTTAAACCACTTCCCTGGAATTTCGGCTTTGAAGGACGAGTGGCACCAGTCCCGTCCATCCGCGAGTGGACACGCTCCCAGATGAAGACAAGGACCCCAGAGAGAATGTTTGTCGTCTGATAGCCAACCTTGTTCCAACGCCTCCGCCCTTAACCAGGACAGGAGCTGAGCCGGTCCCCGAGCAGCAGGCTCAACAAAGAGAATACCGGCTCCCCGAGAGCGATCAAATAGCTGAGCAAATCCACTCCCTGCACCGCGAGAAGACCGGACTTTCTCGTTCAGAACGTTTCCGAGCAAAAGAAGACTGAACTCTGGAAGTGTTTTCACCTCTTTGACCCAATCCCCTTTGTGAAGATGTATCTCCACGCGCTCCTTAAGAGCCGGAACGTGTTCGAGCAATTCAAGGGCGAGCTTCTTACCCTCGTCCATGATTTTGAAGTTCTGATCGTACCAGTGAAACTCTACTTTTGCTGGCAAGGACTTGCGCGTCGCGGATCTCTGTCCCAACCATTGCAGAAGCGCAAACGACGCCGTTCCGGGACCAGCTCCCAAATCACCGATGCGTACACACCCGAGATCTTTTTCGGACAAAAGCATGGCATCCAATGCCTTGGGATATTCCTCAAAAAGTCTCATGAACTTTGCCGACTGAAGCGGCAAAAAATACAAAAAATACGCCGAGCGAAACCTGGGGTGGCTAAAATAGTCCGGCAACGCACTCGGACGCTCATGAGTGAAAAGATCCGATAACTCCTCAATCCCTCGATAAAAGAAAGCAGCATCCTCTCGTGAAAATGGGCGATTCTTCCACGCCTCCTTCGGGCTGTAGTTTCGCTTCACAAAGGAGGGAATGGACTCATCCAACCACCAAGACCATAATGCTGTGTTCATTCCCTAGTCTTGCCACAACTCGCATCTTTTTTCACGAGAAGGGATCCGGCTGGCTTCTCGAAGATCTGTTTTTCGTTCTTCAGTGAGAACTTTTTGACGATTCTTCGAGAAACCAGCGGTTCTTGGAATGCTTGATGATTTTTAGGTAGGATTTGGGACGGTCCCTGGTGCTACCCCTCTACCGACGTTCCGCTGCACAACCACCAGGATCCGCAGAGATTCCCTTAAGCAGGGACCGTGCCAACCCGAAATCTATCGAAAAGAGCACCAGGCTTCCACTGAGCACTCTCTTTCGTGCAGAGTGAACGATTTTACTCTGCCGAGCATCGAGCTCCCTCCTCTGGAATTGCATTTTTCACGCTGCCTGCACTCTGTTCCTTCCCAAGCGTTTGGCAGAATACAAGGCTTGGTCCGCTCTCTGAATCAATTCCTCCGCAACTTCTCGTTCGGATCGCCGAGAGTCATCTCTTTCACTGGAGTCAAAGGATACGCCCACACTCACGGTACACGAGGGACCACTCCCCGAGCTGCTTTGAACTTTCATACGAAGTTCTTCAGCGAGTTGAAAAACTTCGGCGGAGTTTCTTGCACAAACACCGATCACAAACTCTTCACCACCAAATCGCGCTGCGATTCGGGTCGTGCTTTCAAATTCACGCAGTAATCCCCCCACTCGACAGATCACTTCATCTCCAATCGCATGACCGTGCGTATCGTTGATGGCCTTAAAGTGATCGATATCCAGCGCAATCACTCCCATTTTCTCACAAGAGTGAAGACACGCCTGAAGCAAGTCTGACCACTTCCTGAAAAACGCTTCTCGATTCAGAAGCTGGGTCATTTGATCGCGCGAACAAAGTTCCTCGAACCGTTGAAGTACCCGGAGAACTTCCGTGTAACTCAAGCTCAGCTCCGTGATTTCGCCGTGGAGGTGTGAGAGGAGTTGGCGAATTCCATCGAGCTCCCGATTTTCCATTTTCGCGGCCGGGGTCACATCCCCTTCTACTTCTACAGCACTCACCAACGTTCTTCCGAAAATGCGACTCATGGCCTGGTTCTCCTTTTCCCCTTCAACGGTTCGAGGTGTGTGAGGAGCCGGGTTGCAGCCCTTCGCCTCACACAGTGACTCAAAGCAGGGAACGGGCCAGTGCCCAGACCACCCTAAAACACACTTCTAGAACCAAAAGCGCACAAATGACCTCAAAAGACCCGAATCATTCGAGACACACGCGTGTCGCGTTCGAATGCGCGACTCTCAGGCCCGTATTAGGACTTCACGAGGAAAGCGGCGTAAAAACCGTCCCCTGAGTCACCATCAACGGGAAAACGAATCCACTCCCGCTCCAATCTCAATTCGGGATGGCTCTTCAAAAACTCAGAAACCCGCACCGAACCTTCCTCACGAAAAACGGAGCAGACGGAGTAAATCAAAGCTCCTTCCGTCCCAAGAAGTTGAAGCCCTTCATCCAAAAGACTGGTCTGCTGTTTGGCCAGTGTCTGAAGTTCCTTCTCTTCGCGCACCCACTTGATATCGGGATGTTTCCGGACAATTCCACTGCTCGTGCACGGAGCATCCACCCAGACCCACTTCAGGGAACTCAGAGCGGTGCGATCCGCTTTCCACTCGTCCTTTGTGAGAACTTTGACCTGAGGCGCAAGTTTCTGAATATTCTGCTTGAGGCGAATCATCCGATCCGTGTCTAAATCCGAAGCAATGACATTCGCCCCTCTCCACGCGAGGCCAACAGACTTCCCTCCAGGAGCCGCACAAAGATCCAAGCCCAGCTGGGTCGACCACCCTTTCTCTTGAAGGGCTTTCCACACTTCTGTGAGTACCGTTTGACTTGAGAGATCCTGAACCATTGCTGCGCCCGAAGCGAGCGATTCATCTTCGACTAGCGGGGTTTCAGAGCTCCACAATTTCGGTTCTGAACTTCCCTTCTCACTCAGCCAAAACACGGGACGAGTCAAAGTGATCTCTGCGAACTTGCGCGCATTCTCCAACCCATGCTGTTTTCGGAGTCGGTACCACATCCACTCGGGCAGACACGCCCAAGTTGCTTGCTCGGTCGCGCTCGCTGCCTCACCTGGGAACTCGAGATTTCTCCAGGAGTCACGAGTATCTGAAATTCTTCTCAAGACTGCATTCGCGAAGCTCGCGGCCTTCTCACCCTCTTTGAGCTTAATGGCATCTACAGTCTCGCTGACCACCCATGCAGGTGGAACACGGTCCTGGGCGATCAACTGATAAGCAGCGATCAAAAGAAACCGTCTCACGCGTCCCGTCGGTTTGTTTCGGGAAACTGCAGAATCGATCGCAAGGTCCAAGCGGGACTTCCAACGGAGTACTCCCGCCGTGACCTCTCTCAACCAGTCTCTTTCTGCCTGTGAAAAGGGTTTAGTTGCTAATTCCTGATCTAAAAGAGCATCCAACGCCACTCGATCATTCATCACACGTGACAAACACGTCACCGCGAGCTGACGCGCTTTTTGAAAATCCACTGAATTTGACCGAGAAACCTGCTCTTTTGCCATCTGATTACAATCCTACTCCGGAACGCCAGACCCAATAAATACCGGGTGGAAGGACGCCGCTCCCCGCAACCTTCTCCACGCCCCCTACTACAGCTCCCACCAAACCTGCAGTCAGATTCGAGCGAGACTCCGCTTCTTCCTCTTCTCCGCCGAGGAGAAAAAGATCCATTAACGGACTGGCGCGCGACTCCCGAGGGTAGATCCATCGAGGCTTGCCTTCGATTCCACCCAGTTTCGCAGCCTCAGCCACAGCGTCTTCGATCCCCCCCATAGCATCCACGAGTTTCAGTTGAAGCGCTTGAGCCCCTGATAAAATCCGTCCATCCGCGACTTGCGTCACTTCCTCCGGTGAGAGCTTTCTCCCTTCCACCACGGCTTGCTTGAACTGATCGAGGACACCGTTGATCACATTCTGAAGGAGTTCTCTGCTCTCCGGATCCATAGGGCGATAATCTGCTCCCGAATCCTTATATTTCCCGGTCTTTAGGGAATAGCGCTCCACTTTTGCCCACTCGTAGAGTTTTGAGAGGTTCGCGAACTCCATGATCACGCCAATGGATCCCGTGAGTGTACCTGGATTCGCAAAGACTTTCTTTGCCCCGCAAGAAACGTAAAATGCACCGCTTGCAGCCACCGAACCCATCGACGCAACGAGAGGCTTCGGAAAACGTTTTACCGCATCATAGATTTCCTGCGAAGGAGCGACAGAGCCTCCGGGAGAATCCAGACGGACCACCACGGCTTTCACTTGTGGGCTTTCTTCGAACTTTCGGAGTTGCTTGAGAAAACGCTTGGAGTCCATGATCACTCCCTCAAG